>ULRD01040128.1_pt1 | contig 13206 bp, 20 predicted proteins | sample 1955181 | NCBI WGS metagenome assembly ULRD01 (sample SAMEA4835675, study PRJEB28245) | human gut metagenome | biome: gut microbiome; material: fecal sample | place: Denmark | collected 2008
AATGGACGGAGGTAAAACAAATGCGTAAAATTCTTTTCAGAGGTAAAGAGAACCTCTGCAACAAGTGGGTATACGGCGATTTGGTGCAGAGCGTCAAAGACGGAAAGACAGAGGGATATTTCATAGCGAAACAGACCGTACCGCCATACGAAGTAAATACATTAGAAATATACCCGGAGACAGCAGGACAGTTTACAGGACTTATAGACAGAAACGGCATAGAAATATTCGAGGGAGACGTATTACGGTGGAGAAACCAGAACTACATCGTAACCTGGGACAACAGGGACGCTGAATTCAAGTTTGCCCTCAAAGAGGACGACGACTATTTCATCAGCGGACTTAACCTCGACACTACATCACAGTTCTGCGAAGTAATAGGAAACATTCACGACGGAACAAAGAAGAATAAAGCCGAAAAGAAATATCCTGCGGCAGATCAGGAGGAGGCACTCGAACCAGAGTATGAGGCAGACGGGTACGACGATAAGGGCGAACTTGACTACGACACAGCTTACTGCCCGATATGCCATTACAAATACGAGGTTTATTACGACTATCACGACAACTTCTGCCGCTGTTGCGGACAGAAGTTAGATTGGAGTAGGACGAACGATGAAGAAACAGAGTGAAATACTTAGCAACGGAAAGCTCATTCCGGTTAAGACAGGCTACGACGGAGGTTGCGGAAAAATTTACCTCAACGGTACAAAGAAAGAGCCTGCGACGGTAGTATGGAGTTGGGGCGAGGGTTGAGACCATGTTTCGGTCAGCTACAGGAGAAGAATACCGACCTGGGAAGAAATGTGCAAGATCAGGGATATGTTCTTTGAGGCGGAGGAAACCGTAGTGCAGTTTCACCCGAAAAAGTCGGAGTATAAAAACCTTTGTGAGACTTGCCTCCACCTTTGGAGAAAGCAAGGAGAGGAATACGAGCTTCCTCCGAGAGCGTTTGTATAGGAGGAGCAGGAATGAAGAAATGTGAGATATGCGGCGATTCAATACCGAGCTACCCTAAATACCGCAAATACTGCCAGTCCTGTGCTATTGCAATGGCAAAGAAACAGCGAGGAGAGGCATACAGATCAAACAGGAAGAAAGCAAAGATCAACGGACAGACGGAGCAGCTCTCAAGAGACGTTCATAACGCCATAGAAATGGGAGTAAGCTACGGAGTATATATGGGATTCAAGAGAGAATTCCACTGGATATAAGGAGGACAATATGTCAAAAGTTAATTTAAAAGTCGGAAGAGCAATATCATTCGAGGCAGAGGGAACGGACAGCCTCGTAGGAAGAGAATTCGAGAGGTTTACAGAGTTCGTCAAGGATAGCGTATTTCCTTTCAATTCGCTTGAGGCAGGCATAGGTGAAACGAAAGAGGCAGAGCCACAGATCAGCTCAGACGTAGTTGTTATTTACGACAACGCAGGAATACCGTCAATAATGAGACGTTTCAAGAAAGTCACCAATAAGGAGCTGTTCGGAGGCTCAGACAAGACCAATGCCGCATTTATCATTAACGGAGAGGAATACGACGAAATCTACATATCAGTTTACCCAAATACGATGATAAACGGAAAGCCATACAGCCTCCCCTATACCGTCCCTGAGACAAACATCACAAACGATAAAGTGGCAGAGGCTTGTTTCAGTAAGGGTGACGGTTGGCACTTACTCACGGCGGCGGAATGGGGCTTACTGGCGAATACAAGCAAGAAGCTCGGCACACTCCCTCACGGAAACACCAACGGCGGCAGCTATCACGCTGACGAAAGCGAAAAGGGACAGAGAGTTAAGAGCAGTAGCGGAATGACACTCACAGGCAGCGGACCGTGTACATGGACACATGACCATACGCCGGAGGGCGTACACGATCTTTGTGGTAACGTGTGGGAAATGGTAAGAGGTCTCAGGATAGTAAACGGAGCATTACAGGCAGCAGAGAACAATAATGCCGCAGAGGACATTGACCTCACAGAGAACAGCCGAAACTGGAAAGACGTTGTTGACAACGACGGAGGCAACATAAACATCTTGATTGACAGTGATGTAATCTGCATAGGAACTGAAAAAGAAAAGGATGGAGACTATACAGGCAGTCCGTGGGAGGACGTAGAGATAAACTGCGAATCAGAGCAGCTAAAGGAGCTTGCACTCTACAACGGAGAGAACAAGGCTTATTTCTACGTTGACACCTCAGAGGGAGAATATTTCCCGATTCGTGGTGGCAGCTGGACGCTCGGCTCGGGTGCTGGTGTTTTCTCCGCGGCTCTGACCTACCCTCGCTCGTATTCCTACGACGGCGTCGGTTTCCGCTCCGCTTACTTCCGCAAAACTGGAAACTGAAAGCTGAGAAACTGTATAGGGCGGCGACAGACCGCCCTATAAGGAGGAAACGAGCGTGAAAAACCGGGACAAGTACATACTCAAGAAATGCGAATACGACCTACTTATGGATATTGAGGCGGCGACGCACCAATGCCCGATAGCCACGATAGGCGGTATCGAATTCAAGAAACGGTTTGCAAGGTGTTACAAATTCAGAAAGACGGGCTGTAACGAATGCGTACAGGCGTGGCTCAACGAGGAGGGAGGTGTACCGATGAACGAGGAAACAAAAGAGCAGACAATAAGCAAGGAAGAGGAACGCCCCTCTCCCCTTTCTGAGGCGGAGGCTTTTGAGCGAATCATGGGACGACCCATACCGAAAATTAAGTTAGATGATTAAACGCACTAAACACGACATTTTGTGTTAGAGTGCGTGAAAGGAGAAACAGATGAATGACAAGTGGGTAGAGCTTAGAGCAGCGGCAGCTCGCCTCCTCTACAGCAATAATAGATCAGCAGAGGACTACCAGATGTTGATTGATTGTATAGAACTTTGCAAGAGATCAACAGAAGCCCTTGAATCACTCGGAATAGACCTCACAAAAGAGCCGGGCAAAAATCAAATTCGAGCTTCAATAACTAATTGTTGAAACCGAAAAAGTCTATCAGTTTTAAGAAAACGGCTATAAATAGAGGAAAATTAACTTGCTTGTAACTTGCAACTAAAGTTGCAACACTCAAAATCAGCTCATTTTGAGCTTTAGGAGGAAACAATGGAATACAGAATACCCGACATTGAAGTCTTGAAAAAGGCGATCAACACATACGGCAGAGACACTCAGGAGGATATGGCGTTCGAGGAAATGAGCGAACTGACGAAAGCTATACTCAAGAGGCGCAGAGCAATAAAGAAACACGCCTCCCCTGACAGGATAAGAGAGCGTGAGAGCGACGTGAGGGAGGAAATAGCCGATGTTATCATAATGATACAGCAGCTTATTCTCCTTTACGACAGTGACGGGGAAATACAGGAAGTAATCAACAACAAGATCAAGAGGCTCGGAGAGCGCTTAGGAATGGAGGAAAACGTATGAACAAAGTTATATTATTAGGGCGGCTCACCGCCGACCCGGAGCTGAGGCAGACCCAGAGCGGTATATCGTCGTGCAGATTTACAATAGCTGTTGACAGAGGCTTCACCGATAAAAATACAGGAGAGCGGCAGGCTGATTTTATCACTTGCGTTGCGTGGAGAGGAACAGCCGAATTCGTCAGCAGATACTTCAATAAGGGGAAAATGATTTGCGTAGAGGGCAGCCTCAGAAACAACAACTATCAGGACAGAAACCACCCGGACGTAACACATTACAGCATGGACGTATTTGTGGATAACGCTGAGTTCGCAGGTGGAAAGAACGAGAACAATCAGCAGGGACAGGCTCAGGGACAACAGCAGCCATTCGGCAACACAAACAGCGCTCCACCTCAGAACGGCTATAACAACGCTCCGCCTCAGCAGAATTACGGAGGCGGCTACAACAACGGATATAACGGAGGATATAATGGCTAAGGAAAGAAAATGCAGATATACAGCGGAGGAACTTGACATACATAAGCAGGCAGTCAAGCTCAGAAAGATGACAGACAAACAGCTTGTGGAGGCATTTGTCTCCGCAGGAGCAACCACAGCAGCCCAGAAGTCGGCTCTGAATGAAGAGGCAGGCAACTATAGTGTGGGAGTAGAGCGTCTCTTAAAAGAGCTTGCAGAGGGCAAATGCAAGGGCGTTAAGAACGCTACCGTCTACAAGATCACTGAATTTGCAAAAGGATTGGAGCTGATATAATGAACAAAAATCATTACAAGGCAGTAGCAATAGGAGCGAGGAGCAAGGCAGCCGGGGACCTGTTTGAGAACATGGTAAACGAGGCTTGCAAGTATTACAGTGACCGTGGAGAGGCGGAGATAGAGAAAACGCCAGAGCCGATGAAACCAATCAGGAGACTTGAGGGCGGAAAGTTTGTGTCAGTATATACCAAAATGGCACAGCCGGACTACAAAGGAACATTCCTCGGAGGAAAATCAATAGTCTTTGAGGCGAAACACACCGACAGCGACAGGCTCAAACGGGACGTAGTAAGCGAGGAGCAGGAAAAGAGGCTTGAGAGGCATTACCTACTCGGAGCAGATTGTTTCATAATCATATCGTTTGGTTTTCAGAAGTTTTTCAAAGTCCCGTGGCACTTGTTCAGAGACATGAAGAAAATTTACGGCAGAAAGTATCTCGTACCGCAGGACCTCAAAAACTACGAGATCAAGTACATAGGAGGAATACTCCGTTTCCTGTATCAATAAGGAGCAGGATATGTTAGCAGCGGTAATTATAACGACACTCTTTACAGTTCCGCCAGTCCTTTTATGGGTCAACGCCCTTGATGAATATTACAAAAGCGGACAGTATCAAAAGGACATTGAGGCAGGAATATATGAAAATAATGAAAATTTTCCGTAAACACTTGACATTTGTTATATTAGCGTGATATAATAAACAAAAAGCGAACGGGAAAACAGCCGTTATCTGTATATGGTAACGGCTATTCTTTTAACATATAATGCCCCGAATTGGGACAACAGAGGAGGAGCGGAGTATGTTTTACATCGTAATAGGACAGAGTGGAGCAGGAAAAACAACATTCTGCAAAAGCAGATTCCTAATCGCACCATTTGAACAAAAAGAGGACATTGTAGCATACACGATTTGTTCAAATGGCATATACGCCCTCGGAAAGTACGGAATCGGCGTAAGGACAGAGGGAACGGACACACTGTCATACAGCGCAAAAGAGAAAATCAAGAAACAGCTCAAGAAATTTGCCATTCTTGGCAAAGACGTTCTGCTTGAGGGCGACAGAATTAATAACCATGAAACACTGGAATACATAGCGACCCTCGGAGTGCCGGTAAAGATGTATCTTGTTACTTGCAGATTAAAAACATCAATCAAGAGGCTCAGGGCGGCAGGAAGTACAATAACCCCTACATTTGTTAAGACAACCAAGACGAAGTCAAAAAAGACTTTTTTAGAGTATTGTAGCAGATTCAATGGGGAAATTATAAATACCGATTAAGGAGGACACTATGGAAACAAAGATAATGAAAATCAAAGACATAACCCCGGCGACATACAATCCGAGAGTTAAGCTCAAGCCGGGAGACGACGAATGGGACGCACTCGACAACAGCCTGAGCCGATTCGGCTTAGTAGAGCCGCTCGTAGTGAATAAAACAACAGGACTATTAGTCAGTGGTCACCAGAGGCTTAATGTGTTGAAAACACAGGGAGTTACAGAAGTTGAGGTCGTTATGATAGAGATTGACCCGGAGAAGGAAAAGCTGCTCAACGTTGCTCTGAACAAAATCGACGGTGAATGGGACTACGAAAAACTGAAAGACCTTTTCGACGAGATAAACGAGGAGGATATAAAGTTCACTGGCTTTACGGCTGAGGAGATTGATAGCCTTTTTGACACAAATATCTCAGTCCCAAACGACGATCAGGAAGAGCCTGACGAGGCGGAGAAGAACGTTCTCGAAGAGGACGACAAGGAAGATAAACCAAAAGAATTCAACATATATCTCTCGTTCCCGACGAAAGAGCTTGCGGAGAAATGGCTTGAGGAAAGAAAAATCGAGGCTCGATACGAGGGAACAGCAAGAAACATCACTATAAGAATGGAGGGGCTTGATTATGGTACGGGAAATTGAGATAAGCAAGCTCAACGCAGCTCCCTATAACCCAAGAATACACCTTATGCCCGGAATGGCGGAGTACGAAAAGCTCAAGAACAGTATAATTGAGTTTGGAAACGTCGAGCCGATTGTGTGGAACGAGAGAACAGGAAACGTCGTGGGCGGTCACCAGAGGCTCACGGTCCTTATTGATTTAGGATATAAAGAAGTTCCGTGTTCAGTAGTAGACCTTGATGAGGCAGAAGAAAAGCTCCTTAACATAGCTCTCAACAAGATTAAGGGAGCATGGGACTACGATAAGCTCGAAGAACTTTTGTCAGGCTTTGATTACGAAGTAGCGTCTATCTCAGGCTTTTCGGAGGACGAAATTGTGGTATTACTCGCAAGCAACGAGGACATCGACAGCGACGACGAAGATTATTCAGAATGGGACGACACTATAGACGAATCAATCGTCGGCGGCAGCTATGTCATTACGCTTGTATTCGCCAACAACGAGTTAGCGAATGAGTGGGCGGAGGCAGAGGGATTCAAAGATCAGGTAAGAGAAAACAGCAGTACAACGGTTATCAGGATTGAAGAATAAAGAGGCAGCTATGAGCAAGAAAGAAACAGGACCAAAGAAAGACTACGGTAGTCCGAGGTGGACAATGGAAATTCCCGATTGCTCAATGCCTATGACATTTGACACTTACAGCAAGTGCGCCTATAATTGCTTGTACTGCTTTGCTTATTTCCAGAAGAGCCACACTCTCGACGGATATGTAGGCGGTGGATTTCCCAGATGTGTAAACCCGGAAAAAGTAATAAACCTCTTTGAAAGCGCAATAAAGAACGACAGGACAGCTGTATCAAAGACGGAGTTGCAGTTCTTTGATTACATTCAGCACCGCAGAATAATGCAGTGGGGCGGTCTCGCAGATGAATTCGACGAATGGGAAAGACGTTTCGGAATTACGTTGCAGCTCCTCAGATACTTTGATAAAATCGACTACCCCATATCTTTCAGCACGAAAGCGACGTGGTGGACGAAAGACGAAAGATACATGGAGCTTTTCCGAAAACACACCCATAACTGGCACGTTAAAATATCTATCATAACAGCCGACAAAGAAAAGGCAAGAAAGATAGAAAAGGGAGTACCCAGCCCGGAGGAACGTTTGGCAGCGATCAAGAGGCTTGCAGAAATAGGCGTACACGTTACTCTGCGTTTAAGACCTTTCATTTTAGGCGTAAGTTCAGATTACAAGAAGTTAATCAAGGCGGCAGCGGAGGCAGGAGCAGACAGCGTGACAACAGAATTCTTCTGTATGGAAGCGAGAGCCGATGAAAACTTAAAGAAAAGATACGCCATGATGTCAGACGTTTGCGGATTCAACATTCACGAATACTACATGAAGAACAGCAAACAGCATGGCTATAAGCGTCTAAATCGGGCTATTAAAGCGCCCATAATCCATGATATGAGAGATTACGCTCACAGCCTCGGATTACGTTTTCACGTCTCTGACGCTTTTTGCAGAGAGTGCAACGACGCTTGTAATTGTTGCGGAGTTCCGCCGGAGTGGAATGTTAGCCAGACAGGAAACATCGGGCAGGCAATAATAATAGCAAGAGAGAAAGGCGAAGTGCATTTCTCAGACATACAGGAAAATATCGACAAGTATTTATCTTTCCCTTGGTGCGGAGCTTCCGGGTATAACACAGGAACGAATAAAGCAAGAGCGTTAAACTACGGAACAACAATGGCACAATTTTTGCGGGACAACTGGAATACACCAAGCAAAGGAACGTCGCCTGCAAAGGGCTACGGCGGCATTCTTAAACCCGTAGGTCGTGACAAGAACGGCGACATCGTGTATAAATACGCACTTAAAGGAGAGGAGGATAATGGCAAAATGGGATAAGGAAAGCAAACCGTGGGAGCGTCAGAAAGGCGAAAGCGCTCAGGCGTTTGAAGCCTTTGATATATACTTAAAGCAAGGCGAAAATCGTAGTTTGCGGAGGGTTGCTCAAGAGTTAGGCAAATCAAATACTTTAATAACTCGTTGGAGCAGCAAGTATCAATGGCAGGAAAGGCTCAGGCTTTACACCAACGAAATAAAGAAGAATGAGTTTGCAGAAGAGCAACGCCTCGCAAAGCAAATGAGAAAGCGGCAGTTGGCAATAGCCGAACTTATGCAGAAAAAAGGACTTGCCGCACTCAAGAAAATAAATGAAGATACCATATTCGCAAAAGACGTTATCAGGCTGATAACAGAGGGCATGAGGCTTGAAACGGAGATAAGAAATGACAGCATAAATCAGAGTGCAAATGAACTCGGAGTAAACGGAGGCTCAGAATCGGTAGCAGAGACGATTATAAGCGCTTACCAAAAGCGGACGGAGGAGGGCGATGAAGAGTGATAACAACAGAGGCAATCCTCTATTACGCAGATCACCCCGTAGAATTCGTTAAAGATATAATCAAGGCAACACCTGACCCAGAGCAGACAAAGATACTCAGGAGCGTTGCCACCAATCAAATGACGAGTGTACGAAGCGGACACGGCGTAGGAAAGAGTACCGTAGAGGCATGGGTAATCATTTGGTTTATGCTTACAAGACCGTTTCCGAAGATACCGTGTACAGCACCGACACAACATCAGCTATTCGATATACTTTGGGCGGAGGTCAGCAAGTGGATAAGAAACAACCCGGTATTAAGCAAAGAGCTGATGTGGACAAAAGAACGTCTATACATGAAAAGCCACCCGGAAGAGTGGTTTGCTGTAGCACGAACAGCAAGCAAGCCGGACGCACTTCAAGGCTTCCACGCCGAACACCTCCTGTATATCATTGATGAGGCGAGCGGCGTAGACGATACGATATTCGAGCCGGTGTTAGGCTCACTTTCGACGCCCGGAGCAAGGCTCTTGATGTGTGGAAACCCTACGCAGCTTACAGGATTCTTTTTTGACAGCCACCATAAGAACAGAGCCTCTTACAGTACATTCCACATAGACGGACGAAAGAGCAGCCGTGTGGAGCAGGATTTTATAAGCACGATCATCAATATGTACGGAGAGGACAGCGACGTATTCAGAGTTCGTGTAGCAGGCGAATTCCCCCTCGCTGAGGACGACGTATTTATCTCGTTGCCGTTGGTGGAAAAATCAATAGCAACAGAATATACGCAGAGACCACACCCACACCAGATACATATAGGCTGCGATGTTGCTCGTTTCGGAGACGATAAGACCGTTATTTGCTATAGAATTGACGAAAAGGTAGAATTCTATAAGAAACGAAACGGACAGGACACTATGGCTACAGCAGACGATATACTCCGCTTAGGGAACGAGCTTGTAGCAAGGCTACATCTTACCCCGGAGGCAGACCTCGTCCCTGTCAAGGTGGACGACGGAGGCGTCGGCGGCGGCGTAGTAGATCGTTTGCGACAAGTAAAAATGCTCAACCCGGAGCAGTATTGGTGGTTAGAGGTTTACCCCGTCAAGTTCGGACAGAAGATAGACCACAAGTATTACGACGACAGCACCACTTACATGATGTCCGTCGTAAAATCGCTTTTACAGCCTCACGACGAAACAGGCTCTCCTAAGCCTTTGGAGCTTATACTTCCTGACGACGATCATCTTATTGGACAGCTTACAAGCCGAAAATATAGCATGACCGACAGAGGAAAACTCAGAGTGGAAAGCAAGGACGCAATGAAGAAAAGAGGCTTAACATCACCAGATGAGGCAGACAGCGTACTCCTCGCTTGCCTGCCGGTTAAATACCCTAAGAAGAAACGAGGCGGAAAGAAAGCATGAGCAAACCAAAGCTGAATGTCATTGCAAGAATTATCAAAGGCAGAACAGCAACTGTTGAAAAGGCGGAGACCGCTACACAGATCGGCAATGACGAGGCATACAACACCGATTGGATAGAGCCGCCTACGGACCTCAGAGGTTATAAAGTTCTCGTAGGCAACAGCGATATTCTCCCTCAGTGCATAAGAGCCTATAAGAACAACATAGCAGGATTCGGTATAGGAGTTAGGTACAAGGAAGATGTTGACGAAACCGACGAAATGTCGGCAGAGTTTGAGAAAGCTGAGAAAATCGTGGAGCTGCTCACGACGGAGCAGGACACAAAAGAGCTGTTCGAGGACCTTATAGAAGCAAGGGAAACCTACGGAATAGGTTATATTGAGGTTATAAGGAACTTCGCAGGAGAAGTCGAGCAGATTGAATTCATAAACGAGACGGAAAGCGTCAGGAAAACAAGGCCTCTTATGCCTTACATCGAGACAGAGTATTATCACGACGGAGAAGTAGTCCAGAGAAAGCGGAAATTCCGCAAGTACAAGCAGACTATCGGCGGAAAGACCGTATATTTCAAGGAGTTTGGTGACCCTCGTATAATGGACATACAGAGCGGCAATTACATAGATGAGAACGAAACGCTCGATATACAGTACCAAGCAAACGAGATACTCGAATTTGCGATAGGTACAGAGCCTTACGGAGAAGTTCGTTGGGTAGGACAGATATTAGGCGTAGACGGCAGCCGCAAAGCTGAAAAGCTCAATAACAACTACTTCGAGAACGGCAGGCACACTCCCCTTATGATTATCGTCAAAGGCGGTACTCTGACGGAGGATAGTTTCGCAAAGTTGCAGACTTACATGGACGACATCAAAGGAGAAGCCGGACAACACGCATTCCTCTTGCTTGAAACAGAGGGAGCAGACGGGCGTGTGGACTTCGACGCAAAGGAAAGCCCACAGGTAGAAATCAAGGATATAGCGAACGTCTTACAGAAAGACGAACTATTCCAGGAATACATGGTAAACAACCGAAAGAAAGTTCAATCCGCATTTCAGCTCCCAGACCTTTACGTCGGATATACTACAGACTTCAACAGGGCGACAGCTCTTACGGCTCAGGAAGTCACAGAGGAGCAGGTATTCCAACCGGAACGCATAAGCCTCGCATGGGTACTGAACAACAAACTCCTCAACGCTTATCAGTTCAAGTACGTTGAAGTTTACTTCAAAGAGCCGAATATCACCGATCCCGACGACCTTTACAAGGTACTTTCTGTATGTAGCAGAGCAGGCGGTCTTACGCCAAACAAGGCAAAGGAGATCATCTACAACGCTTACGGACAGACCTCAGAAAACTATGAGGGCGAATGGGGCGATATACCGATAGCAATATCTAATCAGGCGACAGGAACGAAAACAGAGGAAGAGCCTGAGATAGAAATTGACCGCATATCCCTTTCACTGGAAAAGCAGATAGCTAAGGCAGCGAGAAACCACGACGACGCTGTTGTAGCAGTCATGAAAGAGGTAAAAAACCTCTTGAAAGCTCGTCAGAATAGTGGTATAATGAAATGGGACCCGGAGCAACCAAGAGAACCAAATGGACAGTTTGCAAGCACAGATACGACGGACGACGATACGTCGGACGGAGACCCTCCCGACCATAAGGCAGTTAATGGTAAAGACATAAGCAAGTCGTTTGAGTACAATGCGGACAACACAAAGTCGATGTTCGATCAGATTTGCGAGGCTCAGGGCTTCAACGGACCTCCATTAGTATTGGAATACAAGGATTTCAACGAGGCAGCTAAAGAAAGCGGAATACTATGCTACCGAGGCTTAGAGGACGGAGAAAACATGACCGCCGACGAAATACAAGATCAGTTCATGTTTGCCGCTGACTATGAGGCGATAGGAACAGGTCAAAGAGCAAGCGGAGCAGGAACATATTTCACTTCAACACCTCAAGAAAAACCGGGCAATACGCCAAAGAGAGCTGACAAGCAGGCAGCAAGAGCGGAGGCTCGAAAACACGGACCTGTTATAATAACAGCAACGTTAGACAAAAGCACCAAGACGATAGACTATACGGAAGCCTTAAAAATGGCAACTTCTCAGGGAGAAAAAGAGACTTTCAAGAAGTACCGAAATGATATAGGTTGCTACCTCGCAAGTAAAGGTTACGACGGTGTAAGAAAATCAACAGACACAGGACATCACGAAATTATTTATAATCGCACAAAGGTTATTGCGTTAGACGATAGGGAGCTTGAAAGAGAAAACAGGCTCAAACAAGGAGGAAAACGATGAAAGTATACGACCTCAGCAGGAATACAAGATATTCGACTATTAAAGACGCATACGAAGCCGCTGTGAAAGACGGAAAAAGCTGTGTACTTAAAGCAGTTCCCAAAGGCGGCGGAAAGCCTGAGTACGTTATATTTCCTTACAAAGAGTGGTGCAAGTTTGATTCATACACTTTCAAAGACGACGGGTATAAATACAGAGGGCAGCTTACACTTGAAGATATTGAGACCGTCAAAGCGGCGGAGCGTTTCGCTACGGAGGAGCTTGCAATAGAGCGATACGTTGAGTTAGGCGACATCTTCAACTGGATATACAAGGACGACTACAGCGGCGAATACCTTATAGACCCCCAAAACACCGACGCTCTCCCGAATGCAGGATATATTCCCCTCCCCGACACCAGAGACAAGGCTATCGAAGAATACTACGATAGGAACAAATAACAGAATATAGCCACGAATTGTGGCTATATTTTTCAAAATCAAATGTCCCAAATAAGGGCAATGAAGTAAACAAAGCCCCAGAACGGAGAATATCATGTGCATGAACTGTGAGCCGCTTATAAAAGCAATAGACGCATACCTCCAAAAAGCAGACGACGACCTCGAAGATACTTTCGACGATGAGGGCAGAGCAAATCCAAGCGACAGCGTAGACGCTGTAAACAACATCGAGGACGGGATAACAGCGGCTTTACTCGCTGAAACAGACTATTTCGTCAAGCAGATCAAGAAACGGGAAACACTTTCGGAGCTTATGGACGACTTTGAGGAGATCAAAGCAAAGGACATATACTGCGACGCTATTAGGGCAGCCGTTTCAGAACAGCTCCATAAGCTGATACCACCCCTCGTTTCTTCGTATATACATTTCGTAGATACCGAGATCAAGGTAAACAGTGTTTCGCAGAGAACGCTTGCATGGATAGATAGTTGGAGCAGTGAACTTGCTGACTTGATGAAACTCACCTACTATAATAAAATTAGTCGTTAAAACCATGGCAAGC
>ULRD01035800.1_pt1 | contig 13199 bp, 16 predicted proteins | sample 1955181 | NCBI WGS metagenome assembly ULRD01 (sample SAMEA4835675, study PRJEB28245) | human gut metagenome | biome: gut microbiome; material: fecal sample | place: Denmark | collected 2008
CACAAAATTGGGCGGAAAATGAAAAATTTTGGATCAAAGATTTTTTGAACAAAGTTTATATATAAAATCGAAACCTACACGTTTTCGATTGTTATCTCGATAGTTAGTAAAGAGAAGGTTGCCATATTTATCTCGCAACTTATTGAGTTCAGTATTTACCTTCTCAATTAGAACACGTTGTTGTTCCTCAGATAGATCGGCCGCGCAATCTAACGTAGCATACATCCGGTCGGTGGATTTGCCATAATACAAATCATCGTGCCACTCTAAGCGAATGCGTTCATTCTTTGTATCTGCCGCATAGAGATAGATATGAGTGGGATGTTTTGCTGCCCGGCCCGCGACAAGACGAGAGAAAACAGAAGGAGTTTGCTTGATTTCTGTTAGTTCTCGGCCCCCAATTTGATAGCCAAATTGTCGCTCTAATTCTACTTCAATCACTTGTTCATGGTTGATACAGAAATGAACTGTTTGAGAACTATTGCGGCCTTTCGTAAATGAAAAAGCACATACGGAATAAGAGGTAGAATCAAACACGGGATAAGTGAAAAAATTGACCTTCTTTACCCGATATTCAGATAAGAACTCTATGCGAATCTTTTCGCTACCTTCATCGCAGAAGAAATTCCCTGGCACAATTACAATGCCGCCTTCACACCCAATGATAGTATGAAGAAAAATCTTATATAAATCATCATAATCATATTGAGAAAAATATGATTTATCGGACGCGTGGTTTTTTGCCAAAAAAGGCGGGTTTGTAATGACCCATCGGCCCGCGTAAGCGGGTGGGTTCTTTAGTGTATCTTGACAGATACAAGGCAAAGAAGAGTCTATATCATAGGTTTCCCAAATGTGATTGGGAAATAGATTGAGCAAATCTCCGTGGCCTACGAAAGGTTCTACAAGTCGGGCGGCCGCAGGAATTGTGTCGAGAAGGCCGTCAAAAATAAGGTCATAGTTGGTTGTGTAGTGCTGAGTTTTTTGTAGATCAGTTTTCATATAGATCACCTAAAGAACAAATTTGAACATTGGGATTGTCAGCGAAGATTCTTTTCAGTTCATTCCGCTTTTCATCTGTATAATAAGATCCGTCTACATAGGCCGCAACTTTGTGCTGCTTAGAACCATATGTGAGAAACTGAATTACATCGCGATATTGATTATCCTGCGCACCGCCATTACCACGAGTATACTTCTGAGTAATGTAAGTATTGTTGCGGATAAAATCTACGCTTTTACTGTTATCCGAAAAACAACCATTACAAAGTTCTCCTTCTTTGGAGAAAGAAATACCGTTGTTGGGTAAATGTTTTACACCAAGAAGTTGTTCGGCGATTTTCTCGGTATAATTCTGCTTGATTGGGTCTTTAGCAAAACAAGAAGCAAACATATCGTCTTCTAGAATCTTCTGTTCGACTTCTTCTTTGTCATAACCATAGCGAGCCGCCCAATTGATAATCTTCTTCTGAGCCCACGACTGTTTGATTTGCTGTCGCAAAGGCGCAATATTATTGCGGAGTTGTTCTGTGCGAACACGTTCCACATACTGTTCAAATTTATTCATAATTCCTCCCTTTGGCTCCCAAAAAAAATCAAGGAGAAGGGGTGGGAGCACCCCTTGTCAGAGAAGCAGCTACTCATCTCCTATCTCCTTTATATTATATCAAAAAAATTGAGTTATGTCAAATTTTAAATCACGAGCGTACTCGTGCCACCAAAGATAATGAGCGTATCTCCTTCGGTTTGCTGCAAATCATTCACATTGCCACTCTTGGCGATGGCAGCCAGGTCCGCGTCGTTCGCCTTCGCGGCCAGAGCAGCACCAAGACCGTTTACCTGAGATTGCTCAATGGTAGGAATATCGGCAGCAACGAGGTCGCGAGTTTCAGCAGATACTTTACCATTTACCTGAGAAATCTTGGAGATAATCTTGCCTTCGCCCGCGGCAACCTCCGTCAGATTCAGCTTACCCAGTTCCGTTGTGGTGTGGGTCTTAGCCTCATTCAGTTTAGCAGAAGCATCTGCCTTGGTTTCATAGGTGGTGCCAGCGACGGTAGCAGTCAGAATGTCTGCGTAGCCAGGAGCATCAGTCTTCTTGATGTAGTCCGCGGCAGTTTCAGCAGCCATCGTGCCCAGGTCGGCAGAGTTGGCCTTGGCATTCAGAGCATCGGTTAGACCGGCAATCTTGGATTGGGCGATAGCAGCGTTTGCGGCAATATCGCTATCTACTACTGTGCCGTGCTTGATGTGGGAGCTTTGGTCGCCCAGCTCTTCAAAGTGGCCTTCAGTTGCGGCATCGGGCTTGACATAGATGTGTTCGGTGCCATCAGTCTTGATGTAGATATCGCCATTTTCAGCAGAAGCAGGCAGGTTCTCTACTACGCCCTTGAAGTGGGTTACGCCCGTTAGACCCGCTACGGCCGCATCCAAATCGCTCTTGGTGATGGCCTTATTGGTGGTCTTATCATAGTTGTTATTCTGGAAGGCCAGCGTGTCCTGTTTCGCGGCTAGAGCAGTGCCTAAACCATTTACCTGGCTTTGTTCGATTGTGGGAATATCGCTCGCGGTCAGGGCGCGCTTAGATACAGAAATCTTACCATCGGTTTCAGAAATCTTTTCGATAATTTCGCCCGTGCCAACAGCGACTTCTGCTACATCCAGATTCGCAATCTTAGCATCAATCTGAGAACCAACAGAGCCGCCTTCGCCGATAGCAGTCTCCAGAGCTTCTACGCGAGTGTTGATGGCCTCGTTTAGACCTTTAGCATAAGCCTTGGCGCCCTTTACGGTGGCCTTCTCAGCATCATCCGTGTCCATACCCACTACCGCAGTAGCATAGCCTTGAGCTTCTGTCTTGGTGGCATAGTTCTTAGCTTCTACGGCTGCCATTGTGGTCTTCTCATCGGCGGAAGCCTGAGCCGCAATTACAGCGTCTTCCAACTTACCCAGGGTGTTGTAGGCTTCGGCCGCATCACCCAGCAGGGCAGTTTGTACCGCGGCCGCAGCACCCTTAGCCTCGTATGTTTCTGAGAGCTTCAGGGCCGCGATAGCATTGGAGATCTGGGTAGCAACTGCGACGTCGCCCACCAGAGCCTTTAGGGCATTGATGTCAGAAGTGGGGTTAGGAATGGTTAGGGTAGCGACTTCAGTGGTGAAGTTTTCAGCACCCTTGGCCTTGGACATTAGTTTGTAGGTGTAGTCGTTGTTGCCTTTGACGATGTTGTACTGAGTATCGCTGTCGACCGCGACAGTGCTAATGTGTTCGTCAAGACCTTCGATTTCATCATAGTGGTAGGATGGCTTATTTGGTGACTTAGCCCAGGCGTAAATATCGGAAGATACTGCCTGTAGCCACGGCAAATCTTTGAATGTATGGACGTTATCGCCAATTTTTGCGAGCACAGCTGGAGGGGCGGTGACACCATCGACTGTCTTACCAGAAGGCACGCTACAAATTGCCATTTCACCTTGTTTGAGCACAATAGTGGAAGTTAGCCAATTTTCATAGCTATCGTATCTGAGGAGGATGCGGGTATTCAATGTCTTAGTTGCCATAACTAAAATCATCTCCTGTTATAAAAAAAGACCTAATAAGTTAGGTCTTTGTAAGCAAATATTTATCTCCTAAAAGGAGGTCTAAGGTTATATTATCGCGTTCTTTATAGGGAATTCTAACAAGTGGAATATTATGGTCAAAGGCGTATTGATTTTTGAGGTTGTCGTGCTTCTGAAGACGATGGAAAGCATCTTCTCCACCAAAATATTCTGAGGATTGCTGATGCTGCGGCCCGTCGAATTCAATTAGTTGAATGGGTTGCTCTTCTTCGTCAAGAATAGCGAAATCATAACGCAAGGTTGTGTTTGTATCTGAGACTAACCCTGAAAATGTTTGTTGTGTGCGGAAATGAATATGGTTTTCTTTTAAAATTTGCGAGATATATTGCTCTCCTAATGAGAGAATACATCCACACGATTGTGTCTTGCCAGAGAGTAAATTATTGGCAGCTACTTCCCAAATTGTTCCGCAATCGCACTGGCACTTCCAATAAGCCTGTCCGCCCGCACGAGAGGGCGCGGAATCAATTACAGTAATAAAACCAAAACGCTGGCCTAATAAATCAGCTTTTTTTATTTCTGTCATACGTTCTTTTTGATAGCAACCACAAGAGTGCGTATGTCCACTTATAAGAGAGCCTGTGGCAATCGAGGCTTTATTTCCGCATTTACATTGACACCACCAGTGTGTTTTGTTGTATCGGTGGTCTTCTTCGTTTTTACCTAAGACAGTCCAATACCCAAATTGCTGTCCAGTTAGATCAGTTAGGGATTTATTTGGAAAACGCTCTTGATCCGCAAGAATTTCGGACTTACGGCATCCACAGCTTTTTATTTTACCAGAAATTAGTTGTGTTCGAGTGGCCCATATGGTATTACCGCATTTACATTCACATTCATAATAAGCCTTTTGGTCATGAATGGTATAATCTTTGACTGTAAGATATGTAAATACTTGTCCAATCATTTCTTGACGTAAAGAGTCATATCGTTTTTGGGTAGCCTTGGCTTTTGAGCATCCACAGGATTTTGTCTTTTGCCAATTATGAACATCAATTATCAATTGATTGCCGCATTGACATTGACATAGCCAGGCGGTGGTATCTTTGCGATAGACCGGCAGTAAGACTTTCATAAGTTTGTCCAGTAATATCTTTCGCAGTGCCTTTCAGCTCTCTTTCAACCCATTTTCTACCTTTACAATCAATACCTTCTCGCATAATATTCACTCCTATAAATGAATCTAAGATTGAGCTGAATAGTATAGGCTACTCTTTTCTCAAAGGGTAATTACTCCTTTGCTCCCTCAATCTTATATTATTTTACAACAAATTTTTCAATTTGTCAAATTTTAGGCTCCGGCCGTGCCGCCGTCTAAAATCAACGTTGTCTCTGCTTCCACAAACAGCTTACTTACGCCCACTCTGTTGATACTCATAACGCCTGTAGCAGCAACATTGATTTCATTGTCGCCTTCGGAAGCCTTTACAACACCCGCGGCCGCAGTTGTTGCCACAGGGATATCAACTTGCTTGGCCTCATTGATTTCAGCCAGCACGCCCGCAATGGTGATGCCTTCCAGTGTATTTACCTGCGCGTTAGCAGCAATGTTGCTTACCTTGGTAAACATCTCGGCGGACATCGCACCAGCAGCGTCCGCAGAAGCCAAACCCATCGCAATACCATTCTCGCCCAGGCTTAGGCCATTTTCAGCAACAACCTTGGTTGCTAGCACGCCTTCTGTGGTGATGGACAGGCCGCTACCGATGCGAACACCGCCAAGGGTGTCAGTCGTGGCCGCTGGCAGAGTGTATTCAGCTGCGCCCGCGAGAACGCCCTCTTCACTCAGAGTTAGGTTAGCACCAATAGACTTGATGTTAGCCAGGCCCGCAAGTTTTGTGATTTGCTCGTCCGCAACCAGAGACTTGCCGGTTTCCTTTGCGACATAACCCTCAAGTTTGGTGTCTACTTCTGTTAGCACGCCCGCAATGGTTTTACCACCGTCTTTTAGAGAACCATCGGCCGCAAGAACAGCAATGTTATCTTCGGCGGCAGGAACAACCTTCTTGGCGTAGGGCTCAAGGTTTACAGTGGTATCGCCAATCTGGACCATCGCACCGCCAATGAGCATATATTCTTTGTAGGCGTCGCCAGAAGTGATACCATCGATCTTTACAAGGTAGATCGTATCAGGATCAGCCGCTTCAACCGCGGGTAGTTCCGCAACGATTTCGCGCTTTAGGTGGCCAGCGGAGCCAATTGCGGTCGCAATCTTTGTATCAACTACGGCTTCAGATGCGGCCTTGCTACTATCGGAAAGGACGAGGTCGCCAGTCATAGTGCCGCCAGTTTTGTCGAGCTTACCGGCCAAGTCGTGTAGAATGGTGCCTTCGGTATCTACACCACCGATGGTCTGCTGGATGGTCTCAACGGAGGTCCGCAGACTATTTACTGTGCTGGACAGACCTTCTACGGTAGTGGTAGAGGGCTGATACCAAGCAATCTCAAAGGTGCCATCCGCGCCCGCAACAGACTTGGGTTCCAGGCCCGCAATCCAGGGGTGGGTTTCGTCTACAAGTTGTTTTTCGTGGTGGGCCGCAACATAGCCTTCTTGGCCTTCTTCGCCAACAGCGTCAACCCACCTGTAGTATTCTTTACCCCAGTTCTTTAGGGAGAGAACGCCATTTTCATCTAAGGTAATTGTTTTGTTGTCGCCAAGAGTGGCCGCGCCTACTTCGACAAGATCGCCTGCCGCATTGGCAATGATATATGCTTTCGCTGAATTATCAGCTTCATTTACCAGCGTTAGAATTTGTCCAACATACGCCGTTGCGTCAGTTTTACTATAGTTAGACATCTCCTCCATAGAGAACCATAGAGAAGATTTATCAAGAGGAATGGGATTACCGCGGGAGAAAGACTGCGGGAACGCCATATAATTGAATTCTTTTTGAATAACAGCCATTTTAGTTCCCCTCCTTAGCCCAGCGTAATCTTGTGTTGTTCAGAAGCATCCAACTTAGCGGGCTCATACGTGTAAACCTTATATTCGACGCCCCGATAGCCGTCCGCACCCTCAACCACTACGTTGGCACCGACCTTATAGTCAGCAGTGATGTCAGCATTTAGGGTAGATACCAGGTTTACCAGTGTGATACCAGCACGAGTAGAAGAAGCAGGAATGGCTACTACAATGCGCTTCCAGCCTGCGGCCGCGTTGACGTTCAGAGTCTTAGGACCATTGTATGCGCCGCCCGCAGTAAGGCCGCGAATAATAGCAGAAGTTAGAGGCGCTTCTGCGGTGGAAGTGGTTAGGCCGCCATAGAAGAAATTGCGGAAGCCCGTAATCTTTTGAGAAGCGGTAGCAGACTTAGAGCCGGCCGCAATTTGCTTGTCGGGGGCATCGTTGCCGATGTTGGTCTTAGGCATAGCGCCAGCGTCGTAGGTTGCGGTTGCGGTCACGCTGTAGTTAGTGGAATCGCCAACAGTTACGGGAGCGAAAGAGCCAGTGGCCGTGGTTAGAACTTCGTCTGTGGCACTGTTGGTAACGGACCAGGTCTTAGCGGTAATGCCAGTTGCGGGACCATAGGTGTAGGAGCCAGTAGACAGGGAGGCAGAATAGGTGGGAGTGACGGTTGTACCTACTTCATAGGCTTTGCCGGTAGACACATTTACACTTACGGCAGGTTGGGTTGCGGAGGGCTGCTTTTCAGAAGCAAGCAGGGCCGCAAGGAATTCTTTCACAGACTTGCCTTGGGCCGCAACCGTGGTAGAGCCGGAAGAAGGAATAGAGATTGTGCCAACCTTTTCGGTGGCGGTGAAATCGGCATCAAAATAGACGTTAGATGCGTCATAATTGCCGTCCATTGCGGCCCACTTGGTGCCATCATAGACATAAGCGGTGTAGGACTTGTGGTCGGCGGTGCCGATGTTGCGAGTTACGATTGCGGTATCGCCCTCGTGTAGCTCGGCAGCACCTACCGCGGCCGCAATGGCTTCGAGATCGGATTGACCTTCGGTGGGGATGGCGTGGTAGGTGGTCTCGGCAGGAGCGGACTCGTTTACATAGGGAAGTTCGGTCCAGGTGGCGGTGCCATTGCCGATTTTGATTAGGTTGGTATCGATTTCGATGCCCAGTTCACCTTTGAGAAGAACAGGGTTTTTGGTCGCCCAGTTGGCGGCCAGATCGTTTCTAGAAATTAGACGTGAGGAAATTTGTACGTTGGCCATTCAAAATTCACCTCATTTTGAAATCTGGGCCTTTGGCCCAGGGCGGACGGAGTTCTATCATAAAGATGGGCTATTGCGGCCGGAGGATGGCCGCTATATGGGCGAAGCCCAGACGCCCGACTGTCAGGTAGTAAAAGCATCTCCACCATAGATAACATCAAATTCAGGGGTAGTGCCACCACTGCCTGAAACGCACACATATGCCAGCTTTACGTCATCCCAAATCCAAAGTTTGGATGTGGAGGTTTCTACGTAAAGGCGATTTGCGCGGCCGACTGATGGTAATTCGAGAGCCGTCAGAACTTTGGTGTAGGTAAGGTTGTCTTCGTCGGCGATTTTTTCGTCTACGGAGGCAGCTGCTTCTTCGGCGGCTGACGCCGCCGCGGTGGCTCTTTTTGCGGCCGCCTCCGCGCGTTCTCCTGCGGCCTTTAGGTCATCTAATGCCTCGATTACACTTGGTGTAAGAGGCAAGGACGATGATGTGGGGTTCCCCGAGATAAAACCCAAGTATGATTGAGATTTCGCTATGGAGCCATCTGCGCGGCTCCACGACACAACCAATTCGATGCGGCCAAGGAGTTCGGTTTCCCTATTCGACAGCGTGGCAACAATGTTGGTAGTAGGGATGTCCAACACCCATTGCGATTTATCCAAGAGATAGGGATGACCGTCCTACCTTGTTATCATTAGAGCAGGCGTGCCGTCAGGCCAGGCCGCAAGAAATTGGCGCACGTCCAGCTGTAGTTGGGTGGCATTGTGCTCGCCTTGAAGGCCCCAGGACAGGGGTCTCTTTTGAGAGCCTGGGGAAATAATGCGTATAGGAATAGTAATCACCTCCCAAAAAAATTTTTTTTGGAAGAAGGTATGAAGAAACCCTGTAAAATTTTTGAAAGGACGCGCACGGTTTACCCGTAGGGAGGGTGGAACAAGGCGAAGCCGTCTCGGAAAATTCAGGGTCCTACTATAGGGTAGCGGGCGGGGGTTATTTCACCACTTTTTTGAAACAAAATTTTGAAAATTTGATTTGCGATGAGAGAAAAGTTTAGAAAGAGATTTTAGAAAGGAAATTTATTAGATAGGTGTAAATTTTTATTATATGATTTTATAGAATTATTTATTTGAAGATTGAGGGTGGGAGGAAAAGAAAAATTTTTTTTTGAATTTTGTTTTGAAAATTTTTTGAAAAATTTTTTTTGAAGTCCGGCCCTGCCGGTTTATTTTCTGGACTATTCTACTTCGTTTATTCTTCTTCTATTATAGTTATAGTTCACGATACCTCTGAGCATATGACTGGAGGGGTAGCGTAAGACGACCCCTGAGATGCGATAAAAAAATTCCACGATATCCCCGGTCAGAGTGAAATTTATCTATTGATGGGCCGCAATCATAATAAAAATTTATTCAAAAAAAATCCTGCCGCTTATACGGCAGGATTTTCAATTTGTATTTCTAATATACTTTTAGACATTTGGTATTGTTCTTCAGTAAGAGAAGGCAGTTCAGAAAAATAATATGTATCAGGCTCTTCCGCGACTTTTAGTATCTTTTTCTTGATACATTCTTTGAGGCTTTGATTGAATTTTTCCATAGAACATCTGTAAACATTTTCTATGATTTGTTCAGGGGTAGTATGAAGAACATTAGAATTCTGCGGCCGTCTGGATACCAAATAAATCCATATATCCCAGCCCGCATTTAGATTTCCAAAAGCCCAATTCATTGATGGAGGGAATAGAGCTAAATTGCCATTTATATTTTGAGAAGGGCATTTGTTTTCTACATAATAAAAAGTAAGTTCTTGATTTTGTTCCATAATAAGTTTTCTCCTTTTCTTTTCTAAAAATTTATCCCATCTGAAGGCCGTCTCTGAAAGAGACGGAATTCGAAAAGATTTTCTTTTTTATTTTCTCTTAAGTATATTCTCTTTACTCTGGAAATCATTTCCGACCTATTGGAATTCGTTTCCTATCGATTTTTGGCCTTTTTTCCTACGTTCATCTATTCGATTGCTCACGACGTTTTCGCTCTACTTCGGCCGCGATGGTTGGTGCCAAGCGGTGAAAAGAATAGACGGGATTTATTCATAATTTTTTCTCCTTTATGCTCTAAAATTTCTCTATAGTATTTTATATATCTATAAGTCCAACAGACGAGGAGGGTTCGACAGAACCCTCTTAGTGATAGAAAAAGTGATTGAAAAGTGATAGAATATTGATTGTTAATGATAGTTCTCTATTCAAAATGGCACTCGGAAGTGCCAAAATGGCACCGGTGCGTCTCAAAATGGCACTGGGGAGTGCCAAAATGAGACGCAGAGTGCCAAAATGGCACCCGCCTAATTTTTAGACAAAATATAATAATTAGACAATTGTTCAATTTTTAGATGGCCGCGGTCGTTCATAAAAAGCAAAAGTATTAGGCCCGGTCTTTACCAGATAATTTTTCTCCTGTAGTTCTTTGAGAGCTCTATAGTAAGAAGACTTAGAGATTCCCCAAGCTGTTTCAAAGAACGCAGGACTTAGCGCCCAAGTATGTCGTTGTTTTGACAGGTCTTTAGTGGCATTACTTTCCGAGCACAGAGCCATCCACATCTTAAAAGCTCCTCCTTGTAAGTCGCGAGCAGCCATTTGGAGAGATTCCACATCTGTGGGAGCAAAGCGTTTACTGTCTTTCAGATCTATACGATACCACGCAGTAATTAGTGTTTGATTTGGAACAGAACAAGATAGCATTTTAGCGGCCTCCCGAATAATTATTCATCAGATCTCTGAGGGCCGCAGTATCTTGAAAAATAAATACCGTGCGTTCGGGCCGCATAAGATCCGGTCTTTTATGTAGTAAAAGACAACCGTGATCTATTAGGTATCCTGCCATTTTAGGTGAGAAAATTGTAATGTAGTGTTTCATTCGAGCGCCTCATAAAAATCATATACACCAGGTTTGATAGCTTGAAGATAACCCGCGCGGATAAGTTCTTCTAAAGCATTATATGCCGAGGCACGACTACAATTGACGGTTCGCGCGGCTTCCGCGGCAGAAAATTGAGTGTTTTCTTCCATACCTTCAGAAATGTAGACCCATATTTTATATGCTGTGCTATGAAGAGTTAGCATAGCCGCGAAGGGATCATAGTTTTTTGCTGGATAATGAGTGGCGATAAAATAAGATCGCATATGAACAGAACACCTCCATTACTCATCTCTAATAACTTCATCTAAATATTGATACTTTTTGCTCTTTAGCTAAATTTCGTAAAATTTCATAGCGATTTTCTGATACACGAACTGAGAAAGTTTTGAGAGAAGGTCTTTCATTCGTAGGCGACTGTGTCGGCATTATTTTAGATTGCTCTAACTGCTGTCCAATCCAAATTAGAAGTTGACCTAAATTTTGATTTTCTACAGGGGCGGAAGTCGAAGAGGAGCCCCAGGTTTACTCTTCTCACAATCTCATTCAAAGAAAGCTGCTGAGTGTTTGCGTCCGCGGCGATAGCATTATAAAGTTCTTCGTTGACTCGCACGTTTATACTTTTATTGTTTTTCATTTTATTTCTCCTTTTTGTTCCATTTTTGGAACACTTTTAGTATAACAGAAGATTCGAGTTTTGTCAAATTTCCGGTCAGGTTTCGTGCGTAAACCAAAATGAAACACTGGGTATGGATTCGTGCTGAAATCAAAAATGAAATTGCGGCCCTGGAAAAATTTGGAAAAGAAAATGAAATTGCGGCCCTGGAAAAATTTGGAAAAGAAAATGAAATGCGGCCCTTCCATTTGTGGAATAGGTGGTATCCAAATTTGGCAACGCCGCATTCAGGCCCACACGCAAAAAAACGTGTATGGATTTCTCCATACACGCTCTTTCCTTCAACGTTGGTTGCGAAGAGCAACCAGAGTTGTGCTGGTCGGGCCGCCTTCAGCGTCCCGCTCGCGCTTACGCGCGAGTGAACCAGTTGTGCTTGTTCTCGGCGTCGCGGCCCTTCGCTACAACACCAGCTTCTGCCAGCTTCTTCAGCAGGCTACCGGTCATCATAGGAGTGGCAACGTCCAGACCGATTTCGGCTGCGTGGCTATGAACGGTGCCGGGGGTCATACCTTCGCCCAGGCCACCCTTTTCAATCCACTCAGTCAGGGCCGCAAGGTTCTTGCGCTCACGAGCCTTAGACTCAGCAGCCTTCGCTTCCTTCTCAGCCTTCTTCACGGGGTCAGCCACACGACGGCCAGGAGCGTTCTTCGCTTCGGCAACAGCCGCATCAAAGTCGAAAGCCTTGGAACGAGCAGTATCAGCAGTCAGGGGCACAGTGATGCTCAGCACGACGGCCAGAGGCACGCCAGTATCCTCATCGATCTGATCACTTACGAAAGCCATACCGCCCTTTACAATCTGAGAGCCGGGGAAGGTCTTCAGCAGGGTTTCCAGAACAGAGGAACGCAGCATATCACGGGTCTTAGTAGTCATAATGTTTTTCTCCTTGGCCACCTAACGGTGGCCGGTTGCGGCCTAACGGCCACACCAGTGGTTTGTTGAGTTTGCCTTCTCATATTTGAAGATGACGGAAGGAAGGGATGAGTTTCCTTTCCTCATCTTGTGTATATAGTATATCAGATTTTTTGATAAAAGTCAAATTTTTGAGCGTAGAATTTTTTGGGCGTGGCCGAAAAGGTGAATTTGATTCTCATTAGCCGGTTCTTCGCTAATTACGATGACAGAACCATGTGCTTCAACGAAGCCATTGTGGTGGCTAATAATGGACTGGCCGCGGGCAGAAACATGAGACTCTTCTCCATAAACAGAAACGCAAGAGCAATCGAAAACATAGGTAAGGCCGCTGCCATAGATATGCCCAGTGCTGAATCCCTGATATTCACCAGAAGCACTCGAGCACATATCCATGCGGCCATTCAGGATAGAGCCCTCAGAACCATCGCGGAGTTCTATATAAGAGTTATCCGCAGCCGACACAGTAGAGCAATCATGTGCGTAGACTTGGCACCATTACCTTAGATTCACCATAGGCATGAACAACGCAATGACTGAAACCTTCTACTTCTGCCTCACCAAACACAAAGTAGGTATGACCTTGGGATTGCGTGGGACAAACCTGAGTTGGACCTTTTGTGAAAACGCGGGCCTGCCGCCAAAGTTCCGCACGTGCGGCCGCGCGAGCACGGCAAAGAGCAGGGCGCCACCACTCAGGGAGATAAGAAGCGTCTATGGAGCAGTCCCAATCACGCATATGTTTTGCGGTGGCGTAGTCGGTAAGAGCGGAAGGTTGAAAGATAAGACTGATGACCATCTTCTACGCGGGCGCATTCAGATTGGATTTCATCAGCTGCGTCGTAGTCTGACACAAGAATGCGGTCGCGGAAAACATATACATCACAGTGGCAGTCAAACATTTATGGCTCCTTCC
>ULRD01011368.1_pt1 | contig 13178 bp, 13 predicted proteins | sample 1955181 | NCBI WGS metagenome assembly ULRD01 (sample SAMEA4835675, study PRJEB28245) | human gut metagenome | biome: gut microbiome; material: fecal sample | place: Denmark | collected 2008
TACCGATACGGAAGAACATAGAATGACAGAGGACACCAGCGAAAGATCTGATGTGAACAATGACTCGATCGAAACACAGCCAAAACATAGTTTCAAAGATTGGGTAAATCCTAAGAATTATGATAAAGATGGACATTATATCGGTGAAAAACAAGATTTTGGGTATAAACCGCATATTGACGGTCAAGAGGTTGATACAAGTACATATAAAGATTATGTTGAGCAGCAAGCAGCGTCGAGCGTATCAGAGTATATGAGTAAACATGGTTACGGCAGAGATGACTTTGCTACATACTCGCAAGACCCTGAATGGCGAGATTTGATGCGTAAAGAGTATCCCGACTATGAATTGCCTAAATTGACAGAGGAAATTGCAAAATCTCAGTTATCTGATTATATGAATAAGCATAATTATGGACAAGATGATTTTGCTACTTACTCACAAGACCCACAATGGAGAGAACTGCAAAAAGCGGCTTATCCGGATTATGAACTGCCACCTCGTAATAATGCTGATAATCTTGGAAAATGGAGTGACATTTCATCTGACATAACAGCTAAAGAAAATCTTGATGCTGTCAACCCAAAATATTATGAAGGCGATGAATGGACGGTTAATTGCCAGCGATGCGTTCCGACGTTTGAAATGCGTTCACGAGGATATGATGTAACATCTGAACCTAATTTCAATTATGATACCTATGATCATTTATCATATCATCCATATGATGTATGGGAAGGTGCAGATGTAAAACAAACATCTGGTTCTGGACTTCAAGATATAGAAACGCAAATGAAAGAATGGGGAGATGGCTCCAGAACTCAAATTTGCGTTCAATGGGAAAAAGGTGATGGTGGACATACATTTATTGCAGAACAAAAAAATGGAGAAACACATTTCCTTGATCCTCAGACAGGAAGTGAAGATGTAAGAAAGTATTTTAATAATGTTGTTAATAATCAAACGACATTTTGTAGAATTGATAACTTACAGCCCTCACAAAGAATACTGGAGTACTGTAAAGGGAGGAAACATTAATGGACATACATGCAGCAAAGGAAATTGCGATTTCGTATTTTAAGGAACATGGTGAGCTGGATATATCTAAAATATATGATGCTGATACTATGTGGATTATTTTTGGTAGGAAGAATGGTGCTATCCGATATGGTAGTAGAGGTATTTCGATAGACAAGAAAACAAAACAAATCAAGCCATTTGTATTACCGTCTGATGAGAACTTTGAAATTTTAGATTCGGCTACGCTAATAGAAGGTTAAGGAGGAAACAAGTATGGCACTTTTTAGAAAGAATCCTAATGAGGTGGCGTATACTGGCGGTGAAAAGCATTGGGCTGATGTGATAAAGAACTCAGGTCCGGGCGAACTGCTAATATGGAGACAGCCAGAAGAGGATTTCAATACGAATTCCACGCTTATTGTAATGCCCGGCGAGGAAGCTATCTTTATCAAGGGCGGAACAGTTGAGCAGACTTTTGATAACGGTACATATAAGCTTTCAACAGAAAACTATCCGTTTATCAGCCGCCTTCGTAATGCTTTTACTGTCGGAGTAAGTACATTTAACTGTGTTGTTTATTTTGTAAGAAAAGCACATAGTGTTGAGATCAGATGGGGTACTGACTCCCCGATACAGGTCAGAGATAAAATGCTCGGCATTGCTACAAAGCTTAGAGCAAGAGGAGCGTATAAGGTTCAGATCGGTGATCCTGTGAAATTTTTGGAGAAACTAATTGGTAATAATGTGTTCTATCAAACACAGGAAGAACTTAACAAATATTTTATCAATGAGTTTCAGAGTAAAATCAAGTCGGTTATAGCAAGAGCAATCAATGAATCCAATACCGAAATACTTGGTATCGATTCGAGACTTGATGAACTTTCTGATACGATAGAACCGTTTATGCAGGAAATACTTGATGATTACGGTTTGAAATGTGTCAAGTTTACTGTTGCGGCTGTTGATATTGATGATGATGAACTCAGAAGAAGATATGATGAGATTGGAATTGACGCAATAGCAAAAATGAGAAACGCTCAGGCTGATAAAGCTGTTATGGGCATTCTTGGAGATGACTGGGGCAAGCAGCAGGCTGCTAATATTCTTGGCAATCTGTCACTAAATCCCGGAGCTGGCGGTGTAGCTGCTGCTGGCGCTGGAATGGGTATGGGGATGGCGGCAGGTGGTGCATTTGGCAGTATGGCACAACAAATGTTTGCACCTATGAGCAACAGTACACCTGTTCAGCAGCCGCAGCCTTTTCAGCAAGCACCTTCAGGAAGGTTTGCTCAGCCTACACAAGGGAATAATCCTCAAACGTCCGCTAATACATCTCAGGAAGATCCTATGGAAGTTTTGGGCAAACTCAAAAGAATGCTTGATGCAGGGTTGATAGAGCAATCAGAGTATGATGCTAAAAAAGCTGAAATATTAAGCAGAATGTGAGGTGTCCAATATTGAAGAAAAATGTTCTGTGGATTCTTTTGGATTTAGTATTCCTCATAGTCTTTAATACGGTATTCTTTGTTGCTGGTGGTACAGACCATAATGCTTCGGTGTGGATTTCATACGGCTTTATTCATCTGTCTTATATTTTGTTAATCATAACACCATTCCTGATTAGGAAGTCAAGCAGTGCTGCAGTATTCGGTTTTTCATTATATTCAATTTCTTCAACATATTTTCTTGTTGAATTTATAGTTGGTGTGATTTTCTGTCTTATAAATATGGAATCCTATAAACCAGCGTTAATAGTTCAGGTAATAATTGCCGGTTTTTACGCAATCATGCTTATTTCACACATGATAGCAAATGAAAGTACAGCTGATAGCATTGAAAGGCATGAAATGGAGTTGAGATATGTTAAAGATTGTTCAGCTCGCATTCTTCCATTAGTAGATATGGTATCAGACAAAAAAACAAGAAAAAAAGTTGAAGCGGTTTATGATATGATACATGGCAGTCTTGTAAAATCAAGCAATTCTGTTCGTCAAATTGAATTAGATGTGATAGATCAAATTGATTTGCTTGAAGTGGCTGTTGACAGTGGAGATAAAGAAAAAATCGAAACGGTTTGCAAAATAATCACAAGATTAGCAGATGAAAGAAACAGACAACTGAAATATAATAATTGATTAAGACACACTCTCTAATGATACACGAATAAGGAGCGTTGCCGTCAAAAGCAACGCTCCTTATTGTTTATTCTTCCTCGTCTGAACACTCCGAAAGTCCATGTATGAGCTGAATATAGATGCACTCTGCTTGGTCATGCTCCTCGCCCTCGGTAGTCATCATAAGTTCAAGGAAATATGCCTTTGCTTCTTCATAGTCGAACCAGACATCACGCTTGCCGTTGCAGATGGTCGTGACGGTACGGCTTCGGGGCATTGCTAATTCGGGATATTTTAACATATCGCACCTCCGTGATATTTATTGTAGCTATATTATATATCACAAATCGGTAGGAGTCCAGCTCTGTGCAGGAACTGTAATAATCTTTGTGCAGGGCGCAGCAACAGAATAATAATCCCCGGTGCAATATGCCGTGTGTCGCAAAACGCTCTCTGAACGCTCAGGGAGCGTTTGACGTTTTATGGTACAACTTTCCCTATAATCATCATCTTTTCAAAACGGCTTTCATTCTGCAATATTCCGCTTTCTGTCAGCATTTCATTTATGCCGTCCACCCATTCCTGCAGATCTCCGCCGCAGCCTTGAAGAACCAGTCCTTCGCTGTTGTTCATTTTTCTCAGATCGTACAAAGAAACACTCTTAATTTCCATTACTGCGAAAACTCCTTTCTTAGTCTGCAAATAATAAATGCCTGTCCCTTACCGGTGACAAACGTCTGCTGATAGGTTTTGGTCATAGAACCGGTTTCAAAAACGGACTCTTTTACCGCAAAATAGCCACGGTCGATGAACTTCTGATACGGCAGATTATCCGACATCAGAATCTCGTTTTCACGCAGCCAGCGGAACAGTCTGTTCCTGCCGATTGGAATATTTTCCTCAATGGCGAGCTTCGCCATAGCGTTCATATCGATGAGATTTTCGCTATTTGATACCTGATTCGCAAACTCTACCAGCGGCTGATCGTGACGGATACGTTCGTTAAGCTGATTTATTGCCATCATCTGCAGACGAAAAAGACCTTGATACGGTTCTTCAAGAAAGGGGAGGTAGTTTTCGATGAACATATCCGCGTTGGCAACGTAGCCTCCGGTGCGCATGATCGTTGGGAGGACTTCATCAAATATCCAACTTTCAAATTTTTCTGCCGATGGTAGTCTTGAATGGGCGACAAGCCTGTAGACATCGCCTTCCGGAATAAAAGAAAGAGTCTGCATACCGCCGTTTGTAAGGGTATCGTGTTTCACGATACCCTTACAATGTCTGATGAGGGCATCCGATACATTTCTGTATCCAAGCGCCTTTGCAACATCAGATCCACAAAACACCACTCTGCCGTTTTCTTCTTTCAAGGTTCTCATCGAACCAAATTCCTCATTCTCAAAAATTTTGATCTCATTTTCCATATTTAAAAATTCCCCCTTTCGGCGCTCAAAATCTGTTGACTTCAAGCGCTTAAAGTGATATAATATTCGTAACAATTTCAGACTGAAATTTTCCGGTCAAATTTCAGTAAGTTTTTGGCGATTTCTTTCACAACCGCCACTGTAATGGAATTTCCTGCCTGCTTATAAAGCTGAGCGTCGGACATTCCCACAGCTGCAACTTTATTGAACTGTTCCTTTTCAAATGATTGCAGTTTCCAACATTCCAACGGCATTAACCGCCGCACACGTCCCTTATGAACTATGCCGTGCCTGTCGGTCACAGTCAGCGTAAACATCGGCTCGTTGGGATTTTTAATCCTTCTGCCATTTTGACGGGTAGTTTCTTTAAATGGATTGAGGATTGCTCTCGGACCTTCTTCCAAAACCCCGGAGCGTTCTCCTTTGTGAGTACCGTTTGTAATTCCAAGATCCATTCTTGTATTAAGATAACGAGCATTCTCGGTAACCTGCGGATTTTCATTCATATCCACAAAAACAGCGGAATGTTCGCCCTTATGGTTACTTATTCCGCTGTCCTGACGGGCGGTTATGCATCTCGCAGTATCTGTCATCTGAGGATCGGGATTCATGTCGATGAAATACAAGCCTGTCTTACCGCCCATACCTCCCGAACCGCTGCATTGAGTGGAGGCAAGTCCATTAGGATCATAGACTCTTGAACCCTGACTGCCTCCGATTAGCTGTTCAAGTTTTCTTTCTTTGCCATTTTTTGCATTGCCATGTCCGAAAGATAATATTTCGGCGGGACATCTTTCTCCAAGATATCCGACAATGAACAGCCTTCGTCTTGACTGCGGTACTCCAAAGCCGGCAGAGTTAAGCACACGCCAGCAGATACTATACCCCAGTTCTGAAATTTTTTCAAGGATAATTCGGAAACATTCCCCCTGTGATATCCCCAACAGATTGGGTACGTTTTCAGCAATAAAATACTTGGGGCGCTTGTTTTCAAGGATTCTGATATAGTCGAAAAATAAATTTCCTCTATCGTCCTCAAAAGCGAGTCTGCGCCCTGCGACACTGAACGATTGGCAGCACGGGCCTCCAACGAGCAGATCAAAATCCGGCATACCTCCGTAATCGATTTTTGTGATGTCCTCATAAAACGCTTCGCCTCCTGTGTCGTACAATGCTCGGTAAGCTTTCTGAGCAAACCGGTCTATTTCGCACCAACCGACGCATTCAAATCCGCCAACCTTTTCAAATGCAGAACGAAAAGCGCCGATTCCTGCGAACGCTTCAAAATATCTTATCATTTAACCTCCTTCCCACAGGCGGATTTCTCCGCCTGCCGAGTGACATCGGTGGACTTTTTCGCGGCATACTTTTCTGTGTAATCATACAAGGCATCGCGCCGTTTTATCCGGTCGTGTCTAATAAAAATCATACACTGAAAATGTTCAGCGACTTGTCCTGCGCGGTCACGCGCTCCAGCCGAACACGGTGTATTTTTTTAATACGTTGTACACAAAGTGTGCCATGAGCTCACCTCCTTCATGTGGGCATAAAAAAACCGTTAAATGATTTCTCATTTAACGGTGATAATGCAAATATTTAATTGTATTAGTTTTCATTATCCTTCCTTTTTCTAATTGTTGGGTAATTTTCTACTATATCCATATACCTGAAGCATTCCTCTGTATGATCGTTGATCATTCCGCAGGCTTGAAGATGAGAATATACCGTGATAGAACCAAGATATTTAAAGCCTCGTTTTTTCAAGTCCTTACTAATTTTATCGGACAAACCGTTTCTTGCAGGAATTTTTCCTTTTTGATGCCCCTGATAAAGAATGGTTTTTCCATCCGAGTAGTTCCACAAATATTTGCAGAAACTTCCGAATTCATCAATGATTTTTATAAAACATTTTGCATTGCTGATAACTGCCTCAACTTTACACCTTGATTTTATCATACCGTCAATATCAAGTATTCTTTGAATATCGATCTCTTGGTATTCGGCGATTTTTTTATAGTCAAAATCATCAAAGCATCTACGGAAGATTTCTCTTTTCTGTATCATCATATTCCAGTTAAGTCCGCACTGCATGACTTCCATCATAAGAAATTCAAATTGCTTTTTATCATCGTGCAGCGGCACACCCCATTTCTCATCATGATATTTTATCATTTTTTCATTGCAAAGACACCAATTACATCTCTGCATAAAAAATCACGACCTTTCATCATTCGATTTCAGCGTCTTTTATCCTGATAACGGGCATTTGCTTCACTTTTTTGCCGACTTTAACACGTTTCAGAGCGAATATCATATCGTTTGTACGTTCAAAATAACCGGTATCCCGTTTCCAGCTTATACCGCATCTGCAATGCTGTAATCCTATAAACTGCTGTTTCATTTTTCTGCCACAGTTCGGACAAACTTTACTGTTCTTACTCATGAACAATTTCCTCTCAGAATTCTGTTTTATACATTATACCACAAAAAATGCCTCATTACAAGTATTACATGGATATTTCTATTTCAGGCTCTTCCGCAAGTTCTTCACAGATTTCCTCGGTTTGAACTTCTTCCTGAATCTTGTGAAAGCTGTCCTCACCGGGAATGAGAGAAAGTGAACGTCCGTTATCCCATTTCATTAATAACTGACCGGCGTCATCGACTGTAATTACCGTACCTTTTGTACCCGGCGGAATCGGATGGGGATCGTTTTCCATGTTATCAAGGCATATTCTTGTACCTTTAGGGTATCTTTCCTTCATACTTTCGATTTTTCTTCTGTTATACATAAGCATTTCCTCACATTGTCATGTTGATTTCGGGTTCTTCCGATAAATCTTCAGTCTGCTCAAGACCCATTTCTTCAGACGTTTGCAACGACCAATCATTGCTGTCATTCCAGAAACTGACATAGATTTCACCTAATTCAGCGGTTTTGATTTGATGCTGCTCCATGCCCTCAAAAAATCCATCCGAACATTGACCAATCAGGTGACTGCGCAGATCTTCCAATTCACTGCCTGTTAATTCCTCAGTAATCTGACATTCAAACACTCCCATGAGTTCGCCGTTTATCTCCTTGACCGATGGGATAGCCGAAAATACTTTTTCGCTGACTGCCGGATTCCTGTCAAAATACACCATAAGTCCACGGTGTTCTTCTTCAGGTTCAGAATAATCCTGAATAAAATCGTTGATCTCCTTTGCGCAATCTATGGCATACCTTGAGGGGATCACCTCCGGTTCATCTAAAACTTCTTCGTCAAACTCATATTCTGATTCGTCATACTCTCTGACAATATGCAGAGGACAATAAAGCGTCAATTCCTGAGTAGGCTTGGCTTCCACTGTGATATCCGGCTGAAAATCCACATCAATTGAGTGACTTTCAGCTATTTGGATATCCTCACGCTCCTGCAGCATTGCTGTCACAGAATCACGAAGCAGCGACTTCAAATCCAAATCGGATTTTTCAAGCAATTCCTCAAAGACAAAACTGTTTTCACCACAATGGGCAAGTTCTGCAATGTGATCGACCATTTTTTTCAAGCTGTTATGCAGTTTACGCTCAGAAGCTGTCAGCTCATTGTTTTCAACCAATGCTCTTACATTTGGTATGAATTGGGATTTTCGAGCATATGACATACCCTCAGACTCAACCAGAATACCATCTCCGCTGTCATAGTCAACCATAAGCAGACAATGAGCAACGTCATTGCTGTCGATATACATCAGATCACGATTTTCAGCGATGTATGGATCGTCACGCAAGGGATGATCTTTCAGTTCTGAAAAACTCTTTCCGTAAAGCGTGATAACCTTCTCAACGATGATCTCACGTGTTTTGTAGTCGCTTTGCTTATGATTGAGCGTACTGTTAAATTTTAACTTTTTCATTAATACCTCCTAATTTTTGCAGCCTTTTTGCTTTTGTCATTCACCTTCGCCAGAAAACAAAAAAGCCGCTTTGTTTAACATCACTTTAATTCGTGATATTAGACAAAACGGCTTTCAAAACTTTGGATATTATTTTATATATTAAAAAAGGCAGATTTAAGATTATTCTTCTTAAATATGCCTTAAATTTTTCCTTAATTTTCTTTGTCGAGGGTTCAAATCCTTTTCATTTGTAAAAACCCCGAAAAAACAGCCATGGTTTTGACCTTGAATTTTTTGTCCCTAAAACGCCAAAAAAGCCCGTAACTACGGGCTTTGAGGGGTGTACAGCTATTTAGTATCACCAATATGGTGCGGATAACAGGAGTTGAACCTGCACCGAGTTGCCCCGACTGGCACCTGAGGGTGGTGTCATGTTAGTGGAAGTATTTCATAGGCGGCTCGAAAGATGAAACTTAATTTAATAATTTACAATTCAATGCAAATTCTTCAAACAATGCCGGCAGCTTTTCAATCAGCTTCTTCTTTTTTGAAGGATTAACGACTTCCATACAGCACTCTAATACAAGTCCGTCTTTGCAGGAAGTAAAGTATGCGATACGATACATCTTTTTGTTTGTCATTTCTGCACGATACCGGTAAATACCATATTGTGTTTCTTTCACAGTAATATCATCCGCAGCTCCAAATGCTTCAAACCAAGCAGAACGTATGTTGTCACAATTCAGATCTTCATATAATTCAGGCGCAACGGTCAGCATAAAGTCAGCCGAATGATTAGCGCCTTCCTTTGCTATGTATGAATATACTTGATATAGCTCACCAACACCCGCATCATCACAGTCTATGAAATGCTTGTCTTTTGGAGGTGTCACTTCAATAATAGTTTCATCTAATAGCTCTATTTGTTTAGCAGGGCAGAATTCTCCGGACATTCGCTCCGCCATTTTTCTGCTCCGTTCAAACGCTTCAAGAATCATTCCTCCAAGACGTTCAGGTTCAACATTATCATCGAATTCAAGAGGGTTATCAAATGTGAGAACACCTTTCTCTCCAGTTGAACTAGAAAAATCAATATAATAATGATTTCCTCTTTTGTAAAACCAAGAAAGACCAAAATTATATAATCCTGTAGCTACATCAAAGTCTATTGAACATCTTTCATAAGCTCTCTCCAATTCATCGCTGCTTGCCGCTCCCATAAACAGTAAGCGTTCTTCAGATACTTTTATTTTATACTCCGTCATTTCTAATCCTGTCAACTGATAAAAATCTTCCATAGAAAGATCGCTAAGCTGATGAAAACGTTCCAATAAGCTTAAAGCAAATTCGCCGATTTCACAGGAAGGTTTGGTTAATTCAATTTTCGAAAATTCATTATAAATTCCTCCACACAAACCATTTTCTTGCGCAACTTCAATCTGTAGTTGAAAATAAATCATTTCATTTCTTTTTCGTAAGTATAATGGTATTCTGCTCTGAAATCTTTCTGTTATTAATTTAGGTATCATAGCACCCTCTATTCTATAATCTTTTAGTTTATGCTCGTATTATTCAACAATTGTTATAACGATATCAAATATACCGGAATACTCCTGAACAAATTCGTCCAAAACTTGCTTTTGAACATCTGTTAAAGGTACATTAGGAAAAGTCGTTTTTAATCCTTATCTATTTTCTTTTACATATCCAATACCAATGTTCAGATAATTTTTTCACGCAAATGTCTTTATAGGGGCGGTCTGGGCTGGTTATATATTCCGGTTTCTTACCTTCGACAGAATAGACGTATGAAGCTCTGCCGCCGTCATTACAAAAAGAAACAAAGCCGTCATATACGCATATATACTCCAGAGAATGTTTATCCAAATAATAGGAATTAATAATTTTATTGTATTTTTCAAGTTGATCTTCACTCAGTTCTATACTATGCCTATATTCTTCAGTAATACACCATGTGTACTTATCATTATGGTCATCAGGAACTAAATATAACAGTTCTTTCGCATCATATTTTTTAAGATCATCATAATATAATTCGGCAATGGAGGTATACTCGTTGATCAACGGTTTAAAATCATCTTCTCTTGACGAGATGTTTAACCGCGTTAATGATGATTGAGTACATATCACATAAATTATTATAGATAATAGTAAAAGTGCTGCAATTATAGCAACTATAATTTTTTTCCCTTTTCTCATTTTTTTATTCTTCATTCAAAACACCACTAACCGTTTCCTCAAAAACGATATACGTTATAAATGGCTTATAATCTCCATCATACTTATCATAATGCTGTAGTATATACCAATACCTGAACATTTGTAATATGCCAAATTCAATTAGTCTACCATCACCTTCTATATCATTTTCATCTAAGCCAAATATGTCATATATCGTATATTTTATTGTGTATTTGTAATTGTTGTTTTCAACTTTATATGAAGTGATTTCAAATTGATTGCCATATGTTCCGTCAACACATATTCCTAAACCTTTCCAAATTTCGTCAAATGTTGGTGGATCTACTTTGCCTTTCATATTTGAAACCAGATAAGATGAATCGCGACCATTCGCATAGTATTTTAGACCTCTGATATCCCCGTTATGAGACTCAATGTATTCATTGATTATTGCTATAGTTTCATTTATGTATCTATCTGAATCTGCATGATTCCTTGCGTGCTGAGTTAATACTGAATTAGTATAATCTCCGCCTTTCCCACTGTAGAAATAATCAAACATATCAACAATAACATCATCCATATCATCCCAAGCAAAGAATTTTGCCACAAATTTAATATATTCTTCAAAAGAATTTCTAAATCCCAAGAAATCAGCCCAATTTATCCACTTCATTGAACGCAAATCATCTTTCGACATATCTGCATAATGAAAATCATTATGCTTATCACTTGTGCAATTTCCAAAACATGATTTTAAGTCTTCATCAGTATCTATGGTTTCATAAATGAGAAAATGATGACTGCTTGCATCTAAAGGAGAGTCGTCTAAAGCATCGTCTAGACCATCCCCATCAGTATCAGCTTTAGAAGGATCAGAACTACAATGCAAAGAAGTAACATATTGCGCAATATTCATTCCGGAAGAAAGCTGTTCACCAGCATATTGTAATTCTATATTATCTGGAATTCCATCGCCGTCAGTATCAGTATCATAAGGATTTGTATTAATAGGTTCACCGTTAGGTTTAAGACCATAAAGCTCCACAAGATCAGGTATACCGTCGCCGTCAGAGTCCTCGCCGATAAACTGCGGAGGTACATAAACCATTCCACCCGATTCGTAGGTCAGATCATTTGCGCTAATTGCATTATATACATCTCCACCGGTAGCTTTTGCTACCTCCTCTATTCCGTAACCGATAGGAGACGAACCAACATTGATAATGTTAAAAATTGTATTATTACTAAAATCATCGGATGAAATGCTGTCAAAAGTAATGTTATTATCAGTTATTACTACAATTCTATATATATCATTTGTGTTAGTTTCTATATGGCTTTGAGCAGCTGCAAGAGCACTGTTAAGATATGCTGTTCCACCGTCATTGTTAATTACATTGTTTAATATTCCCTTTAAATACGCAGGCTTATATGATAATCCCGAGTCATATTGAACAGCATCTGCAAATGTTATAATGCCAATTACATCACTATTACCCTTGCTATTGATTAAATTCTCACTAATTTCAAATCTGTCGCACCATTTTACACAATAATGTTCAGCATCCCATTGACTGCTTATACTGTTTCTAATATGCTCAATGTTTTCTTCTGTAACTTCATTATAACCAACTTTTAATACATGGGTATAATAGTCTGTTGAAGCCATGCTTGAAGAACAATCCAACATCAAGATAGTATGCAGATTTTTCTGATAAGAAGTATTTCCAATCCACATTTTACGCAGTTCATTCAAACTATTATTCCAATTCGAGTACCACTTCACACTGTCAACAACCATGTATTGAGAGAAATGTGTAGTGGTAGTACTTACTGTAGAATTCACAGCGTCACGAGCGGTCGGCATTTCTTCAAAAATCTGATCTTCTTCATTATACCACAGAATTATCAAGTTGTCAAATAAAGTATCGCCGAGTTTTGACTGATCAACTTTAAATGTAATAGTTGCAGATTCAAAATTTGTTGACGAAGTAAAATTGAAAGGCTTGCCGATCATAGCATAAACATTTGTTGACATTGCGTCAATATTGTACATACTTGTAATGGTGAGATTTTTTTCAAGATTGCCGTTTGTATCCATATCAACATTTACTTCGGTAATCGCTTCATCATGAGTTTCTACTTCCTGACGTTTAGATTGACAGAATACCTCGTCACCGTCAAGGATTCCATTGCCATTAGTATCAGGATTTAACGGATCAAAGTATATGCCGTATTTTGCATATATTGAACCATTATAGCTTTCTTCACCATCAAGCAGACCGTCGCTGTCATTATCAGGATCCAGAGGATCAGTGCCATACGTAAATATTTCATCGCCGTCTAAAAATCCGTCATTATCCGTATCTGGATTGAACGGCTTAGTTTTATTCTGATATTCGCCCAGATTGCTCAGATTATCACTGTCAAAATCTTCATCGGCATCAGTTGGATAATTTATATTGTTTTGCAATTTGCTCAACGGTATATTGAATCGTCTATAATAAATTAGACAAAAAATATTAAGCC
>ULRD01016250.1_pt1 | contig 13174 bp, 13 predicted proteins | sample 1955181 | NCBI WGS metagenome assembly ULRD01 (sample SAMEA4835675, study PRJEB28245) | human gut metagenome | biome: gut microbiome; material: fecal sample | place: Denmark | collected 2008
TGGCAGAGCAAAACAGAATTTATATAGCTATCGACTTAAAATCCTTTTATGCTTCTGTGGAATGTGCTGAAAGAGGACTCGATCCCATGACCACAAATCTTGTGGTAGCGGATGAAAGCAGAACTGAGAAAACTATCTGTCTTGCTGTTTCTCCATCGCTTAAAGCCTATGGACTTTCCGGACGTTCAAGATTATTTGAAGTGGTACAGAAAATCAGACAAGTAAACCAAAACAGACAAAGAAATTTCAAAAGAATTCTTACAGGTGAATCCTATGATGATAATGAATTAAAAAACAACAAATCCTTAGCTGTGACATACATTGTAGCTCCTCCGCAGATGGCTCATTATATGGAAGTCAGCGCTCAGATTTACAATATTTATCTGCGCTATATCGCTCCGGAAGATATTCATGTTTATTCAATTGACGAGGTTTTTATCGACGCAACGGGTTATCTGAAAACTTATCGTCTGTCGCCCCGTGAACTGGCAATGAAACTGATACAAGAGGTTCTTCGTGAAACTGGTATAACTGCCACCGCCGGAATCGGAACAAATCTGTATTTGTGCAAAATTGCAATGGATATTGTGGCAAAGCATATTCCTGCTGATGAAAACGGCGTAAGAATTGCAGAACTTGATGAAATGTCCTACCGCCATAAGCTGTGGAATCATCGTCCCCTGACAGATTTCTGGCGTGTGGGCAGCGGTTATGCAAAAAAACTTGAGGAAAATCGTATTTTTACAATGGGAGATATTGCCGAATGTTCGGTATATAACGAAGATTTGCTGTATAAATTGTTTGGAGTTAACGCCGAATTACTTATCGATCATGCATGGGGCTGGGAGCCTTGTACTATCGACGATATTAAGGCTTACAAGCCTGAAAACAACAGTATAAGTTCAGGACAGGTACTTCATTGTCCATATGATTTTGATAAAGGTAAGCTGATTGTTCGTGAAATGACAGATCTGCTTGTTCTCGATCTTGTGGATAAAGGCCTTGTCACAGATCAGTTAGTTCTGACTGTTGGATATGATTCGGAGAATATTCCGTCAAATTACAACGGAAAACTTTCCGCAGACCGTTACGGCAGAAAAACTCCGAAGTCCGCTCACGGATCAATAAATCTTGATGGATTTACCTCTTCTACAAAGCTGATACTCGAAAAGATATCTGAGCTTTACGACAGGATCGTAAATAAAAAACTTATGGTTCGTAGAATGTATGTAGTTGCCAATCATGTGGTAAGCGAGCAGTCGATTGAAAATGGCAGTAATTTCGAGCAGCTCGATATGTTTACGGACTACGAAATCCTTGAAAAGCAGCGAAAGCAGGAAGCAGAATCCCTTAAACGTGAAAGGAGTATGCAGAAAGCAATGCTTGAAATCAAGAAAAAATACGGTAAAAGTGCTATTTTAAAAGGGATGAATTTTCAGGAGGGCGCTACCACAAGAGAGCGTAATGGTCAGGTCGGAGGGCATAAGGCATAATGAATAATATGAAAAAATATGAAAATATCATCGATCTGCCTCACCACACCTCTGATAAGCGTCCGAGGATGTCCCGTGAAAACCGTGCGGCACAATTTTCTCCCTTTGCCGCACTGACGGGATACAATGCTGAAATTAATGAAACGGCAAGACTTACCGATGAGAAGCTTGAACTTTCTGAAGATAGAATCAATGATATTAATACAAAGCTGCAAATTATCATGGACAATATTGACGAATATCCGGAAGTTACCGTAGAATATTTTGTTCCTGACGAAAAGAAATCCGGCGGCTCATATATTAAGATCATCGGAAACATAAGGCGTATTGACGAGCATGAACGAATCTTGATTATGAAGGACAATCATACTGTTCCGATAGACGATATTTATAGCATAGACGGAAAAATATTTTCTATATATTAGCTAATTTAAAAACGGAAACAAATCACACTAAAAATTAGCGGTACACTTTATATTCAAAGTTTAAGAGATAGTATCTGGAATACCAGATAAAAGATGATGAACTGAACGACGTCGAAGCTTTTATATATACGCCTGCAGCTTCTCCAGGCCGCTTTTACAAATACATTTCCGCATTTCTGCTATTAGTATATATGATTTTAATATAAATTTACACAAATCATTAAGAACTTGGTGTGACTGTTGGTTATGAACAGATCTAATTATAGTTATGTTAAATTTGTATTAATGCACAAAGTTGTTGAATGAAATTTAGGCAAAATAACATATTGACATTTTTCTATTTGTTGCATATAATAAATATAGATAATCATGAATGTGAGGTGAACGCATGGAACTGGATGTGAAAAAAACAGCTATAATTTTCAAAGCATTTTGTGATGAAAATCGCATTAAGATTTTACAGCTTTTATCAGAAGGAGAAAAGTGTGCCTGCAAACTGCTGGAAGAAATGAATATTACACAACCTACGCTTTCACACCATATGAAAATTCTATGTGACAGCGGTATCATTGAAGGACGTAAGGAAGGCAAGTGGATGCATTATTCCATATCAAGAGAAGGTACTGAATATGCAAGAAAATGTTTTGATATACTGACTATTGCGAATAGTTCAACAGAAAATCAGTCGTGTTGTGAAAAGTAATTTTATTATTTTTGCACACGACTAAAATTCAACACATAATATAGATACATTTCTATATTTATATTTATTAATATAAGAAGGGAGCCGTCCACATGGAAGCACTTAAAACAGGTTGGAATTTCTTTCAGGAAGAAATTCTCGGCATGGCTTGGCTGAATCGTCTTATTGGTACGATTCTGAATTCGCTTGGTCTTGATACAAGTGGAAAAATCGGAGGAAGTATACAATTCTTTATTTATGACATGATAAAAATTATGGTTCTGCTTGGATTTCTGATTTTTGTCATCTCATACATTCAGAGTTATTTTCCACCTGAACGAACCAAGAAAATTCTCGGACGATTTCACGGAATCGGTGCAAACTGCATAGCTGCATTGCTCGGAACGGTAACTCCGTTCTGTTCCTGTTCATCAATACCATTGTTTATCGGATTCACAAGTGCAGGATTACCGCTGGGAGTTACGTTTTCGTTCCTGATTTCATCGCCTATGGTTGACTTGGGTTCACTTGTCCTACTGATGAGCATTTTTGGCTGGAAAGTTGCTGTTGTTTATGTTGTAGTAGGTCTTATAATTGCCGTAGCAGGAGGCACGCTGATTGAAAAGCTGAACCTTGAAAATCAGGTAGAGGAATATATCAGAAACGGCAAGGCAATCGACACTCCGCAGGAAGAATTGCACTTTAAGGACAGAGCCAAATATGCATGGGAACAGGTTTGGGAAACAGCAAAGAAGGTTTTTCCTTATGTAATCGCAGGCGTTGGTATCGGTGCATTTATTCATAACTGGATACCGCAGGACTTTATTGTAAAAGTTTTAGGCGATAATAATCCTTTCGGCGTTGTTCTTGCAACAATTGCAGGTGTGCCGATGTATGCTGATATTTTTGGTACGATTCCGATAGCGGAAGCCTTGCTTGCAAAGGGAGCATTGCTCGGTGTAGTTCTTTCGTTTATGATGGGTGTTACAACCTTGTCACTGCCATCGATTATTATGCTTAAAAAAGCTGTTAAACCAAAACTGCTTGCAATCTTTATTGGAATCTGCACCATTGGTATTATTATTGTGGGATATTTCTTCAATGCGATGCATGGATTTCTTGTGTAAGTGGAGGTCAATATGGGAAATAAAAAATCATTACTACCGAAAATTCTCATTCCTGTTGCAATCGTTATTGTTATCGGTGCAATGTGGATTATAAAAATGCAAATAAATAAACCCGAACCACAGACTGCCGCTGTAATTGACGGAGCTGATTTTTCACTTAGTGTTGCTTCTGTTAATTATGATACTTTGTTTGAATACAAAGTGCCTGTCATCGTGGATTATGGCTCTGATTCTTGTATTCCATGTCAGCAAATGGCTCCTGTTCTGGAAACACTTAACAAAGAAATGGAAGGCAAAGCATTTATAAAGTTTATTGATGTATGGAAATATTCTGATAATGTAAAAGATGTACCCGTTCAAGTTATACCAACACAGATATTGTTTAATGCAGACGGAATGCCATTTGTACCCAGTGACGATCTTGCTTTAGAGATTGAATTTACAATGTACAACGACAATGAAACGAATGAACACATCTTTACAACTCATCAGGGTGGTATCACCGAGGAACAAATGAGGAAAATACTCAAGGAAATGGGAGTAGAATAGTATGATAAATGACTGGCTCAATCAGATTGCCGAGGTTATCGGTGATAATATGTGGCTTGCTCCTATTCTCGTTCTTGTTGCAGGAATTTTGACCTCATTTACTCCATGTTCCTTGTCAGGTATTCCGCTGATAATAGGATATGTAGGAGGAACAGGCGAAAAAAACACAAAGAAAGCGTTTCTTTACTCACTTACCTTTGCTTTCGGCACAGCAATTACGTTTGTAATGCTGGGTATCATTGCAACTTCGGCAGGAAAATTAATGGGAACATCGTCAAAGCTCTGGTATCTTATTCTTGGTGTGTTAATGATTTTAATGTCCTTACAAACATGGGAAATATTCAATTTCATTCCGTCCGTCAATCTTATTTCAAAGAATAAGAAAAGAGGGGTTATTGGGGCATTTCTTGCAGGAATTTTAGGAGGAATTTTCTCCTCTCCCTGCTCAACGCCTGTGCTTATTGCACTACTTGCTATTGTAGCGGGGAAAGGCAGCTTACTTTGGGGTATTTTGCTGATGATTCTGTATTCCATCGGTCACAGTACACTGGTAATAGTTGCTGGTACGTCGATTGGATTTGTACAGAAGATAAACAGCAATCCAAAATATCAAAAAGCAGGAACAATATTGAAAATCGTAATGGGCATTGTGATACTGATTATCGGTCTGTATATGTTCTGGCTCGCATTTTAAATAATTTTAGGAGGATTTTATTATGGCACTATTTAATTTTGGAAAGAAGAAAGAAGAAGAAAGGAAAACATCTTGTTGCTGCTGCGGTGAATCTGAAACAGCTTCTGAGAATTGCTGCGATGACGTTTCTGATACAGCAAATACCTGCTGTGGTGAAACAGTAAACGGAATCTGTTGCATTAAGGTACTTGGAGCAGGCTGTAAATCTTGTCATGAACAGTATGAATATGCAAAGAAAGCAGTCGCTGAGATGGAACTTTCTGTAGAGGTTGAGTATATCACCGATATGGAAAAGGTTATGGCTTACGGAGTCATGAGTATGCCTGCAATTGTTGTAAATGAAAAGGTTGTTTCTATGGGAAAGGTTCTGAAAACAGCCGATGTCGTGAAACTTCTGAAAAATATGGGAATCTGATATGAAAAAGGTTGCCTTTATCTGTGTACACAACTCCTGCCGCAGTCAAATTGCAGAAGCTCTCGGTAAGCACCTTGCTTATGATGTTTTTGAAAGCTATTCCGCAGGAACGGAAACTAAACCGCAAATCAATCAGGATGCTGTCCGTCTAATGAAAAAGCTATATGGTATTGATATGGAGCAGTCGCAATACAGTAAGACGTTCAATGATATTCCTGCCCCTGATATTACAATATCTATGGGCTGTGATGTTGGATGTCCGTATATAGGCAGAGAGTTTAACGATAATTGGGGATTGGTCGATCCCACAAATGAGAATGATGAGTTCTTTATTGAAATCATCAAAAAGATTGAACAACGAATCCTTGAACTCAAAAATAAATTAAGTTAAAGATAAATCTGCTGTACAAAATCTATTTGTACAGCAGATTTAACAATATTGAGAAAGCCAAAAGGCAGGCATCACGATATTATTGATGTGTTTGAAAATGTCAGCGTATATTTAGAATAATCAATTGGTATATCTGAATCTATTGATAAAACGATATAATTCGTATTTCAATTAATATGAGAGGCCGTCGGCAGGACAGATTCCACAAGAAATCTGTCTTGTCGACGGCTTTTTCGATTTTCGACACCCTTTGACTCCAAAATTTTATATAATTATATAATAAATACGAAAATAATAAACTCGCCTGATGTGCATTAGGGGCTGAGGATACAAATATGGTCGTTTTGCATAATGTGCAGAATTAGCATATTTAGTACCCTTACGTTGGTGCGCCTATCTTCAGGCAAACAGAGTCTGTGTACATAGTATGCAGACTTTTTTTGTGTCCTAAACCTATTCAGGGGAAAGGACAATCATGTTTTTGACAGCAAAATGGCTTTGCTTAACAGCAAAGTATCCATAGCCTTCGTTTGATTTTTAATTGAACGGAGGTGTAAAAATGAAGAAAAACACAGTGCGTGTTTACGATACAATATCAAAAAAAATAGTGGAAGTTGAAGTGAGCGATGAAGTTCGTACACATTACAACAGAACACAGTGGAACATAGATGATAATAATGAGTCGTTTTTCAAGCATGAGATACAATTTTCAGCACTGATCGGTGGGCATGAAAATGCGTTTGAGAATTTCAGGGAATTTATGCCCGATTACGATATCGAAGAAGAAACATACCGCAAAATATTTACTGAAAGACTTTACAACTGCCTTAAATTATTGTCGGAATCTGAACGTGATTTGATAATAATGCTGTTTTTTGAAAATAAAACAGAGCGTGAATGCGCCGAGTTTTATGGCGTAAATCAGAAAAACATCAACAAAAAGAAAGCTAAGATTTTATGCAAACTTAACAAACTTTTAGAAAAATAAAAATTTAGGGGGTATCAAAACCCCGACTTCTTCCCCTATACAAGCGAAAGGAGAAATAAATCCTTTTAGGAAACTTGAAAATTGAATATACAGCATCGGGAATACGTTAATCCTGCGAGCGGTCTAAAAATCGTCAGCCACAGAAGCCATACGCTTGCGATAAATATGCAGCTTCAAGACTGAAATAGCTTTTCAGGGGCAATGAAACGCAGGAGGACAATGATACTTCCGTCCAGTCACAGCACCCCTTGGTCGGGGAATCAGGCAATGAGGGCGGCTTCGGGAGAACCTCGGAGGGATTAGATTTCCATGAGATCGGTAAGCTGCCGGTCGTTCACGATGTTCCGCCATGACGGGTATTGAGAATAAATATCATGAAAAATTGTCTGAATAATCAGACGAAGGCAAAACGAGTTATTACTGCGGTTTGCGTTTGGCAGGCCGCAGTTTTACATAAAGACGGTGTCCCGGCAGGACAATTCATTTTTTAACTTAATTTTAAAATGTATAAAAATGGAAAGGAGAAATTTAAAATGGTTGTAAAACGTGGAGATATTTTTTATGCCGATCTTGATCCGATAATAGGTTCAGAACAAGGCGGTATCAGACCCGTTCTGGTGGTACAAAATAATGTTGGGAACAAGTACAGTCCTACTCTTGTTGTACTACCCATATCGTCAGCAAAAAAGACAAATATGCCCACTCATATCCATATCTGCGGATCAAAAATGCTCCCTAAAGATTCTATTGTTCTTGCGGAACAGATACGCACTATAGACCGTGACAGACTGCTAAGATATGTGGGTTCTGTTGGTCTGGAGGTTATGGAAAAGGTAGTCAGAGCAGTAAAAATAAGCATTGGAGTGAAAGTTAATGACTAAGTTTGGACAAGCAGAATTTGCTAATTTTATTGCGGAAATTTTTGTGAAAGACAAACTTGAAAAGCTTCTTGCGGAGAGTGAAAAAACAAGTCTGAACAGCAGAAATACAGAAGATATTTACAGAAAATTTTCGTCATCAAAGGACGCAGCATAAGGAGGAATTAGAGTGTTAGGATTTATTTTAGGTTCTATATTCGGCGGGACTGCCGGAGTGTTTGCAATGTGCCTGTGCAGAGCCGCATCAGACGCTGACAGATGTATGAATCAGACGAATTTTAAGGATTAATTTTGTCAGGTTTGGTGATACCATTTCGGCTAAAAATATGGTATCCTTGTTGGTGACAACGGAGGTGAGAAAATGCCGACAGTAACGATAATACAGCCTACAATAACAGAAGAAAAAAGCGCAGTAATCCGCTGTGCAGCGTACTGCCGAGTGAGTTCAGATTCTGCGGATCAACTTAATTCCTTTATGGCACAGCTGAAATATTACGAGAATTTTCTTGCCGACAGCGAAACTGAAAAGTTAATAAATGTTTACGCAGACGAGGGAGTGACGGGAACTCGTGAAGATAAGAGAGAGGATTTTCAGCGTATGATGAGCGACTGTCGAAAGGGTAAAATTGATAGGATCTACACCAAATCAATAAGCCGTTTCGCCCGAAATACAAGGGATTGCCTTAAAAATATTCGTGAACTGAAATCTCTCGGAATTACGGTATTTTTCGAAAAGGAAAATATCGACACAGCCAATATGCCCGATGAAATGATGATAACAATCATGGGTGGTCTGGCGCAGGAGGAATCGGTTTCAATTTCAAAAAATATGAAATGGAGTTATCAAAAACGAATGCAGTCAGGAACATTCATCACGCAATGCGCTCCATTCGGCTATAGGCTTCAAAATAATATGCTATACGTACAAGAAGATGAAGCTGAAATAGTAAATGAGATTTTTGATTATATTTTATCAGGAGGCGGAACTCAGAGTGCGGCTGAATATTTCAGTAATAAATATTCAGATATAAAAAAGTGGTCGCCGTCAAGCATACTGTATCTTCTGACCAATGAAAAGTATATTGGCGATTCTATGCTTCAAAAATATTACACTCCTGATATAGTTGGAGCAAGGAATAGAGAGAATCATGGTGAGGCTGATAAGTATTATATAAAAAACACTCATCAGCCTATAATTACAAAAGAAAAATTTTATGCAGTTCAACAATTACTGAAAAATCGGCGTACTTCAAAAAAACAAACAGAAGTATTTAGCCTGACTAAAAAGATAGAATGTGGAAATTGTCATGCTCATTTCAGAAGAAAAATATGTCGAGGAGTTGTTAATTGGAGTTGCGTCAGACATGACAAAAAGGCAGATGATTGTTTAAATAAACCAATTGCCGAAATGAAAATAAAATCTGCGTTTATTAAACTATGCAACAAATTGATATATAATTATAACCATATACTTCTCCCCTTGCAAACAGCCTTGCAGGATTTGAAATTACGGCGGTTTAGCGGCAATTCCAACGTGATGGAAATTCATAAAGAGATCGCCAATCTTAAGGAGCAAACTCATGTGCTTGCACGATTAAAAACAAAGGGGTTCTTAGATAATGCGAAGTACCTTGAGCAGACCGCAGAGCTTAACGCAAAAGTAAATAAATTACAGTCGGAGCTGAAGAAAATCACGCATCTTGACGATGAGGACGAAACGCTTGATCAGATAGATATGCTGATAGATTATTTTGAAAAGCAGAGTAATCCTATAAGTGAATTTAACGAATCGGCATTTGAATTTCTAATAGAAAAAATTGTAGTTATAAATCAGAATGAATTGGAATTTCATGTGACCGGAGGCTTAAAATTAAAAGAAAACATATGATAAAATATGCTCTGAATAAGTAAAAAATCAGAGCATATTTTTGTTGATTCTGGTACTGGATTTCCGCATAAAAATGTGGTATCCTTGTCAGTTGAAAGAGGTGAAATCATGGCTAAGAACAGAGTTATACCATTTGGATACTGCATGAAAAACGGCAAAATTACAGTTGATTTTACAGAATCCAAAGTTGTCATCAGAATTTTTGAAGAATACTTAAACGGCAGCAGTTTACAGCAGATTGCAAAACTTATGGCGTCAGAAAAGATAAAGTATAGTGAAGGTTCAGACCTTTGGAATAAAAATATAATCAAACGAATAATTGAAAATGAAAAGTACCTCGGAACTGATAAATATCCGCAGATAATCAGTGAAAAGTTTTTTAATCAGGCAAATGAAAAAAGAGCGTCAAATGCAACTTCTGTGTGCGTGATTTCAGAGGATTTACAGGAAATCAGAAACCGTACATACTGCTTGGAATGCGGTCACAGATTATCCCGAATCGGCGGTAACTGCCGCTGTGCAAAATGGGATTGTCGTAATCCAGACTGTTACAGACTTGAATATCAGCTAACGGATCAAATGATAATCGGAACTGTTCTGACTGTTCTGAATACGGCAATTGCAAATCCAAGTCTGATTGAAAACAGCGGCGAAATTAACGCATATTCCCCTACTGCCGATGTGATCCGCAAGCAGAATGAGATCAGTCAAATGACCGATTCCGCACAAGTAGACTTCGACAGAATTAAATCTGAAATTTTCAAGCTTGCAGAGATGAAATACAATTGCTGTACTTATGATGAAAGTCCACAGAAAACAGCGGAGATATGCAGTTTGCTTGAAGATCATGAACAATTAAATAGTTTAGATATTGGCTTATTCAAGGCGTGTATTTCACGAATCTGGATAAGCCGTTTTTGTACCATAGAAGTTGAGTTTATCAACGGCGTACATATTAAAAGTATTACAGAAAGGACAGGTGAAAATCATGAGTACAGCGCCAAATGTGACCATAATTCCTGCGAAAGCTCAGACGGAGATAAACCGCAGTAAATACCAGCAATTAAGGGTTGCGGCCTACTGCCGCGTCAGCACAGCAGAGGAAGAACAACAGAATTCATATCAGGTTCAGATCTCTTATTACACCGACTTGATCAACAGAAAAAAAGAATGGACTCTTGTAAAGGTTTTTGCTGACGAAGGAATCAGCGGTACGCAGACAAAAAAGCGTACAGAGTTCAACCGTATGATCAGAATGTGCAAGAACAAAAAAATCGACCTTGTAATTACAAAATCAATCAGTAGATTTGCCCGAAATACCGTGGATTGTCTTGAGTATGTCAGACAACTGAAAGACCTTGGAATCGGCGTGATTTTTGAAAAGGAATCTATAAATACACTGACCATGACATCGGAATTTATGATTGCTTTGTACGGTTCATTTGCACAAGCAGAAAGCGAATCAATCAGCAAAAATGTTAGTTGGGGCAAGGAAAAAGCATACCGAGAGGGCAAGGTTGCATTCCAGTACAAGCACCTCCTCGGCTACAAAAAAGGCGATGACGGCAAGCCTGAGATCGTACCCGATGAAGCGGAAACGGTGAGAATGATTTTTAAAATGTACCTTGACGGTTACACGCTTTTGAACATTGCTCAGTCGCTGATGAAGCAGAATAGGCTGACAGCGCTGAGCAAAAATGTCTGGACTAAAGGCGAAGTACAGAGGATTCTGAAAAACGAAAAATATGTCGGTGACGCTCTTCTGCAAAAGACATATACTCTCGACTGCATTACTCACAAGGTTGTGAAAAATCATGGAGAACGTCCGATGTACCTTGTAACTGATCATCACGATCCGATAGTCGATAGAGATACATTTAATCGAGTTCAACAGGAGCTTGCAAGGCGTTCCAGTAAGCGAAAAATCAGCGATAAGACTGTTACCGAGCAAGGTAAATATTCAAGTAAATACGTACTTTCGGAGCTTCTCATCTGCGGTCATTGCGGCACTCCATATCGCAGAACCACTTGGTCTGCGAGAGGCAAAAAGCAAATCGTCTGGCGGTGTATCAGCCGTTTGGAACATGGCAAAAAGTACTGTCCCGACTCGCCTACGATAAAGGAAGAACAGCTTCACAAAGCCATAATTCATGCGATAAATAATTACTATTCCTGCCGGAATGATATTGCGAGAATTCTTAAGGCAAATATCGGAACTGTTCTGGAATGTCAGGGACAGGAAGAAATGATCAGCATCGAAAATAGACTTAAGGAAATCGATCAGGCAAGGAATGATTTGGTAATGATGATAGCCTCCGGCGGCTGCGATGAGGACAAGCTTGACAGCGAATTTTCAAAGCTATATCAAGAGGAACAGCAGCTCAGCGAAAGGCTTGATGCCCTGAAATCTCAGAATAAAACTTCCGCTGAAACTCAGGCTAAACTCGACAAAATAATGGACATGATAGAGCATGAAAAGTTTGAATTGGAAACCTTTGATAATGTTCTGATACGCAAATTAATCGAGTGTGTAAAGGTTCTCGGAAAGACCGAAATACTGGTGATTTTCAAGGGCGGATACGAAGTTAAAACTGATATTGAATAATAAAAATGCAGCTTGCAAATTGGATTTTGCAGGCTGTTTTTAGTTGGGAGATGATAATTTGTTGGGAAATTTTGAAGGGATTAAACAGCAAAAATACGGAGTAGAGGTAGAATGCACAGGCTTGACCAGAGAGGCTGCGGCAAAGGCGATAAGCAAGATTTTAGGCGGTTCGCCAGATCATCTGGGCGGCAGCTACGACAAGTACAATGTTCATGACAGCAAAGGCAGAAAGTGGTCGATCGTCTATGATTCGAGCATCAGATGCGTTGACAAAAGCGGCTGTTCTGCATCAAGAAATTATGCTGTTGAACTTGTGACTCCTGTTCTGGAATACGAGGATATGCCACTGCTGCAGGAGGTTGTTCGTGCTGTAAGAAAAGCAGGAGGCGTGACCGGAGCGGAGTATCGTGCAGGAATTCATGTGCATATTGACGGCGCACCTTATGACGCACGAACATTGAGAAATTTGGTAAATATTTTTGCAAGCAAAGAAAATTTCCTGTTTGATATGCTTCAGGTGTCGCCGATGCGTGAAACTTACTGTCAAAAAGTGGACAGAGATTTCCTCGAAAAGCTGAATAAGCAGAAACCGAAAACCATTGAGGAAATCCAGAAATTATGGTATAACGGCGATATGAACGAGGTTCACCATCACTACTCATCAACACGTTATCGAGCCTGTAATTTGCATAGTTTCTTTGCAAATGGCAACTGGGAAATGAGAGCCTGCAATTCATCGTTACACGCCGGAGTTATTCGTTCATATGTGACTTTGGCGCTGGCGATTTCTAATGCTGCGCTGACTAAAAAGTTCTGTTCACCGCATATTTCAGAGAGTGATAATTTACGTTACAGCGCAAGAGTTTGGCTGATAAATCTGGGACTTAATGGAGAAGAATATAAAAACTGCCGCAAGCATCTGATTTCGCATCTTGAAGGCAATATTGCGTGGCTTCACCCAGAAGATGCAATCAGGCAGCGAGAGTGTATAAAAGCTGAGCGAGAAGCCGCACGCAATATGTCCAGTCGGGTCACCGAC
>ULRD01003177.1_pt1 | contig 13149 bp, 9 predicted proteins | sample 1955181 | NCBI WGS metagenome assembly ULRD01 (sample SAMEA4835675, study PRJEB28245) | human gut metagenome | biome: gut microbiome; material: fecal sample | place: Denmark | collected 2008
AACTGTGGTCGCTGGTTTTTGCAGGCGCCGGGCGCGACCTTCGCCTATTGCGCAGGCACAGCGCTGGAAGACCCAAGCAAGACCTGCCGGGAAATCGGCGCGGCCAGCAGCTTCAAAGAGAAGACCCGGAACAATGAAGTCTGGCAGGTGCAGCAGCGGGCATACAAGAAATACTACGCGCGCACGATGCGGAAAGACACGACCAAGGCCGAGTTTGAGGCATGGACGCGCGACGCGGAGCAAAAGCGGGACGCCGCGCTGGAACCGTATGCGCGTGCTGCCACAGAAGAAGATCGCCAGCGCATTGCAGACGCGCTGGCGGCGGAGCTGAACAAATTGTGAATCTCGGCAGAGCATATTCTTCCATCGTCAAAATGCAGTATGCAGTATAAAGCTTCAGGCCTCGCTCTGTTTTTGCACCTGTCTTTGATATAACTCTCTCAGCCCACGCTCTGCTTGTTCCGAACCAAGCCCGGCCGCGTGGACCCAACAGCGAATAGCGGTGTCTTGATCGGGCGGAATGCAGATTCCCTCATTCCAACAGCGCCCCAACAGATAATGCGCATCGGCTGCATCGGACTTTTCAAGCTTCGCAATCAGAAACCATGCTTCCTCCGATGCGATTATGGATGGGTGTGCATGATAAAACTGGAGCATTTCAAATTGTGCAAAAACATTCCCGGACTGTGCATGCTCGCAGGCAGCGGCATAGTACGCATAGGTTTCCTTATCGAGCAGAAGTCCGGCCATTGTAAGAGGTCGGAAAGCTTCGAATGTCTGCAATGCAGGCTCCAGTGTCTTCCGTTCCGCAAGCGAAGTCTGTAAAAGCTGCGCATTCATCTCACAGTATGCATTCTTTGACATAGCGTGCTCCAACTGCGTAAGGATTGTTGAAAGGTGCCTCTGTTTGCGTCTGCATGTTTCCTTCAGAGCACGCAGCTTTTCCAGATTCTTCTCTCCACAAAGCACTTCCATTTTTAACATACGGCCAACCATATCGATTGCAGCGGACTGCGCAGCCGCTTCTGCCTCAAACGATTTGCGAAAAGTCTCTGACTTGTCGATCGCCGCCTGTCGTCTGCGTTCCGTTTCACAAATTGCATAGTGACATTCGTCCTGTGTCAGGTAGCCTATTTGAACATTGCTTCTCGGGAAGCATCCACGCTCCATTCGCTGTCCTGCACCAAGCCAGATCGCTGTTGCGTCTGTCAGCCGCTCGTTTTCTTTCTTGTCTTCCAGCTTCGTGTGATGGATCTCGCTGAAATAGTGCGCGCATTCGTGCATGATGATCGCAACAACCGTGTCAAATTCGCTGTCTTCCGGTTTAAGGATGATCCGCACCTTGCCATAGCCTGTCACCGCGTTTTGAAACTGACCACGCACTTCTTCGCTGTCTTCCCGCTTTTGATCCAAAAACTCCGTTTCAATTCGAACCTTGCTGGGGTCGAGTCGATAATGCCGTAAGACCTGATCCGTTACGCTGGTCACTGCGCCGGGATCATGTGCTTCATAGGTCAAACGTTCAAAAAAGTATTCAAAGTTCTGCACACGGAATTCTGGAAGCGGAATTCCAAAATGTTCCTCCAGATAATCCAGATGCTCTGAAATGTCGCGGCAGCTTTCGGCTTTTGGCTCATCATAATTTGGCGCTTGGGTAAATGATTTTCTTTCTCTACGGTTCCCATCCACTACGAGGATAATCCCAAACACCAAACCGATACCGGCATAAAGAAGCAGTTTTACAAGGAAATCTTCCATAGTGCTTACTCTCCCTGTCGACTATCGCAGACGGTACCGATAAAGCAGCCTGGTGCTGACAAGTTTCACATCGTCGGATGAAACTTGTGAATCACTCCAGTATGGCGTTCCATATCTGTAAAACGAATATGTATATATTTTCTGACGACTTGCAATTCGGTATTGTTCTTTTGGCTGCTCATAATATCTTGATGATGCCGACGTATATGCAAAGCCGAGTCCTTCGTCTGTATAAACATAGCTTACACCCGTTCCGTGCCAGTCTCCTGCTTCACTGTAGCTTTTTTCCGCCCATACAACATAATAATCACTCTCATAGATTTTACCGCCGCATCCTCCGGCCCAAGTGTAGCAATTGCCATATCCATGCATATGCGCGCCGCAGTTATTACACAGGAAATAGTAATAGCGATAAATCTTTCGCCGTTCCAGTTTTTGATCCTCGCCAGTAATCACTCCATTTCCCAAATCTGTCCATTCTCCGAAGGGACCGTAATCACTCCATGTATAGGTGCTGTCATATACCGTCCATCCATCCAGTGTGCTTTGACTGCTTGTTGTATACTCCTTCTTCTGATACTGATACTGTTTTTTCGCGTTTCCAACCTTCACAGCGTTCTGCGGGATCTCGCCTTCCGGCGTATAATCAACCAACGGTCCGTAAAAATAAGCGGTCAGACTCACGTTTTCCTCAACCATGATCGTTCTGCGCGTCTGCGTGCTGCCGTCGCTCCATGCGTCAAACTGGCAGCCCTCGCTCGGCACGACCACAAGTGTGGCCGTCTCACCCTTTTTGAAGGTACCGCCGCCCGAAACTGTGCCATAGCTGTTGTTAGAACTGGAAAGCGAGACGACATACCGGTCGATCGGTGCGATCTGGACAGTAAAGGTCGTCGTTTGGCCGCCATAGGATACCGTTACAGTCTGCGCACCGGTCGACTTGAACGTTGTCGGACTACAGGATAGCGCACTGTCCCCCGCATAGATATTCTTTGTACTGCCGTCGCTAAACACTGCTTCAATTTCGAGACCGGACAGGCCCAAACTCTCGCCTTCTGTCAGCGCGGTATTTGGCAATTTGACGATGCGAATAGAGCTGACTTCCGCCTTTTTCACCATAACAGAATATGTACCCGCCTGTTCGCCCCCGTAATACACAGTCACAGTGGCCTTTCCTGCCGCGGACGAATCCAACTCGCCCGTAAAGCCTGACGACACGCTTTCCTCATCGCCGGTATTGTACTTCACCGATGCTTTTAAGCCTGCTGCATCAAATGTTTCGCCGACAAAATACTCAGTTTTCGCCGAACTGCTGTCCAGCGTAATGCTTGTGATCTCCTTATCCTCAACCGTGATCTGGCAGGTCACACTTTTCCCATTTGCGGCGGCTGAAATTGAGGCTGTTCCAGCGCTTTTGGCCGTGACGAGGCCGGTTTGGTCAACTGAAACAACAGATGTATTGCTGCTTCCCCATTCGACAGGATATTTTGATGGCGTGGTGGAAACAGAAAGCTGCGCCTCACGTCCTATAAAAAGTGTGAGCGCATCACTGCTCATCTTAAGCGATTCCAACACAATTTTTCCCTGCTCTTCCTGATCAGAGGGTTCTATTTCTTCCATAGCTGATGGCTCAGAGTCCGAATTATAATCCGTTGGTTGCTTGTTTTCGTTCAGCTTATGGATCTGCCACCCTAATATACATACTGCCGCAACAACAAGAGCAGCAGCGCCGCAGGCAACAGGGAGCAACCAACGCTTTTTCTTTTTTATCTGCCCATACTGCGCTGTATATGTGACGTTCTTCGTCACTGTTGTGGACTCCAGCTTTGGTTTCCATCCGGCAAACGGATAGAAATACTGTGCATCCTCTTTATCCTGCAGACGTGGTACTTCAAACGTTTCTCCCTCTGCATATTCCCGCTCAGAGAGCACATTTTCATCCTCGTCCTGAAAAACGATCCGGCAAATTTTCTTTACTTGATTGTTCTGACGCGAAGCGGAGTATTTCCCGACCGTATTTCCATTTTCCAAATTTACTACAGGTTCCGGCTTCGGGCGTTTCTCGCGCTTAAGTCCCACCGGAATTTCGCCGGGGAACCATCGCGCCAGCCCTCCGTGCGCGATAATCTCCAACGCAAGCCGCATTTCCATCGGGCCGCTGAACCGTTCATTTGGATCGAACGCGCAGGCACGCAGAACGATCTTCTTCAACTCCGGGCTTCCGTGCAGCGGCTCCGGGATGCGCTCGCCGTTCATACGGCGCTGCAAAGCCTTGCTGTTATCATCGGCCGTCGGTACGCCTTGCGGCGCAAACGGCATACGCCGTTCATTCAAGAGCCAATACAGAACCAGCCCGAGCGAGTATTGATCGACCCTTGCGTTGTAGCTCCTGCCCAGATAGACCTCAGGCGCCATATAGGTATATGTTCCGGCCTTCGTTGCCTTCGTCGTGTGGTCGGACACGCGGGCGATGCCGAAATCGCCCAGCTTAAAATCGCCGTTCTGATTGACAAAAATATTCTGCGGCTTGATGTCCCGATGGATGATGTTCTTTTTTTCGCAGAGCTCCAGCGCCTTGCACAGATCAACGCCGATCTTGATCACCGTCATCTCGTCGATGGCTGTATTTGCAAAATTCGCACGGTAGTAGTCCGTCAGCGAGGCTAGCAGCTCCATCCGGATCAGGATGTCCCAGCCCGGATCATTGTCGTGCTGCACGATCTGATGATCCTCATAGCTGACGATATGGCTGTTGCCCTTCATGCCGGAAAGCAGAAAGAACTCTTTTGAAATATCGTCTACCTGCGTTTTGAAATACGCAGTAATGCTCTTATCGTCAAGTCCGTCGTCGCGGAAGGCTGTGATATCCGATTTATTCTCCGGTACGGAGATCACCTTCAGTGCAGCATGCTCCTCCATGCCAAATTCGTCGGTACGGACAATTTCATAGACAGTTGAAAAGCCGCCGGAGCCGATGGGCGGTTCAAGGATCTCCCATCCCGGCAGATATGTATGATATCGCTGTTCCATATTCCTCACCTCAACTCACTGACTTTGATCCCAATCACGCTGATATTATCCCGACCGCCGTTTTGCAGCGCTGCACGGATCAGATGCTCTGTGCTCTGCTTGACGCTGGTATGCTGCCGGATACAGTCGGCGATTACAACATTCGGCAGCATATCGGTCAAACCGTCGCTGCACAGCAGATAAAAGTCGCCGGGCCGCAGCTCGCTTTTGACCAGATGCGGCACAAGCGTCAGCTCATCCGAGAAAACGCCCAGATACTGTGTCAGCGGTGTTTTTCTGTTTTCCGCGCCCTCCGGCGCAGGCTCGTTGTCGTCTACGGACATCTGCGTCAGCACGCGGTCGCGCAGCCGGTAAATGCGGCTGTCGCCCAGATTGCAGGCATAGACCTCCTCTGCTGTAAACAAGAGCGCGGCAGCCGTCGTTCCCATTCGCCCATATGGCAGCTGCTCGCAGGCCTCGCATACCGCATCGTTCATCGCCGCGCACGCCTGCTTCAAAAATGCGCTTGGCCGCATCATATATTCCCGCAGCCGCTCCTGCTCCGCGCGCAGCGCTCTGGCTGCCGTGAACGAGGCGACCTCGCCGGCCTGCTCGCCGCCCATGCCGTCAAAAACGGCAAAGCATTTCTCTGTGTCCAACAGATGCTTGGACGTTAACGTGCCTTTCAGGCCGCGATTGATCTGCTCCAGCGTCCGGCCATTTAAATAGATATTGTCTTCATTGTTCGCCCGCACCCTGCCGATATTGCAGCCGCAGGCAACGGATATCTGATACATATGCTTCTCTCCCCGGTGTTTATTGGGTAACGGCCCCCATGTGGGGCCGTTACCCGGATTTCTCAGTGGAATTCGCCCAGATTTTCTCGGATTTTTACGGTTCTTTCCGCCTGCCGTTCTCTCTCAGATTTTACTTCACTCTGAAGCTCCTGCCCGTATCTTTCCAGCAACGCTGCAAACTTATCGAGCTGCGGCTTGAGAGATTCAAACTGGGCGTCAAATTCTTTTTTTGCCGCGCCATCCCATTGACCAGTCAGACCATTAAAATTCTTCGTGAGATCGCTAATCATGCTGTCAAAGTTCTCTTTGTGCTGCTTGACCTTCGTTTCTGCCTGTTCAAGCGCTTCGTAGTTCATAAGGGAATCTGCCATTATTAAGTACCTCCATGTATTTTTTCGGCGTTCCGCCGGGGAGAATGTGTTAACCGACCGACTGGAGCTTTGTGCGGTTGGCCGCGTCGGTCTCCTGCATTTTGTCTGCGACGTCGCACAGAAAATCTGCCATTGCATAGAGCCGGTCGACGTATTTTCCGTAGTGCTCCGCGTTCATGGCGTTGACCTTCACCAGCTCGTCAAAGGCCAGCCCCTGCCACGCGCCGTCCAGAAGTGTCGCGTGCAGATTTGTAAGAAAATCCAACGCTTCCGCAAACTCGTCTGCGCAGGCGCGGGTCTTCTCCGCCTGCGCCCGAAGCTCGTCCGGCGGGATTTTCAGAGTACATGTGGGTGATGTGAAAAGTGACATAGTATTCTCCTAATTCTTTAATCACACTTTTGTATATTGCTGAAGATGTTCGACACTCCAAGTTTCGCCGTGTTGCATATGCGAGCAGTTTGTTCCTACGTTGCTTATTTTCCCAGACGAATCAATTCTTACAACTAGATTATCTCGTTCCCAAGTCCCACTTTGTCCACCCCACGGCCCAATTGCTCTATAGGTTCCCTCTTCTGCACCTCTCCCGACTATCATTATAAAGTGACCACCATCATATCGAATGATGACAGGTGATGTTATTCCGCGATTCTTGTCATTTTCAAATTTATCTACGCATTGTACAAAATCATCATAATTCCATCTATTCGCATATATAGTAGCTTGATTATCGCTTCCTCTTACAAATTCGCCATTATAACCTGTTTCCCTCCACGTCATCTCCATATGCTTTCCTGTATCAAGGATCTTTTCGGGACTCGCATCTATCCCTAAATACGACAGCGCCATCGATTGACACGCTGTACAACATTCTCCGTTCGGTGACGCTTTACCAGGAACAGAACCATAATCTCCCCATCCATTTGCCCTGTAATCATTGCTTTGGCTCACATATCTTATACATCCCGCTTCAGCAGCTGCACCACTAGTATAGGTCGTTAGATGGATTTCTGTCGGCGGCATCGCATCCAATTTCTCATTATAGAGCTTTTCAAAAAGCATACGCAACTCATTTTTACCAGATGCTTTCTGAATAACTGCTGTTTTTTCTTCCTCTGTGACAGATATTCCACGCCAGTCAAATTCCGCGTAGATTGCTTCGGATTCCATTCGCATTTTATCGGCATGGAGTGTTTGAAATTGCTTCAGCAAATCTGCTTCATTTTTGGAATTCGCCGCAATTTCATTTATTTCTTCATCCGTTGGCTCTATATCTGTCCAATCAAATTGCCGATAGGCATTGGCAATCTGAGCTTCCGCAAAGCCGCTTATCCGCGTTTCTCCGCCAATTGCAGCGTCTGAGGAAAACAGGCCGTTGATTGCGCCGATCAGCAATATCGCAGTCGTTGAAACAGGCTGAACAAGGATTCTGACTGTGCTTTTAAATCGTTCCCATGTGGTTTTTCTGCTTTCGCCGCTGAGCTTCCCTCGGAAGGACTGGTCAGTCTCGGCCAGTTCCCGAACTGCCGCTTCTATCCGCTGTGCCAGTGTGCGCAGCGTTTCCTCTTTTTGATGCACACGCTGCTGATAGGTATGCAACTCATCAATCGTGCCGTCGAAAACATTCATATTTTTACTGCCATCGAGCAGCGCGAACGGGTTCGCTTCCGCCCAAAAACTCGTGCTGAACACTGCGTCATATACCTTCTGCATCAAATTCTGTGCGTCCTCCAGCTGCTCCGCGGCGCTCCGCAGCTTTTTGAGCGAGAAGCTGTCGCCTGCGAGTATGATATCAGCCATTTCTATTATCCTCCAGCTCTGCCAGGCGCTGCGGCCATTCGGTTATGACCGCCAATGCCTGCTGATCCATACGGCCCTTGAGCGACACCAGATCGGCGCTCAAACGCACCAGATCGATATACCACGCAAACAGCACGTCATAAGCTGTGCTGCCGGCTTCGCCCTTCCACTCTGCCTGCAAATTGTCAAGCTGCGTTTTTACGATTCGCGCCGCGTCATCGATCTTCTCAATCGCGCTATAGACACGCGCGCACTGCTTGCTTGCGTTCTGATAGACCATTTTGAAGTAAAGCTCAGATGGCATTTACCGCACCTCCTGCCGCCAATTCCATTTTCTCAATGGGGACGATATCCAGATATGCCCCGTTATAGACGCCGTAATCCTTCAGCGACGCACCGCGGTTCAGCATCGGCATACCGTCTGCGGCCAGCACAATTTCATCCATTGCGTGAAAAGTCCTCGCATCCGTCTGCTTCAGCAGCGCCAGAAGCTGTGTACATAACGTTCGGAGCGGAAGCGTTTCCGGCAGCTCCATATCGCGCTGGAACCCGTCCATTCGGACGGTCACAACAATTCGACCGTTCATAGCTGTTTCTCCTCCGCGGTAAACGCGTCCTGAATTGCCCGCATTTGTGTCTCGAACTCGCTCTGGGCAATTTGTGTAAAACGCACACAGGTCTGGAAATCCACAACCGCCGGCGCATAGGCCAGCGCCATGTTTTTCGGCACGATCACACAGAGCGATCGTGTATTTCCGGCCTGGTCGGCCAAAACCGCGGAATAAAACTCCCCCTGTTCCATCAATCCGCAGGCGATCATGTGTGCCATTTCGTCAGGTACATGATTTTTTATCAGCAGCTGCGCAGCGCCCTCCGCATCTCTCTTTGCCTGGAATCGTTTTGCCTTGATCAGCAGCATCTGCGGCACAATCGCTTGTGCCTCGCCCGCCAGCTCCGGGATATGAATTGCGTCCGTCAGCAGCTTATCGCGCAAATCTTCTGACCGGAGCTTGCTAAAATGCAGTGTCTGCTGCTTTCTGTCCGCATACCAATACTGCGTACCGGCTTTCCAGATCGTTCTGTTCCGGTTTCCGTCCGCACTCCGGCGGTTGACTGTCAGATACCGGCTGCATGACGCACATACATCCACAAGCTCTCTGATTCCATGGCACAACTGGATCTCGCCGGTAAAGTCCTGATCCATATACCCTTTTTTCAGGAGCGCATCTGCACAGCTGCTCTGCTCCTGCGTCTCAGAGCCTGCCGGTATGCCGAAAACGCTCTTTTTGTTCAGCTTTTTCGCAAGAAACAGGAGTTCCTGCGGTGTCAATTGGTAGGAGTATTCCATGATCCGTTATACCTCTTTTTCCTGTGCTGTGATTGCCTTGAATATGCGAAGCCTGCCATCCTTCAGGAAGAAGCCCTCATCCTTCTGAACTGCCGTGTTTTTCTGTGCATACGACAGGTTCAGGCTATCCGTCTGGAAGCCGTAGTGCTGCTCGATGCAGCCGCCGAGCAGCACGGCCTGTCCGCCGCGCTGCATGATCTTGATGGTATCAAGCGCCCCGATGCGAACCAGCTTGTCCGCGCTGCATTCAGTCAGAATAAATACGCCAAGGCCCTGACTGAGCCGCAGCAGCAGCTCCATGCGTTCCGCCGTTTTCTCTGAAATGATCTCATGGAATCTGTCATAGTCTGCAATTACAAGCAGGAGCGGTGCAAATATGCTCTGCGGATCACGCTGCTTTTCCTTCTTCCGTTCAGACATGACTGGCATAAGATCTGCAATTATCTGATCGCATTCTTCTGCCGACGTCAGATATTTTTCAGCGTTTTCTTGCAGCTGCACACAGCTTTGAGCCGGATCAAAGCACCAGATCTCGCAGTTCCGCTTCTTTCTCATCTGCTGGGCAAGCAGCATCAGCATCTCGTGACCGCGTTTTTCTTCAACCGCAGAAATCAGGAAATAGAACTGCTGTTTTTCATCGTACACAGCCGGTTCAATCGTATCCTTGAACAGGCCGAGCATGATCTGGTCTCCCACAATGTCCTCTGCGGTAATTTTGTCCGGCATGATTGGGATGGGCGCAGCGCATGCGCCATTCCACGCTTTACGCTGTTTTGCTGCAAGACGCTTGATGTTGACTGTGATTTCCGCGTCATTTTCGCCATTTGCAGGAAGCGCGATTTGGAACTCCATCGGCGGCTTTCCTTTTACAAGGCCGCGGCCCACATGTTCTTCCGGGTACAGGCCATCCGTTCTTCCGACCAGATCACTGTATTTGCTCTGATCCGTCTGCCACAAAGTAAATACCGTTTTGATCGAGTCATTGTACTTCATCGGCAGTGTATTGCTTCCAGCAACAGATGCCGCCAGATACAGGCCGAAGTTCGCGCCCTTTTGTACCAGTTCAAGAAAGAAGCTCTCCAGGTCCGGATACTGTTCCAGCACGGCACGGAAATTGTCAGCGACAAGCACGATTTCAGGCAGCGGTTTTAGCCGTTCAAGCCGCTCCATCTGACGATACGAGCGAATGCTGCCGATCCCAAGCGATGCAAACAGTCTTTTTCTTCGCGCCTGCTCCTGTGTCAGAAGTTTTGCCAGCCGCTTCAGCTTTTCGTCCTCTTCCGCATCCGCAATGCCGCCCACATGCGGGAATCCGGCAAACGCGCGGAGGCCATAGCTGCCAAAATCCATCGCATAGATCTGCACTTCATCCGGCGTATACTGCGTAACGAGCGCCATCATCAGTGTTTGCAGGAATGTTGTCTTGCCTGTGACCGGCGCGCCATAGACAGCCATATGACCGCTGCCGGTAAAATCGGCGCACAGCGGATACTGCGCCTGATTTTTGGGATCGTCAATGATCCCGATTGCAGGGCAAAGGCTGCCCACCCGTTCCGGCTCCTGCTGCGCCTGCGCCTGCGCAAGCGCAAATCGGACCGGCAGCTTTTCCTGCCAGACTCGCTTCGCATCGGGAATATGATTTTCATCGGTATACTTTCGAATATAGCCGACCAGCTGCTCGATCTGTGTCGTCGAGTTCCGATCGGGGCGGTCTTCTTTTGCTTCTGCATAGCTGCGCTGCCCCGTCAAATCGACAAATGCTATCCGCTGTTGGCTCGAAGCAGCGTTCGGGTCATACCTTGCGCCGCTCCAGAACGACTGCACCAATGTCAGCTTGCGGGCGTTTTTTGAATTGCTGACATACACGTACGCGCGCCCCGGGCGAGAGATCTGGGCAGCGTCCGGAATGCCGATTGTATCCCGGCTTACACTGGGCGAAGGAACCTTCAGAAGCCACTTGTAGTGTGTGTTTTCTTTGATTGCTGCGCTCGAAATGCTGGCCGGCTGCTGCGTCGCAAGGACAAACCATATGCCGAGGGAACTGCCGAGCGTGTAATTTTTCTCTACGATCCCTGTAAAATAGGAAAACGTCTTTTGCAGCATGGCAAACTCGTCGATCGCAACGATCAAAAGCGGGAGACGCTCGATGTCAGGCGTTTCACGCTCTTTTCGCCAGTATTCAGAAATTCTTTGTACGCTGTGCTTCTTAAAAAGTGCTTCGCGGCGTTCGATTTCATGCTGCAGCGAATCTGCATTCCTCCGGATATCCATGTCCAGATTGGATATCGCCCCTGCAAGATGCGGCAGCCGCTCAAACGGGCTGAGTAGGCCGGAGCCCTTGAAATCCACGATCACAAACGAAACATCCTGCGGGGAAAAGTGCATCGCCATAGACAGGATCCATGTTTGCAGCATCTCAGACTTGCCGGAACCGGTCGTTCCGCCAACGAGCCCGTGAACGCCATCCTTTCCGTAAAGCACATCAAAGAGGAAGGACTTTCCGTATTCGTCGATGCCGATCGGCACCGCGAGAGACTGCTCCGGCCGCGCTGACGACCATGCCCTTTGAAGGCTCCAATCCTCTGCCCGGCGCAAGCCATAGCCATCCATAAATGTGATACTGTCCGGGATTTTTCCGTCCGTCTGATCGTCTTCTCTTCGGATACCGGCGAGCGTCCGCGTAAAGGCGTCGCAATCGATCGCGCCTTCCGTCTCCATGCGGAAGGTCTGCCTTGCCAGTGCGTCATCGCTGCTGAAAAAAACGCAGGTATTCTCATGAAGCTCCAGGATCGTGGTACACTCCTTCGGCAGCTCTGCAATGCTGCGGCAGGAAATGAAAAACTGCATCGGCGGCTGCTCCTTTTCGCCGAAGCCTGCATCCAGAAGCGTGCGGTCAAAATGACCGCCCTCCGGCACAAATACGCAGTATTTTGGCGCCAGATGATTTGCAGCCGCTGCCTCAGCCTCCTCGCGCAGCACCCGCGCGACCTCATCCGCATTCACATTTCCAATAGCCAGCCTGCACCCTGATCGTCCTGACATCTGCATATGCGGCAGCCACCGCAGCCAGCGCCAGCTTTCGCTCGGAACAAATGCGGCTAAACGCAGATCCGTGCTTGCGCAGAGCGTACTTAGTTGGATGAGTACATTCTGCTGCATCCGGTCTGTCAGCTTTCTTTCCCCAACAATCCCCACAACACGGTTCTTCTGCCCCTGCAAAATGACAGGCGCATCAGTCAGCAGCTTACTTTGCTCCGCAATCTCTGCCGCACGAGTCTGAAGCGGGTCTTCGCCACCGTTAAAGAGATCTGCCGCAAACTGCGCACACACAGTCGCAGTAACATCACCTGTTCCAAGCCGAACCGCATAGAAATTGTCGTTCTTTGGATTCCGACTCCACAGCTCCGGTGTTCTGTTCTTTAGAATCTCCGCACATATATCCGCGGAAGGATTCTCCCTCTGCAATGCGGCAAGCTGTTTGTCGTGCGCCTCCTGAAGCGTTTTTGTAACATCATTCAGATAGGCTTCATATTTTTCCTGTCTTGAGCCTTCCGCTGTCACGGCTTTTTTCGTTTGGCTTCGATGGTTGATTACGGACATCACAACGCCGACCAACTGCAAAGGAAGCATCATAAGCCCATAAGAGCTGCCGCCGATCATCGATACGCCGCCAAGCACAAGCGCGGACAGAAGCGTAGGCAGCAGGACGCTTAGCCAGTTAATCTCCGTCTTAGCAACCTTCTGTGGTGGCCGCGTAATTGATATCTCCTGCGTCTCTGGCATCATCCGCATCTGCGGCGCAGGTTTGAATACATCCGCTGCATGGACGTTTTTTATCGGGCGGCTGCTCCAATACAGCTGCTCCCGCTCAAACAGAAAATAGCTGTCTGCGATTCTGAACGTATCTCCATCATGGAGATACGTCTTTTTGATCCTCGTTCCGTTTACAAATGTTCCATTTGTGCTGTTCAGATCCGACAGCGTATATATCCCGCTTTCGTATGTCAGCATCGCGTGTGCTCTGGATGCACGGTCATCGTTCAGGACGATATCCGACCGCGAACTTCT
>ULRD01043186.1_pt1 | contig 13112 bp, 11 predicted proteins | sample 1955181 | NCBI WGS metagenome assembly ULRD01 (sample SAMEA4835675, study PRJEB28245) | human gut metagenome | biome: gut microbiome; material: fecal sample | place: Denmark | collected 2008
GTGCCGCTTTGATCGAAGAACTTTTCTTCGTAACTGTCCCCGTCGAAAACATAGTCATAGGCCCCGCCTGTGAGTTTCGCCGTGCAGCTGCCTTCGCTGGTGAGCTTCACCCGCGAGGGCGCAAAGGGAATTACGACATCGGAGAGAATCGCCGTGCCCGTGCCGGACAGCTCCACGCGCTCCACATCAGCGGCAGCGGCTGCGCGCAATTCGCTGATTCTGTTTGATATATTCTGCTGTGCATCCAGTAATTCCTCCATGCTGGCATCCTGCCAGTCATCTGCAAGCACATCGGCCAGCGCCATGGCGGGCAGACAGAGGACAAGAACGAGAATCAGGGCAAGCAATTTCTTCATTGATCGGTTCCTCCTTTTTTCTTGTAAAATGCCGCGGGCATTTTCGTCACTTCCAGCGCCGCCACCGTGGCGGCGTTTGCGTTGTCGATCAGGGCCGCACTGTCCCCTGCGACAGCAGCTTGCAGGCATTTGGTCAAATGACGCATGAAATCGCGCCAAGCTGCCAGCGGCTGTTCGCCGCAGGGCTTGCCTGTGGCTTCGTACATGATTGCAGCGTTCACCAGTGCGGCCACGTCGCTGGCCGTGGGGGCTATATCCCCGGCCATGCCCGCGAGCGTTACAAACGAGGAAGTCAGCGCCCCGGCGTTGGTGCTGCGTTCCGCAGAAAGCCCCACGATATAGTCAAGCGAAACATGATAATAGTTTGCCAGCGCTATGCCGTTTTCGATGCTGGGCATCATGCCCGCTTCGTAATTTGATAGCGTGGTTCGGGAAATTCCAAGGTCTGCGGCAACCGTCGTCTGTTTTAATTCCTTTTCTTCCCTAAGCTGGCGTAACCGGTTCATTTTGTATGGCATCCTTGTTTTCCCCTTCCTGAATTTCTGACATTTTAGCATGAATTTGTATATCGTGCCTAAAAATGCGCTAATGTCCCACATATTTGCAGATATGTCTTGACAAAAAAAAAAAAGCGTAGAACCTGAAGTGTGAATGGATCCAGAACATCGGCGGTTCGGCGTTTACGGGCGAGACGTGGATACAGATTGACATGGATTACTTGACGGATTAGCGGAGCATTGAGACGGGAGGCAGTTATGGCGGGCAATTGGGTAATTGAACAAGATATAGACCTGCGCTGCGGCGCGCAGATGCCGCAAATCTGGCCCAACGCGCTGATGCTGACCGGCGACAATCTGGCCCACACATGGCGGGTGCGCGTGTTTGACGGCGGCGAAGCCGTGGCGCTGACTGGCGCGACCGTTACGGGCTATTTTGTGCGGACGGACGGCAACACCGTGGCCGTTCAGGGCAGCGTGGAAGGCAGCACCGCCATCGTGACGCTGGCCCAAGCGTGCTACGCTTTTGAGGGCGACCTGAAGGGCGTGATGCGCCTGACGCTGGGCGGTAAGACCGTCACGCTGTCCGTGCTGACGCTGATGGTGCGCAAGGTGCTGACCGACGCCATCATCGACCCCGGCAACGTCATCCCCAGCCTTGAAGACCTGCTTGCGCAGATCGAGGCCATGGAGACGGCGACCGCCGCGGCCAATACCGCAGCCGGTGCGGCCAATACCGCCGCAGCTGCCGCCGACAGCGCGACCAGCGCAGCGAACACCGCCGCGACCGCTGCCACCAACGCAGCCAATGCGGCCAACAGCGGCGAAATCGCCCGCGTGGCCGCAGAGAAGAACCGGGCAAGCGCCGAAACGGCCAGAGCGAATGCCGAAACGGCGCGGGCCAACGCTGAAACCCAGCGCGCCAACGCAGAGGGGGCGCGCGCAACCGCCGAACAGGGGCGCGTCGCCGCGGAGCAGGGCCGCGTGGCTGCCGAGCAGGAACGCGCAAGCGCTGAAACCGCACGCGAAACGGCGGAGGCTGCACGGCAGGCCGCGCTGGGCGGCCTATCCTTTGCCGTCGACGAGGACGACGGCGGGCTGGATATTACTTACACCTACACCGAAACGGAGGGATAAACATGCCGAGCGAGAAAACGAACTTCCCGCGCGAATCGACCATGAAAGAAATGGCCAACGCGCTGGCCATGATTGCCGTGGCGCAGGCCAGCAACGCGGGCGACATCACCAGCGGAAAAGCCATTGCGCAGATCGTACGCAGCAGGCTGGGGCCGCGGGCTTTCCCTGTGGGCAGCCGTCTGGCCGTTGCGCACAGCGAGTACGACTCCATTGCGCTGGACGTGGCAGCGCACAACCACCACAAGAAGCCGGGAGACCCGGATGCGCCCACCATGACGCTGCTGATGCACTATTGCATCTATGGCCGTCAGATCGACGCAAGCGAGCTTTTGTGGGCGAATACCGGCGACAGCGCGCTGGCGGCGGGCGCCTACAATTTTACGCTGTACAAGGGCAGCAACGGCGGGCAGACCTATGAGGACGGCACCTACCAGTTTACTACCACGAAGCCCATTCCCGCGGGCGGCGGCTGGACGCACAACAAGGTGGGCATATGGTACTCCAACGCGGCAGACTACAAGCCGGAGAACATTACAAGCGGCACCGTGACGACCTACGACGCGGCGGGCACCGTGCTGGAAAGCGGTCTGGCCGTGACGGCTGGAAGCGACGGCACGGCGCTGGGCACCGCCAGCAACGCAAAAGCGGATTGTGTGAACACCATCGGCACGTTCAACAGCATCATGCGCCGGGCCTACGGCAGCAATAGCTGGGCCGAGAGCGCCGCGCGCCAGTGGCTGAACAGCAGCGCTGCAGCGAACAGCTGGTGGCAGCGGCAGACAATTTTCGATCTTGTGCCGAACTACGCGAACAAGGCGGGCTTTTTGGCGGGCCTTGACCCTGATTTTGTGGACGCGCTGGGCGCGGTGGACATTACGACCGCACGCAACACCATCTACGAAATGGGCGACACGCTGGGCGGCAGCTATACCACCCGCGACAAGCTGTTTTTGCCCAGCATGGCGGAGATCGGCCTTGGCAGCAATGACAGCGTGGCGGAAGGCAGCGTGCTGCCCTTGCAGGCGCGTTGGCAGCGGTGGTATTGCTGACGGAGCTGACCAAGAGCTTGCCTGGCATCCGCCGCATCCCGACCCAGCTTTTCAGCTGGCTGCTGGCGTGCGGCGTATTGATCCTCGCCGCGTGGTTTACCGGCACGCTCAGCGCCCAGAGCGCCGCGCTCACCGTGCTGAACGGCGCAATGGTATCTCTGGCCGCCAACGGCGGCTATGCCGCGCTGAAGCGCGTCCTGCCCGGCTCGGACGATGCGAAGAACCCGCGAGAGGAAGAAGAGACGCCCGACGCGTGATCGAAAGGCGAAGACCATTCCTCTCAATGCGCAGAGCAATTTCGGCTCTGCGCACTCTTTTTTTGTTGCTTTTTGGGAAAAACACTTCGATCGTGGGGATGAAAACCTCCCCTTCCCACAAACATTTGTTGGACGCGAAAAGGGAATAGCGGAACGAGACTTCAGGGCGCCGGAAATGGCGCTCTTAGCCTGCCAAAAAGGCAGCGATGGAATGTGGTGTATCGAAAGCTGTCATCATGCTGGTGGTGCTGCTGTCCGTACAGATGGACGGCGTGATCGGCGGCAAGATCATGTTACATCACCAACGAGGGGCGGTCTATTCTGGAAAACTGCGCGCTGAAGGCCAAGGGCAGCGATGCGGGCCAGTCGGACGAAGGCGGAAATGAAAACCCGTAATATTCGGCATAAGCACCCGCGGTGCGGCGTCAAAAGAGATCTTCACATCAAGAAAACCGCGAACCAGGGCGGCGTTATTCCTGAGATTGTACGGGAATAGCGCCGCCTTTTTTGTCGTTTCTACGGCGTTTTTTACAGCAGCGGGACAGGAATCCTACCCGTGCGTTGCTAAAATCGCTTACAGAGGCGCACAGGAAGAGCCTGTGCAGGTTTGCGGCGCGGGGGAGGGAAGTAATAGGCGACGGCAAAAGAACGCAGGATGGGCGCGCAGCGGCCTGCATGCGGTGCAGCGTGGCCGCTTGCGGCCATCGGCGGCGCGGAGCGCGGAAGCGCCGGACAGGCGCGCACCATCACCGATGCCATGCAAACAAACGCCATTAATGGAGGGAGCGGGCAACGCGGATATTGGAAGCAGTCTTTTTTTATTTTACGCTGCACTTTTATCAAAGAGATTGCGCGCGAGGTCGGCAGAAAAACAGATCAGGACGCGAGCAGCTGACACCATCCCCCCCCTATCTTCGATTTCGATCATGGGGGTTGCGAACACCGGCAGGGGGCCAAGCGTTAATAGCGCGTGGCCAGAATTTTCAGGGGGGCTACCCCATGACCTAACACTTTATTTTTTTCATAACAGTTAGAATAATAAAGTGTTAGGCATGACCATGGAGCCGCCTATAATGTAGCAATCTGACGGCCTAACAGGTATTACAGAAATTACAGTTTATTTTACATAGGCTTTATTTTTCGCTGGGCCATGCCGCCGAAATCGGCACGGGCTGGGGCGGAGAATTGGGGGAAAAATTGGGGGGAAATACCCGAAACACGGCATAAAAACGGCGCTGCAAACCAACAGAATTGTGGAAAACCTGTGGAGAAATCAGCAAAATTGCGCTTTCTGATAGCGGCGAGTTTGTCAGCGCCCTTCGGGACCAAAAGGTCGCAGGTTCAAATCCTGTCACCTCGATGGAAGCTCCTGTGAACGACAGCGATGTCGGTTTACAGGAGTTTTTCTGTGCACATATCTTTGTTGGAGTGTAATATGATTTCTGTAATCGGTCAAATCAGGGGAGAGGACTATAAGCGGATCGCGGGCGCGGGTTTGTTAGTGGGAGATATGCTTGAAGTTGCCCAGCGTCTGGTTCACGTTTGACACGCACGCGAAGGTGTCCGGGAAGCGGCTGATGATTTCCATGAACCGGGTGAACTGGTGCTTATTGATGACGCAGATGAGCATGGTCTTGGGCTGGCCGCTGTAGCCGCCGGTGGCGGAGAGGATAGTGACGCTGTGGCGCAGCTCGCGAATCAGCATTTCAGTGACCTCCTGCGGATGGGAGGAGATCATTTCGATCTTCAGCGCCTGTTCGCCGCCCTGAATGATCTTGTCGCTCACGAGGGAGGTGACATAGCTGTACAGGATGCAGAGGATGACGGGCTCCACGTTGAAATCATATACGAAGTAGGAAACCAGCGCCACGATGGTGTTGAAGTAGAAGATTACGCGCATCAACGAATATTCCGGGCGCTTTTTATGCATATAGGCCGCGAGAAAGTCGGTGCCGCCGGTGCTGCCGCCGCGGCGCACCGTCGCGCCGTAGATCAGGCCGTTGATCGTGCCGGAAGCGATGGGGGCGAGAATCGTGCTGCGGCCGTCGTTCGTGTGGTAGATAAACCGGCTTACGTCGATGACATTGTTTTGCAGAAGCAGCAGAAAGCCGGAGAACGAGAGGGTAAAGATGAAGGTTTTTACGGTGAAGGCGCGGTCGACATAGAAGAACGCGAAGATCGCCAGCGGGACGTTGATGATCAGCGACATGTAGCCGATGCTGAAATGGAACAGGTACTGAACCATCGTGGCGATACCGTTGATGCCGGCCGGCGCGAAGGCGTTCTGCAGAATGAAAATCTGGTAGTTGACGGCCATGGCCATTGCGAGAATGACCATCAGGGCGCAGTCAGGCAGCGTGAGCCTCGATTGCTTCGTGGACATGAGAAGAATCCCTCCCGTTTTGTTGAGCAGCGATATTATACGCGCTCAATGTAAACGTGCAGGGATTCTTGCATTTTATTTTGGAAACGCCCAGCGTTTATGGATCGGAGCTCTTTTCCGTCAGGTCGTCGCAGGTCGTCCACCAGCCGCGGTTCTGGTCGCCGATCCAGCGGTAGCCCTCAAGCCCGGCCGGCGGCTCGGGGGAGTAGACCATTGGAATCGCGTAGCACACGCCGGTCACCTCGCCGTTTTCCGCGCGGATGCCGACGGCGCAGTGGTCGATGCCGGTTTCCTCGGCCATCGCGGCGCGCACGAACACGTAGCCGTCCACCGAGAGCGGCTCATACGGCGGCTGCGTGAGGAAAAGCACGCGCAGGCTCTCCACGTCCGACGGCCACGGCTTCGTGATGTCCAGATCGAGCTGCGCGCCCGCCGGGAGCGGCTTCGTCTCCGGCGCGGCTTCGGGCGTCGATTCGGAAACGCTTTCCGGTTCGGTTGCTTCTTCCGTCTGCGGGGCGGCCTGCGTTTCCGGAGCGGGAACGCTTTCCGTCTGGTTCTGCGCTTCCGGCTGCGCGGGCGAAAGCGAATAGGCCTCCTCCAGCGCGCGCTGAATCGCCGTCCAGTCCATTGGACGAGAGCCGTTTATGTAGCCGTACAATACGGGGGTCACGCGATCGTCCGCAAGGCGCGATACGACCAGCGCCGTTTCCTCGTTCAGATCCAATCCTGCCAGGTTACGCGGGTCAAAGGAGGCGAAAAGGCCCCTCTGGCCGCGTCCGTCCTCGCGCAGGGTTCCCATCGTTCGAGCCGTCCATTTGCCGCCGCGCGGCCCGAGCATGGCCGCGGTCAGCACCTCGCCGGAGCGGCTGCCGCCCACGGTGAAGTCCAGCGTGCCGCTCAGCACGCGCCTTTCCAGCCGGGCATGCCCGCTGTATCCCTTCTCAAGCCCGCGAAGCATGATCAGTGAACGTCTGTATTCCTGATTTGCCATGCCTTTCGCCTCCCTCCCGCTGAGTCTATGTATGCGGCCCGTCCGATATGCGGGAGCGGGCGGCCATGTCGTGCCGCCGCATGATGCCCGCCAGCACGCCGCCCGGCCTTTGCGTGCGCGACGCGAAGGAAACCACCGGCCGCGTGCCCGGACGGCAGATTTCCGTGTCGGCGCGCGGCTTCCGCGCGGACAGATTCCCGTCCGCCGTTCGAATCAGCTGCGAAAGATTGCCCATGAATGCGTCCCTCCCAAGCGTGTTTTCACCGCAGAATATGCGCGTTCGGCGGCGGAGGTGCGGCTAAGAAATTACAGAAGTATGACAGAGTTTACAAATTTTCTTAGATTTTATGTTCTTGAGGACTTGCCAAGGCGTGATTTTATGGTATAATGATAGAGCAGTCTGGAGGCCGGTATTCGCGTTTGGCGCAATACCGGCGCAGGTATACGATTTCTTTCGGCCCTTCCCGGCTGGAAGGGGCCGGAATTCCGACGCGGCACGCGTGCGTGCCGCTTTGAGAGGCGGTTTACAAATGGCAAGAGAAAACCGGAGAACGTCCACGGATATGAGCTTTGACGAATTCAAGCGGCTGCACGACGAGCAAAAGCGCCGTCAGGCTCAGAAGATGGGAACGCCCGCGCAGAGACCCGCGCCCGTCGTGGCTGCGCCCGCGGCAAAGCCCGCGCCGAAAAAGCGCGTGCGTCCGCGCCCGGCGCCCGTGGAAACCACCGACTGGACGCAGATGGACGACGCGGCCGAGGGCGATGTGGAGTCGCGCCGCGAGCGCCGTCTGAAAAACGCCATGGCCGCCGCGCAGGCGGCGGTGGAGAAGCCGGAGGAAGCGTCGAAGCCGCACCGCGCTATGAGGGCGGAGCAGGAGGAAGAAGAACGCGAGGCGGTCTACGACTCCGAAGAGGAAGAGACGGACGATGAAATCCTCGATGAGGACGAGCCGGAAGCCGAAGAAACGGAAGAAGAGGAAGAAGGCCCGTTCGCGCTAGTTCTGCGTCTGGGCGCGCGTCTGAAGGAAAAGCTCGCCGGCCACAAGGGCGAAGCCGCGGATGACGAGGACGCGGACGACGAGGAAGCGTACGACGAAGACGAGGAAGCCGGAGAAGAAGACGGCGAAGCCGCGGACGAGGACGCGGAAGGCGAAGCGGACGAAGCGCCCGCCGCCGAAGCGAAGCAGCCCGCGTTCAAGCGTCTCGGTTCGCTTTTCAAGCGTCAGAAGGAAGAAGAGGAAAACTGGGACGACGACCTGGAGGGCGGCGACGAGAACGTGTTCGAGCCCGACGAGGAGTCGGAGGATTCTTCAGAGGATACGGAAGAAGTGGATTCTCAGCCGGCCGAGGAGCCCGCGCAGGCGGCGGTCGATCTTCCGGATGAAGAGCCCGTCGCGCGCCGCGCGCAGGTGGCGTATGAGCCGGAGGAGAAGCCGGAAGCGGACGTTGTGGAGGAAGACAGCGAGTCGGTCGATCCGGACGACGACGGGGAAGAAGCCAACGATGGGGAAGAGGACGAGGACGAAGAAGAGGATGAGCCGAAGGAGCGCTTCAGCTTCGGCGGCATGCTCAAGCGTTTCCTGAACTTCCGCAAGGGCGAGTCGGACGAGGACTACGACGAAGACGAGGAATACGAAGAGGACGAGGACGCGGAGGACGATGAATCCGACGAGGAAAACGGAGACGTCGACGACGCGGACGAGCCGGATAACGTGCAGGAGGATGAACCCGCCGGGGAAACGGTGACAGCCGAGGCCAAGGTGGAGCAGGATGCGCAGGACGCGCCCGCGCCGTTTGCAGAAACGGAGAAGCCGGTCGCCGAGAAGAAGATAGAAAGCGCGCAGAAGACCGAAGCGCCGTTGCCGATTGCCCGGGAGGAGGATATTCCGATGGAAGAAAAGAACGCCAACGAAAGCATCGAGATCGATTCGACCATAGAAAACAACGAAGGTCAGCCGATGTCCAGACGTGAATGGCGCATGCGCCAGCAGGCCGCGCTGGAAGCCGCCGAAAAGGCGAAGGCTGAAGCGGAAGCTGCCGAGAAGGCGAAGGCGGAAGCCGAAGCCGCGGAAAAGGCCAAAGCGGAGGCGCAAGCCGAAGCGGCGCGTCTGGCGGCGGAAAAGGCCAAGGCCGAGGAAGAAGCGGCGCTCGAAGCGGAAAAGGCGAAGGCGGAAGCACCGGAGGTCGACGAACGTCCCAGCTCGGACGACCCGACCCGCCTGTTTGCGCCGGTGCGCGTGCGCAGGAATGACGATGTGCCTGCCGAGGAACCGAAGGACGAGGAAGAGCCGGAAGACGAGGAGTATAAGGACGTATTCAGCGACGAGCTTCCGGAGGAAGAGCCGAAGAAGGGCGGCCTGTTTGGCGGTCTGTTCGGACGCGGAAGAAAGAATCGCGCGGACGACGAGGACGACGATTACGATGAGGACGACGAGACCGATTCCGAGCCGCAGTCTGCCGAAGAGCCGAAGAAACCCGCGAACGTGCCCGTGATTCTCGACGACGAGGACGAGGAAGACGACGAGTACGAGGACGACGAGGAAGAGGAAAAGAAGCCCTGTGGTCTGTTCGGCCGCCGGAAGAAGAAGGCGGACGAGGACGAAAAGTCCTCTCGCTGCGGCCGCAAGGCTTCCTCGGATGATGACGACGAGGACGACGACGAATACGAGGAGCCCGCGCGCCGCGGTCGTAAGGCGGCATTCGACGACGAGGATGACGACGAGGAAGAAGAGAAGCCCTCCCGCCGCGGCCGCAAAGCGTCGTTCGATGACGATGACGACGAGGAAGAAGACGAAAAGCCTTCCCACCGTGGCCGCAAGGCAGCCTTCGATGACGACGATGACGACGACGAGTACGAGAAGCCCGCGCGCCGCGGCCGCAAGGCGTCGTTCGACGATGACGACGAGGACGACGACGACGAGTACGAAGAGCCCGCGCGCCGTGGCCGCAAGGCGTCGTTCGATGATGACGACGAGGATGACGACGACGAGTACGAAGAGCGCGCGCGTCGTGGCCGCAAGGCGGCGTTCGATGATGACGACGAGGACGACGAGTACGAGGAACCCGTGCGCCGCAGCCGCAAGGCAGCCTTCGATGACGATGACGACGAAGACGAGGATGACGACGACGAGTTTGAGTCCAGACCACGCCATCGCAGAGCGTCCGACGACTTTGACGACGACTTCGACGATTACGAGACCTACGAGGAGGAAGACGAGGACGACGACGAGCCGGGCTTCGGACAGAATGTGCTGTCGTTCATCAAGGGTGTTGTAGCTGTGATTCTGATTCTCGCGGTGCTGATCTTCGGTCTGCGCGTGCTGGACGAGAAGAAGATCGTCTCCTGCGCGTGGTTCCGCGATCACTTGGGTTCCGTCGGCACGATGCTGTTCGGCGAAGCGCCGCAGGGCGAGAACGTCCAGTAATTTTAAGGCAGAGCCATACAATTCAGAGCGTCTTCCGCAGGGAGGGCGCTCTTTCAATAAGAACGGCGCGAAGCTGTACATTTCTGGAATTTTATGGTATGATGAACATAAAGCGGCCGGAACAGGATACAGGTAAAATTTATATACGTGAAACAAACGTCTTCGGGCGTGCGTCAATGCATATGAGGTGGTAAGCATGTTCAGAAAAATTCTCGCGCTTTTTATGGCTCTCACGATTCTCACATGTTCCGCGGGTCTTGCAGCGACGCTGGATGAAACGCAGCTCAAGTCAAAGTCCTGCATCCTCATGGACGCGGCGACCGGGGAGGTTCTGTATGGCCGCGCCGCGGACGTGCGCCGTTCGCCGGCGAGTACCACGAAGATCATGACGCTGCTGATCGCCATCAGCAAATCCGACCCGGACGAAATCGTCACCGTGCCCGCCTCGGCGGGGCAGGTTCCGCTGGATTCCTCCGTGGTGCCGGTGTACCCGGGGGAGAAGATGCCGATGCGCGATTTGTGGTACGGCCTGATTTTCAAAAGCGGAAACGACGCGGCGAACGCCATTGCCGAGCTGGTGAGCGGAAGCGTGGACGCGTTTGTGGACGAGATGAACGACTGGGCGTACAAGCTTGGCATGCAGAATACGCATTTCACCAATCCGCACGGCTATACCGACAGCGAGCACTACACCACGGCGCGCGATCTGGCGATTCTGACGCGTTACGCAATGGAGAGCGACCTGTTCCGCGAGATCACGTTTTCGCTCAGCTACACGATGCAGCCCACGGAGCTGCGCGACGCGCTGGAAATCAGGCATGAGTACCCGATCACCGATTACCAGTCGGCGTATTACTACCGGTACGCGCGCGGCATCAAGACGGGCTACACGATGAAGGCCGGACAGTGCTATGTGGGCTCCGCGCAGAAGGACGGCCGCGAGCTGATCGCCGTGACGCTGAACTGCGGCACGACGAAGGTGGATAAATGGGTGGACGCGAAGGCACTGTTCGAATACGGCTTTGAGAAGCTGAGCGAGCGGGATAGGAATACGTAACGTTTCTTCGCTGTACAAAAGCCGGAATTCATGGTACAATGATAGTCACTCAAGCTGGGGCGGTTCGCCCATAGGGCTGAAAATGAATTCCGTGATTCCGGGAGGAAGCTGCGTTGCATTTTTTTAGAGGAAGAAAATTTGCGGCGGCGCTGCTTTGCGCGCTGCTGATCGCGTTCACGATGGTCGCCTCGGCGGTTGAGCCGACGGATTACAACCGAAGCACGCCGGACGTGCTGGATCCCGGGCATCTGTATGGCACGAACTGCATCCTGATCAACGCAGACACGGGAGACGTGCTGTTTGAGAAGAAGGCCGATGAGCGGCGCTACCCGGCCAGCACCACCAAGATCATGACGTGCATTCTGGCGCTGGAATCCGATCTGGTGGGCAGGGATATTACGATTCCCGCCGGAATCGAAATCCCGTCCGGCTCCAGCAAGATGGGCATCTCCGCCGGGGAAACGATGCTGTTTGACGATCTTCTGTATGGCATGATGATCGCTTCCGGCAACGACGCGTCCATTGCCGTGGCCATGCTGGTGAGCGGCAGCGAATCGGCGTTTGTGCGCGCGATGAACGAGAAGGCGCAGGAGCTGGGCATGACGGGAACGCACTATGAGAACTCGCACGGCTACCAGCGCGCCAACCACTATACGACCGCGCGCGACTTGGCGACGCTTACGGCGTACGCGATGAAGAATCGGGAGTTCCGCGAGATCGTCGCTTGCAAGGAGCATACGATCGTCAGCAGCCTGTATCCCGACGGCAAGGTGTATACCTCCAAATACGACCTGTTGTTTGAGGGCAAGCAGCTGTATTACGCGCCGTGCATCGGTGTAAAGACCGGCTATACCAATTCCGCGGGGCGCTGCTTTGTGGGCGCGGCGGAGCAGAACGGCGTGACGCTGGTCTCCGTGAGCCTGAACACGTCCAAGGACGACACCACGTATTCGCAGGTGTTCACCGACACTATCCGCCTGTGCAACTATGGCTTTGCCCAGTATCGGGAGGTTTCGTTCCGCGAAATGTTCGCGATGTGCGACGACAGCCAGCTGGCGTTCCTGGTGAGCAAGGCGGCGAAGGACGACGCGAACAAGGGCTATCTGAAGATGAACGTCGCGGATATTCCCGACGACTACCGCGAGTCCTACCTCAAAAAGGATTGGGAGGACGTGAACTTCCAGAAGGAGCTGGCAAATTCGCTGGCCGAGCGGCTGGAATTTGAGTTTACCGCGCCGCTGGTTGCCCCCATCAGCGAGGGCGACATTCTGGGCGTGGCGCGCTATACGACGCAGTCCGGCGCGGTGCTGGAGGGCAAAATCGTGGCCTCCCGCAGCGTGGCGATGGAGCCGCCCACGATGGACGAGCTGCTGGACGAATGGGTGGATGAAAACGCGCCGTGGATGGCTAAGCTGATGCCGCGCCGCAATCCGTCCGCAAGGGTGCTGTATCTGCTGCTGCTGGCGGGCATCGTGACGCTGATTGTGCTGCGCGTGCGCCGCAATCGCCGCCGCGACCGTGAACGCAGGGTCATGCTGGAAAAGAAGCGCCGCGAGTACCTGCGCAGACAGAAATATCTGCGCGAGCATCCGGAAGCGCGCCGCACATCCCGGCCGTCCGCGTCCGGTACGCCTGCACGTACACCGGCAAGAAAAACATCTGCGGGTACGTCTGCCAAAGGCGCGACCGCGCGGCCGGCGGCGCGAAAGCCGTCCGCGCAGGCGGGCAGAGGAACCGCGCGTCCGTCCAGCGGAACCGGCGCGAAGCGGACGCAGCCGCCGAGAGGAAAAGACGGCTTCGGGCGGCGCTGATGGTGTAGCGATTGAACGCGCGGGAGACAGGTGTCGCTGGAAATGTTCGGCGCGTCCGCGCGTGCGTACACAAACGGAATACCCGCGTGCCCGGCGACGCGGAACTCGTTCGCATGGCCGTCCAGCGGAACGGGCGTGAAGCGGGCGCA
>ULRD01045146.1_pt1 | contig 13112 bp, 14 predicted proteins | sample 1955181 | NCBI WGS metagenome assembly ULRD01 (sample SAMEA4835675, study PRJEB28245) | human gut metagenome | biome: gut microbiome; material: fecal sample | place: Denmark | collected 2008
CGAAGACGGCGAGTACTCAAAATATATGATTCGAGACATTATACTTGCATATCAGGAATGCTATGGTCTGAACGGCGTAAAACCTACTGATTCAAAGCTCCCGGAAGAAGTAAGACCCGGTGTAACTACCGATACAAACACAATGACCACTTCCACTGCCTCCACTACAACCACAACTACTACAACAATGCAGTTCGCTGTACCTCCTGTAACAACAACTTCAACGACTGCCCAAATTCCTGTTACCACTACGACAACAGCTCCTGTGACTGTTCCGATTACAACCACCACAATGCCTGCCGCACCGCCGCCTCAGATCCCCGAACCGCAGGATAACAGAGCAAACAGAATAGGATAATATGTTTATTACGTATAATTTCCGATAATTTGTCCAAAATATAATCGGAGGTGTTATACGTGAATAAAAATCCAAAAGACGATAACATGAAAAAAAGCTCGAAGGGCTTTTATGCAGCCCTCGGCATTAGTGCAGTCATGATAGGCTCAGCTTGCTTTTTCTCATATAATCAGGGAAATAAGCTCACCAACAGCAAGCCGTCAACCGTTAAACCATATTCTTCGGAGGCTGCCGTCGACCACAAGCAAACAGGAATTCCCAGAAATACAACCACATACAAAGCTGCCGCCACGACCACTGCCTATCAGGCAACGACTACTACTGCCGCGCCTATTGTAACGCTGCCTGCGTCCGAGATCATTAAGAACGATCCGCCGAACGATACTCCGGTAAATGCCGAAAAGCCTACAGAAGCTCCCGTAAACGCTTCAAAGCTTGAAAATCCTAAGCCGCCTCTTAAAGAGATAGGCGATGTTCTGAATCCATTCAGCGGAGGAGAGCTTGTGAAAAATGAAACTACAGGCTCATGGCAGACCCACAACGGCGCTGACATCAAGGCTGAAGTAGGTGCGGAAGTATATGCGATATCCTCGGGTGAAGTTGTAGAAGTCAATAACGATAATCTATGGGGCGTCACCGTAGTTGTTAACCACCATAACGGATTTATCTCTAAATACTGCGGTCTCGGTTCAGATTTGTCCGTTCAGCCGGGAGATGTCCTTGCAAGCGGCGATGTTATAGGAGTTGTAGGAACTTCTGCTGATATTGAAAGCGCCCTTGATCCTCATCTTCATATTGAAGTAACACACAACGGCTCTTACGTTGATCCTATTGCCGCTTTAAAAAATTAACACAAAATGGCTGCCTTAAAGCCGACCACCCATACAGAAGTATTTAATATGTAACCGAAAGGTTGTGTAGGAAACCTACGCAGCCTTTCTCTTTTTGTCGTAAACCATACTGTCAGCAGTAATCGTTGCTGTCATAACATTGAAACGGAAGCAGATGTCAATCTGCTGTGTTCTGTGTCCGCTGGACTTATCAGAGGGCGGAGGTGTGTAATAAAAAATCGCCTGCAAAAGAGCAGACGACAGTAGAAAAATATAGATAGGCTCTGAGAGCCACAGAAATGCCCCAGAAAGCGTCGCAAGTTTTAGCAAGGCAGTTTCACTCTCAAGGTGGTTAAAAGCCGCCCACGGCTCTGCCAGACCTCACTGAGAACATTTTACGGATTTACTTTATCGGCAGCTTAGGATAGATAGTCAACTCGAAGTTGTCAAGTGGGCGACCTTTGACCGCTCGTTCAGTTTTGAGATAGACTACTTTTTCAAGAACGGATTTCAATACGTCGTTTTTCGACTTAGCGTCAGGGAGATCACGATAAACCTCGAGGAGCTTTTCGACTTTTGGTACTATACCCTCACGGGCAGCGATACGCTGAGATTCTTCCACGATCTCTTCGGAAAGATTTTTCAAACTTTCCTCGGCGGAGCTGATACGTTCAGTGAGAGAACGAGAACGAGAAAGAAAAGTTTCGGTATCGTAAACTCCTTGTTCAAGTAGATCATGAGTTCTGACAAGTTGCTTTTTCAAGGTTTTCAGCTCTTGAGTTACAGTTTTTACAGCCTCTCTCTTTACTTCGACAAGATCAGCGTCAGAAGAATCACCAGAGGAATAGTCAAGCCGATAGCTACCGAGCAGAGCAGAAAGCTCATTCAGCAGCTTGTCCTCGACAACAGAGTAATAAGCAGAGACGTTGTCGCAAGCACGATTCAGACAGCTTACGCAGAGCTTACCACGCTTAAGACCCATTTTCCGCCCACACTTACCACATACAAGCAACCCGGCAAGCGGATTGGCAATATGGTCATTGGTTGGAACGGGCGTAGGACCGTTTCGGCGGAGGATTTCTTGAGCCTTATCAAAAAGCTCAACCGGGACAATCGCCTCATGGAGACCGTCAACCAGAACTTGCTCATCTTTTTCGGCTAAGACTTTTGATTCTTTCACAACACCGTTTTCGACTTTCTTCACGGTCTTATGTTTCTTCCAAAGGATTTTTCCAATGTAGACAGGATTCGCAAGGATTCTTCGGATAGTCGTATCAGACCACGGAGCAGAGCCAGTAGGCGGAGAGATACCCATTTCATCAAGGCGAACGGCGATAGTGTGAGAGCCAAGAGCATGAACAGACCCGTCGGCAGCAGTTTCGCCATTAACATACAGTTCAAAGATCAGGCGAACAACGGCGGCATAGTTTTCAACAGGCTTGAGCGTAAAACCTTTATCGTTCTTGATACGGACCTTTTCATAACCGTAAGGAGCATAAGTAGCAATATACTTTCCCTCTTTGACAGAAGCAAGACGACCACGCTGTAAGCGGCGATTTATAGTCTTATACTCACGCCGGGACATGAAAAGACCGAATTCAAAGTATTCCTCGTCGAATTCATTCTCAGGGTCGTAAACTTTCATCGGAGTAATAATTTTCGTACCAGAATACTTAAACGTTTGAGCCATAATACCTTGGTCGATAGTATCACCACGGGCAAGACGTTCCACCTCAACAACCAGAACGCCGGACCACACACCCTCCTCAACTTCTTGTAACAGCTTCTGCATTACAGGACGGGCGGCAATAGTTTCCCCGGAGACGACCTCACGATAAATTTGTGTTACGTTGTAGCCGCCACGTTTAGCGACCTCAAGGAGCAGCCGCTCGTGACGAGCAAGCGTCTCCCCCTCACCGTGAGCCTCGGCGTCCATATCCTTACGAGACTTACGGAGATAAATACAATATTGCATAAAGACCTCCAAAAGCAGAAGCCCCTCAATCTTCTGAGGGGCTACGAGAATCAATATAAATCACGTTGCCAACTTTTCTGACGCTGCGTCTAACCCGTTCTTCACGTTAAAGGCGATATCAATATCCGCCTGCATAAGTTCGTCGAGGAGAGACGATACGGTATTTTTCAATTCGTTTTGAAGAGACATAACATCAGCAAAGACAGTAACATCAAGGAAATTTCCGCCAGAAGTTTCAATACTGGAACGGAGGGCAGCTCGAAGCCGCTGAATCTCAGAAGCGAGTTTCTTGTAGAGAGCGAGGCGCTCAGAACGGCGTATCTCAAGATCACGGTCAAGCGTAAGATAAAGGCTGTCAAAGATTCCTGTGACAAGAGGCTTTAACTCAGCAGGCAGATCATCAAAATGTTTTTTGAATGACGAGTAGTCCTCAACAAAAAGAGTGTTGGTGTGAGTACGTTCATCAGAGTAGCCGAGCAGATAGTCGCAGGACACCCCGAAGAGATCAGCAAGCTCACCGATAGTTGCAATATCAGGCTCTTTGCCCTCACTCTCCCACCCGGAATAAGTGGAACGAGACAGATTGAGCCGCTCTGCAAGATCAGTTTGAGTAAAGCCGAACTCTTTACGCAGAGCTTTAAGGCGGTCAGGAAATTTCATAAAAAGCACCTCCAAAGATAATTATAACAGTTATGACCCCAAAAAGGAAGAAATGTCCCGAATTGCAACAATCAGAAGAAAAAATTTCTAAAAATGGTTGACAACTCCCCTAAAAGGGACTATAATTAGAATATAGCTTCCTATAAGGTCAGAAAGGAGAATGAAATTGAGAGTAAAATTACAGAAGATCAGAGAAAGCCACGGCTTTACTCAGCAGCAGTTCGCAGACATCGTAGGCATAAGCCGAAACCACTACGGGCAGATAGAGACAGGAGTAAAAAATCCCGGTCTCGATGTAGCACTACGCATTAAGAATGCACTTGGCTACACAAAAGACGACATCTGGGAGAATATTTTTTTTAGCCAGTCTTGCCCCAATTTAGGACGCAAGGAGGACAGTTGACGCAAACAGGGATATTCTTAACTTACTCTCTGTAAGAATTATACCACAAAAAGGAGGCGAAATAAATGTCAAGACAGGCAACAAAAGCAGTGGGAAACCGATACTACGAAGCACGAATAAGGGCAGCTAAGTACAACAAGAGGCTCTTAACCAGAGTAGGAGCGGCAGAACAGCTCCCCGGAGTTACCGAGGACAGCATAAAGAAATACGAACTTGGCATTACAAATCCGCCGAATATCGTGGTAGCGCTTATGGCAGACGTTTACATCGAGCCTGAGCTGAGATGTTGGTACTGTGCCAACGAATGCCCGTTAGGAACGTACAGCAGAGAGATAGCTCCAACGTCAGCAATAAGATCATTCCTGAGACTTCAAAACTCAGTATACGAGTTGGAAAGCGTCACAAGGCAGATGTCAATTCTAATGGAAAGCGAGGAGATAAGCAAGGAAGAGAAACCGCAAATCCCCATTCTTATGGAGAGGATTTTAGAATTCAGACGGAGAGTCGATGAAAACCTTGTCGCTCTTGAACGAGCGGAGAAAATTGGCAGATTCGAGTGAGGAGGGCAAATGAGCGGCGACGGAAATATCGTCAGAGACTACTACAGCGGAAACACACATATCAAAGTAGCTGACGATTATTACAGAGACAAAACAGCAGAAGAGATAGAAAAGATACTGAGGGACGTTGCCGCTATTGTTCAGAGAGCAATGAGCCGCACCCCAGAAAGCCAATAAGTAGAACAATCAGGAGGAAACAAAAATGCAGACTATTACCGCACTTACCATTTTAGCGCTTATATTTACAGAGGCATACTGCATAGCTTGGATATGCGATTACATACGAACACGTTTAAGGGAAAGAGAACTGCGGCGTAGAGAATATTACCGTCAGAAAGCCTATCAGGAGCTGAACGAACGTTACAGGCTCTACAAAACAAGGGAGGAACTTTTCAACAGCATATCCAAAGAAAGTTGAGGAGGGAAAATGGCAAATACGATTACGGCAATAACCCCGGCGGAGATCATGGAGCGGCTGTCGGACATTATGACAGCACCGATTACAGGTCTTGAGACTGAGAGAGCCATAGAACGAGCTGAGAAGAAGCTCAACAACATTATTGCCCGTGAGGGAGACGCAGACGGAGCAAGACGTGAGCCGTGGTACTTTTGGGAGCTTGTAAAAGAGAGCCTCAAAGAAAGCAGGACGACGACGTACATCAGGGAAGTTACAGAACACTACGATGATTGATAGAGATAAAAAAAGAGACGTTGAGCGGCAACTCAACGCCTCCTGCCGATAGGATTTGCATGAATAACAATTCCCGAGGGCTATCATTACATCTCTATTGTATCATAGATTTTCAAAAAATGCAATAGGAGGTCCATAAAAATGGAGAAAAACACATCATTATCCATTGTACAGCAGTTTCCTCAGCAGCAGTACAATCTGCTTGTACCAATGGAGACGGTAGCGGAAATCGCAGAAATTCACAAACCCGTCATGAATCAGGTACGCATATCTACTAACCTTGCTGACAAGGAAATATATGAGCAGGAGAAAGCCTGGGGCAATAAGGAAGCAGGCTACGCTCTTACCAAAAAGGGACTTAACAAGCTCATGAGAGCGGCAGGAATAAAGATCATAGGCACACGCCCGGTCATTCCGACCACTTGCCAGAAATGTGCTGAGATCAACAGAGGCATAGGTAGACCCGTCAACTGCGGAGCTTGCGGAAACAAGGACGTAAAGTACGAAGCAAGAATATCCGTACCGCAGCTTACAGGCGAAAACATCGAAATAGTAGCTCACAAAGAGATCATCGTAGGCGACGTTACAGGCGGCATGAGTGAGAAACAGAGAGCAGAATTCCTCAAGTTCAGATCAGAGATTTGCGAGACAAAAGCTATAAACAGAGCGCTCAGAGCAGCTATGCACATAAAAGGGACATATACCCTCAGAGAATTGCAGAAGCCTTTTGTAGTAGCTTACCTCGTTCCCAATCTTGACAACGAGACCGTGAAAGAGGAGGCTGTTAAGCACTTCTTCTCGTCTGCTCAGGAGCTTTACGGAGGAGTGAATACCGAAAGCAGAAGAGCGATATTCGTAGAGGACGACATAGAAGAGGGCATGGAGTACGAAGCTCCTGCGAAACCCATTTCACAGCCGGGACCTCAGCAGTATATTGACATTCCGCAAGAGCCTCCGCAGGAGCAGTGCAATCAGCAGTTTGCACAGGTACAGGAAGTTCCTCAGAGTAACAACGGTCAGGACAATACGGTGTGTGTGGCCTGCGGCATAAAAGTTTTGGGCTCAGTAGCAAGCTATAGTCAGCAGCACTTCGGAAGAACGTTGTGCATAGGCTGTCAGAGAAATCAGGGAGGTAACAGATAATGGCAAAGATATTACATACAGCCGATTGGCATATCGGCAGTTTCAACGGACCGACAGTAGACGGAGAGAACGGCAGATACCATGATGTATGCGGCAGTATTCTCACACTCATAAACGACGCAAAGGAACAGCAGCCGGATATAGCGATTATAGCAGGAGACCTGTTTCATCAGGCTAAGGTATGGAGCGACAGAGGCCTCAAGGAAAGTCAGTTCGCCATAACCGCTCTCAGATCACTCAGCACAATCTGCCCGGTAGTGGTTATGAGAGGTACTCCCAACCACGACAGCGCCGAACAGTTTAACGCCCTCAAGGTTGCTTTTGAGGACGACGACAGAGTATCAATCGTGACAGAGCCGGGAGTAAAAACATACTACACTGGAAAGGGAGAGCCAATTCAGATAGCTTGTGTCCCCGGCTTTGACAGAGGTTATTATAGAGCAAAACACCCCGGACTTAGCAAGGAAGAAGAGAACGAGGTATTCACAGAGGCTATAAAGCAGCTTATTGTTGGAATGAAAGCACAGTGCAAAGCAGATATTCCGACGGTTCTTGTAGGACACTTCACAATCACTGGCTGCAACATGGAGAGTGGACAGACAGCATTTATGGCGCAGTTTGAGCCTGTTGTTTACCCCGATATCTTACAGGAAGCAGACTACGACCTTGTGTGTTTCGGACACATACACAGACCTCAGCTCTTAGACGGTTGCAAGGCGACATATTACAGCGGAGCGGTAGCCGCCCTCAACTTCAATGACGAGGGGCAGGAACGAGGATATTACATACACGAACTGGACAACAAAGGCAATGAGACAGCTTCAACATTCCGCAGAATTCCCACAAGAGAATTCAAGACAATTCGCCTTGACGACGAAGATGTAGCAGAGCTTAACGCAGGCAATCTTGACTACATAAGCGAAACAGATACTTTCAATGACTTTGAGCAGAAGATAGTGAGAGTGCTTTACAACTGCACAGACGAAAACAACAAGGCATTCAACCACGCCCTCCTCGAAAACTACCTTTACAGCCACGGAGCATATTTCGTACAGGAAATCACTCCGCAGAAGATCACCATAACGGTAGATAAGAGTAAGCTCGAAGCAGACGATACGCCGGAGGATAATCTCATAACGTACCTCAAGGAGAAAGATATTCCCGACGACCGTATCGGGGCGATAGTTGAGCTTGCAAGACCGATTATCTCAGAGGCAGTAGAGCGAACAACGTCGGAAAAGAAAACAGGCTTATTCGTTCCTGTTGAAATATCGGTGAAGAATTACCGCAACTATCGAAATGAGACGTTCTCATATGACAACGTAAATTTCTGCACGATCAACGGACAGAACGGCGTAGGAAAGTCCTCGCTCTTCATGGACGCAATGATAGACTGCCTTTACGAAGAGCCGAGAGAGGGAGAGCTGACCGGTTGGATATGCAACGACCCAGAAGCAAGAAGCGGCTCGATAATGTTCACTTTCAAGATCGGAGACAGGACATACCGTGTAACTCGTACAAGAGCAAAGAGCGGTAAAGCTACTCTGAACATATCAGAGAATGTTGACGGTGAATGGAACGATATGAGCGCCGAAAAGTACAGAGACACGCAGAAGATCATTGAGGACACGCTCGGAATGGACAGCCTCACGCTCAAGGCTTGTGCGCTTATTATGCAGGACCAGTACGGCTTATTCTTGCAGGCAGATAAAGAAGCTCGAATGAATATACTCGGCAATATATTAGGACTTGGCGCTTATTCCACAATGGAAACGATAGCAGCGGACAAGCTGACCGATACCAACAGAGAAATAAGAACGCTTAACGAAAAAGCCGATGTTCTCACAGCAGGAATGCCTGATACCAAGAAACTCAACAGCGAACTTGACTATAATGAAACTGTCAAGAACATGATGAGCACAAAAATCACGGAAACGCAGGCGGAGGCAGAAGAAGTCAAGAAGAAACTTAATGCAAAAACAGAAGCCGCCGAAAGAGCGAAGAAACTTGAAACGAGAAAGAATACTCTCAGCGGTAACAGAGCGCTCAAGGAAAGCCAGAAAGCCTCCCAAATGGCGATCATAGCAGGAGCAGACGCCATTCTTAGTCAGGAGGCAGATATTACCGCAGGAGTACAGAAATACAAGGACCTCTGCGAGAGAGAAAAGAGCCTCATTTCCATTGAGGGAGAATACAAGTCGGAGCAGCTCCGCCTCAGCGATCTCAGAAAAGACATTGAGAACAGCGACAGAGCTATCAACGATTCTTACAGAAAAGCGGAGCGCATAAGAACGGACCTTGCTGTACTGAAAAAGTCGATAGAAAACGAGGATATACTCGCTGAAAAACACGCTGAGTACGTTCAGATTACCTCGGAAATAGCCTCCATGGAAGAGGTAGAGCAGTTATATAGGGAAAAGGCAGAGGCAGCTCAAAATGCCTCTCAGAAGCTCTCAGAGCTTAAGAGAACTGCGGATAAAAACGAGAGCGATCTCAAAGCAAAGATCAGCGTACTGGAACAGAAAACAGCAATGCTCGAAAGCAGCGGCTGTCCAGATATAGAAAACGCTACTTGTCGTTTCCTCAAGGACGCTCAGGAGGCAAAGGCACAACTCCCGGCACTGAGAGAAGCTCTTGAAAAGTCACAGAAAGCCAATGAGGAAACACTCGCAGGAGCGTCGAGAATGGTCGAGATAGTCCGTGAAGAGTTATCAAGGATTTGTTACGACCCGTCACTCTTGAATACGCTCAGGAGCGATTTGAGAGCAATTGAGCCATATGAGAGGAAATACTCTGAACTTGAAAGCATGAAAGCACAGATAGCAATGGTCGAGGAGCGCCTCAAAGAGCTTGAAAAAACGATAGATGAACTTGAGACAGAGCGAAAAGTGGCAGAAACAACGGCGGCGGAGCTTGAGCAGAGCCTCGAAGAGAAAAAGGCGGCAGTAAATGACCTCTCCCAGATAAGAGCGGAGATAACGGCAGCTTATCTCTGGACAGAAAAGGAAAGACAGCTCCCGTTGGCAAAGGAAAAGAAATCCACAGCCTCAGAAAGAGTATTTGAGCTTATTTCGGAAATAGAGGCGATAAATGCGGAAATAGAAGAATGCGACAGCGCTCTTGAAAAGGAAAGATCACTCGCTCAGGACATTGGCGCACTGACAGCAAGCATGAAAGAGCTTAATGAAATCATAAGCACCCTTACAAACGACGTTCAGGGCGTTTCCGTAAGGATAGGCGGACTTAAGAAACAGTTGGAGCAGGCGGACGAAAGCCTCAGACAGGTGGAAGAGTTGCAGAAACAGGCTACAGAGCTTGGAGCTAAGGCGGCGGCATATGAAACACTGAAAAAGGCGTTTTCACAGGACGGAATACCTCACAACATCGTTCGCAGTATAATTCCTATATTCGAGGCGACAGCTTCAAATATCCTCGGTCAGATGAGCGGAGGAAAAATGAGCGTAGAATTCGTTACCGAAAAGGTATTTAAGAGCAACAGCAAAAAAGAAGTTACTGCGCTCGACATCATCATCAACGATTGCAATACAGGACGCTTGCCGTACATGAGCAGGAGCGGTGGAGAGAGAGTTAAAGCCGCATTATCAGTCATACTTGCACTCTCAGAGATCAAGAGCAACAAAGCAGGCATTCAGCTTGGATTCTTATTCATTGACGAGCCGCCATTCCTTGATAGTCAGGGAGTACAGGCATACTGCGACGCTCTTGAGACGATTCAGAGCAGATACTCAGACCTCAAGATCATGGCTATAACTCACGACCCGGCAATGAAAGCGAGATTTCCGCAGAGCCTCGACGTAGTTAAGACGGAGGACGGCAGCAAGGTTATATATTAAACTATCAGACAAAGAGGGCGATAACGTGAGTAGAGACTACCACACAGATAACAAGAGCTTCCCGATATACAAGGATTGGGAGGACATATTCAACGGCTTGGAAAGCAACGAAGAAGCCGGTCAGCTCATAAAAGCCCTCTTTGCATACGCTAAGCGTGGCGAAGAGGCGGACTTCAAAGGCGGATTGAAAATAGCCTTTATAGCTATGAGACAGCAGATAGACCGGGACGGAATAAAATGGGAGGAGATGTGCAATAAAAATAGCATTAACGGAAAAAAAGGCGGCGCTCAGAAAGGGAATCAGAACGCCAGAAAGAAAGCCCCAAACGAGCAATTGGTTGATATTGGTAGCGAGGGCTTAGAAAACGAGCAACCGCTACCAATCACCGAACAATCAGAAGAGCTTGCAGAAAAGAAACCGAAAAAGACAGCAAAGAAGCCGGACAAAATTCATTACGCTGAGTTCGTTACTATGACAGAAGAAGAACATCAGAAACTCATCGACCAACACGGAGAGGCGAAAGTCAAGAGAATGATAGAAGTCCTTGATAATTACAAGGGCAGTAGCGGAAAGAAGTACAAGGACGACTACAGAGCCATTCTGAATTGGGTAGTAGGAAGAGTGGAAGAGGAATTCAGCAGATCAGGAGGTAATCAGTATGACGACAACGGACAATCAGCCGATGATTGGAGGAACTTCAAACCCTCCACAGGATTCAAAGGTTGGTGACCCTAATAACGGTTTAATGACCGTTTCGGAAGCAAAAGCGAAAGGCTTAACGTGGAGCGTAGAGCCGCCTCCCTCAACACAATGTCAGTTCTGCGGAGCAACATTAGAGCCGGACGGAGTTGCACTATTCGGAAGAATAATCATGTGGAGACCCAATAACATTCCGATTCGTTGCACTTGCAATGGCTCTCAAGAATACTGGAAACAGTACGACGCAGAGCAGGAGCGGCTTAAAAAGGAAAAAGCCAAAGAAGAGGAACGGCGGCTGCGTATAGCAAAGATCAAGCAGCTCATGGACGATTGCGGCATGGGTGTAAGATTCAGAAACAGAACTTTCAGCAAGTTCCTCCGAAATACGCCTGATAGGGAAAAATGTTTCAACCTTGCATGGGACTATTCACAGAGATTCGAGGAACACCGGGAGCATGGCAGAGGTCTTTACTTTGAGGGAACTAACGGTACTGGAAAGACACATCTTGCGGCGGCGATCACATTAAGTCTTATAAGCAGACACATACCCGTCGTTTTCAAAACGTGCGACGATATGTTATCTGACATCAAGAAAGCATTTGACAGCAAGGACAAGAGAGATCAGGAAGTTATTGACATATACAAGAACGTTGACTTGCTTGTAATCGACGACCTCGGAAAAGAGCTGTGTACGGATTGGTCGATGTCTGCACTCTACCAGATCATCAACTCACGATACGAGAACATGAAACCGATAATCGTCACTACAAATTACAGCGGCGACGGTCTTGTAAAAGCACTCACGCCGAAAGGCTCAGACGATACCAAGATCAGAGCTATTATAAGCAGGCTTTACGAAATGTCCATGCCAATTACTATGGTATGGGCGGATATAAGGAGGAACAACTAATGGCAGAAGCAAAACAGCTCCCACAGGAGCTTATAAGCGCAGCTAACTCCGTCAGTTTCGGAGGAAAGAGAGGAGATATATCAAACAGCTCCTATCAGCACTATACCGAAGAGGTTATGTCATGGGATATTCCCGACAGCAGAAAGCAGATGATACTTAACAAAATCTACGACAAGTGGCTTGTTATACTCAAGAACGAGAGCGAACACGTCAGTGTCATGGTAGCAGGACCGGCGAAATACAACGCCAAAAAGCTCGACAAGAGCGACAGGATATTAGAGCTTACAAGTGAGTTCTGCGAATGGTTTAACAGCACCAAAGAACAGGTGGAAAACTTCACCAAATCAGACAGCAAGGCAGATCAGCTCATAAGGCTTGTAAACCTTTGCATAAAGCCTAACAACCCTTTAGACCCTAAGAAGTACCTTGAGGAGCTTGCGTTAGTCGCTCAGGACGCTTTTGTAGAGTATTACGACAAACTATATCCTCAGTATAAATGGCGCAAAAATAGCACGATTTGCAAGCTCTACGAGGCAATCAAAGCAGGAACGCTCAAAAAGAATGAAAAAGAGACGTTCTTCACAGACGACAACCTCACGGCCTACACGGAGGGAGAACGGGCATATATCAAGTTCCTTACGAAACCGAAACGTCAGCTTATTGTAGCACTTAAAAGCCGTGGTTGGTGGTGGAACAGCGGACAGAGCACATGGAGTACATACCTCAACAGGCTCGACAAAGAGTGGGTATCGGAGATCAGCAACCGATACGGACAGTATATCTGAGGAGGCGGAGCAAATGGCAAGAACAAGATACCTCCCCGTAAGGTTAGGAGAAAAGCTCCACATCTCAGCTTACCCGAATTTTCACAAATCAGGAAGTATAGCAGGAATGAAGAAGCTCTACTACGGAGAAAAAGCACTTTTGGTGCGTTGCGGCAGCTACATATATAAAGTTCCGCAGAGAATATACGATATGGCACACTGAGGAGACCTGCAAATAAAAGTCAAGAGGTAGAATGAAGTTTT
>ULRD01006595.1_pt1 | contig 13058 bp, 7 predicted proteins | sample 1955181 | NCBI WGS metagenome assembly ULRD01 (sample SAMEA4835675, study PRJEB28245) | human gut metagenome | biome: gut microbiome; material: fecal sample | place: Denmark | collected 2008
GCAAGACCGTTCCTTTATTTATGCCCTAAAGCCTGTTTTGTTGTTTTCCGTTGGAATTTCCGCTGTTTCAAAGGTTCTTTTTTTATTTAAGGTTGGCTTTTCTTTTCTCTTTGCTTCTTTCTCCTTTTCTTTTCAACGAAAAGAAAAGAGAAAGAAGAGAGAAAGAATCTTACATCAATTCCCGGCGAACAGCCTTACGGGGAGGATGAGGTAGTAATATTCGTCGCCGGTTTCGGGCTTTACCACGCAGGGGCTTATGTTGGTGTTCATATCCAGGCAGACGTATTCGTCGTCCAGCACCTTCAGCACGTCGCTGAAGTACTTGGCGTTGAAGGCGATGTCTATGTCGCTGCCCATGCGGTCTATATTGACTATTTCCTTGCTGGCGCCTATCTCGCTGTTGGCGGTGATGGTCACCTGACCGTCCTCAAAGGAGAACTTTACGTGGTTCTTCTTGCTCTCCCGCGCCATGAGGGATACACGCTCTATGCTGTCCAGCAGCTCGGTGCGGTTCACCCGCACATGGGTGGTGTGGTTGTCCGGCAGTATCTGGCGGTAGCGTATGAACTCGCCGTCCATAAGGCGGGTGATTATGCGGGTATGGCCCATGTCTATCATGACGTGGGTGGCAGAGAATACCATGTTGATCATCTCGTCGCTGTCGTCCAGTATGCGGCTTATCTCCAGCAGGCCCCGGGCGGGAATGACCGCGTTTTTGGCGGCGCCGGATACCGTTACGGCTTCGGTGCGCATGGCCAGACGGTATCCGTCCAGAGCTACCATGCTCATCTTGCCGTCGGCAAGCTCTATGAGCACTCCACGGAGTATGGGCTTGGAATCGTCCTGTGCCGTTGCGAATATGCACTGGCGTATCATGTTCTTTAAAGCCGCCTTGGATATGGCGATAGAGAACTCCCGGTTGACGTCGGGCATGGAGATGTAATCCTTGGCGTTTTCCACCTGCATGGTGGTGGTGGCCCGGCCGCTCTCTATGAGCAGCGTGTTCTTATCGGCGGAAAGCAGGGTCTCCTCCGCGGGCAGCCTGCGGACAAGCTCCGAAAACAGCCGCCCGGGCAGCACACAGGCTCCCTGCTTTTGGATATCTACGTTAAGCGTAGCTTCTATCTGGAGCGAAAGGTCTGTACACCTTAGCAGCAGCGTATCGCCTATGGCTTCGGCATATATGCCCTCGAGTATGCCTACCGAGGACCTTACTCCCAGCGCCTTTGAGACCGTAGCCACGGCGGCGTTGAGCTCAGCCGTATCAACTGTAAAGCGCATATGCGTCCCTCCTTGGAATGGTTAATAAAGAATGTCGAAAAAGTGGCGAAAGCCACTTTTTCGAGCTTTTACGGGTTTTGCCTCTCACGTTCGTTCCCGGGCGGCAAAACCCGCAAAGTACGAAAACCTTCGGGTTTTCATCCGTTCTGACGTACATGCCGTCAGAGCCGGATTGAGCATAAGGGGCCGCGGCCCCTTATCAACCCCGAGGCTGTTGGTAAACTGAATGGTTAATATCATTATACTATATTTCGGCGGCGGCGCAAGGCTTTTGTAAGGGGACGGCTTTATACACTCCACGCATATTTATACATTTCTACAATGCTTTCTTCTTATTATAATAAAAGCCATTGAAAAATCCCTGATTTTATGTTAAAATTAGTAAGTAAAATTTTGTATTACAGGCGTGCAAAACAGATGGAAATTAACCGCTTGCGCTTAAACCAGTACCGCAGCTATGCTGCACTCGATCTGCGGCCCGGCCCCGGCATAAACGCCATAGTGGGAGACAACGCAGAGGGGAAGACCAACAGTGTCGAGGCGGTTTTTCTTTGCGCCTTCGGAAGGTCCCACAGGACCTCCCGGGACGCCGAGCTTATTATGCGGGGCTGCGCCGGCGGATACGTGGGGGCGGAGCTTACCAACAATACGGGCTCCCATCTTATAGAGATAAAGCTTCGGGACGGGGAGCGCAAAAAGATATTCATAGACCGGCAGATGGCCTCCCGCTCAGGGGAACTTATGGGGCTGCTGAATGTTGTGATGTTCGCCCCGGAGGATCTTTCAATAGTAAAGGATGGCCCGGCGGAGCGGCGGCGCTTCATGGATATGGAGCTTTCCCAGACCCACCCCGCCTATTATTACAGCCTGCAAAGGTACAACTCGGCGCTGAAGCAGCGGAACGCCCTTTTAAAGGAGCCTGACAGGATAAGCCCCGGCATGCTGGAGACCTGGGACGAGCAGCTTGCAGCGCTGGGCGAGGAAATCGTAATGGACAGGTGCGAATTCATAGACGGCCTTTCCACAATAGCCTACGACCTGCATAAAAGCATCACGGGGGGCAGGGAGAGGCTGGAGATAGTGTACGAGCCGGACATAGACCCGGAGGCCCCGGAGGGCATTTACGGCGCCATGCTCAAGGCGCTGGACAGGAGCAGGGCGGAGGATCTCCGCCGGGGCTTTACCACCGCAGGCCCCCACCGGGACGATATAGGCATAGCCCTGTCCGGCATAGACGTGCGCACCTTCGGCTCCCAGGGCCAGAAGCGCACCGCGGCGCTGTCACTTAAGCTTTCGGAGCTGGCCTTTATAAGAGAGATAAAGGAGGAAGCCCCGGTGCTCATACTGGACGACGTGCTCTCTGAGCTGGACGAGGGCCGGCAGCAGCTTTTGATGGAAAGCATGAAGGACTGCCAGTGCTTTCTGACCTGCACCAGCCTTGAGGGCTTAAAGCGGGCGGGCCTGGGAAATATGAAGGTGTTCCGCTGCAAGGGCGGCGAGATGCGCCCGGAATGATACGGAGACAGTTTGTCAAAAAGCCCCGGGGTTGTTAAGGGGCCGCAGCCCCTTAAAGTAATTCCGGCTTTGACGACATGTGCGTCAAAACGGATGAAAACCGGAGGTTTTCGTTCTCTGCGGGTTTTGCCGCCCGGGAGCGAATGCGAGAGGCAAAATCCGAGAAAACTCGCAGAAGTGGTCTTTAGCCACTTCTGCGAAATGGAGGAATATATGTATCTGCATATAGGCGGGGATAAGGTAGTGGACGATGAGGAAATACTCCTTATATTGCCCCGTGAAACAGTAATGCATTCATACGACAACCGCCGCTTCATGGAGACCGCCATAGGCTCCGGCCGGGTGGACGACGTATCCGGCGGCGAGCGGGACACATACATAATCACCGCCGTCCCCGAGGGAATAAGGGTATACGCCTCGGCGGTAGGGGCAGCTACAATAGCTAAGAGATAATTTACAGAAGGGCATAAACCATGGAACAGAACAACCACACAAACTACAACGCAAACGAAATACAGGTCCTTGAGGGATTGGAGGCGGTAAAGCGCCGCCCCGGCATGTATATAGGTTCTACGGACGTGCGGGGACTGCACCATCTGGTCAAGGAGCTGGTGGATAACGCCATAGACGAGGCGATGGGCGGCTACTGCACCCATATAGAGGTAACAATACACCCCGACAATTCCGTATCCGTCCGGGATAACGGCCGCGGCATACCCGTGGGCTACCATGAGAAGATGCACAAGTCCGCGCTGGAGGTGGCACTTACCGTGCTGCACGCGGGGGGCAAGTTCGGCGGCAGCGGCTATAAGGTATCCGGCGGACTTCACGGCGTGGGCCTGTCCGTGGTAAACGCCCTTTCCAGTAGGCTTACGGCGGAGGTTCGCCGGGACGGCATAATATACCGCCAGGAATACGTAAACGGCGACCCGGTGACGGGAGTAGAGCAGGTGGGCACGTATGGCGATGACACGGGCTCCGGCACTACCATAACCTTCCTCGCCAACGACCAGATATTCGACACCCTTGATTACAACTACGATACCCTGCGGGGGCGCATGAGGGAACTGGCCTTCCTCAACAAGGGCGTTGCCATAACCGTCACGGATGAGCGCACAGACCCCGTACAGAGCAAAAAATACTGCTATGAGGGCGGCATAATCTCCTTCGTGGAGCACCTGAACAAGAGCAAGGACGTGCTCCATGAGGACGTTATGTACTTCGAGGGCAGTAAGGACGATCCCGCCAAGCAGCAGGTGGCCTCCGTTGAGGTGGCCATGCAGTACAACACCGACTACAACGAGAGCGTGTTTACCTTTGCCAACAACATAAACACCGCAGAGGGCGGCACGCACCTTCAGGGCTTCCGCAGCGCCCTTGCCCGCAGCATAAACGACTACGCCCGCAAGTATAAGCTGCTCAAGGACAACGAAGCGAACCTCTCCGGCGATGACGTCCGGGAAGGCCTTACCGCCATAGTCAGCGTAAAGCTGGTGGAGCCCCAGTTCGAGGGCCAGACAAAGACAAAGCTGGGCAATTCCTATATGAAGTCCCTTGTGGACAACGTGGTTGGCAACGGCATGGGTTTTTACCTTGAGGAGCACCCCCAGACCGCAAGGCTGATAATAGATAAGTGCATAACCGCATCCAGGGCGAGGGAGGCCGCAAGAAGGGCCAGGGACCTTACCAGAAAAAAGACCGGCCTGGAGAACATATCCCTCCCCGGCAAGCTTGCGGACTGCAACAGCAACGAGCCGGAAAAGTGCGAGATATTCTTAGTGGAGGGCGACTCCGCAGGCGGCTCCGCCAAGATGGGCCGCAATCCCGAATTTCAGGCAATACTGCCCCTTCGCGGCAAGATACTCAACGTGGAAAAGACCCGCTTGGATAAAATGCTTGCCAACAACGAGATACGCTCCATGATAACCGCCTTCGGCACAGGCATAGACACCGAGTTCGATGAGAGCAAGCTCCGCTACCACAAGATAGTCTGCATGACGGATGCGGACGTGGACGGCGCGCATATACGCATACTGCTTTTGACCTTCTTCTACAGGCATATGCGGCCTCTGATAGAGCACGGCCACATTTACGCCGCCCAGCCGCCCCTTTATAGAATTACAAGGGGCAAGAACATATGGTATGCCTATGACGACGAGCAGCTGGGAAGGATACTCAACGAGATAGGCCGGGATCCCAAGCCGCTTATCAACCGCTATAAGGGCCTTGGTGAGATGAACCCGGATCAGCTGTGGGAGACCACCATGGACCCGGACAACCGCATGATGTACCGGGTACACCTTGAGGACGCCATACGGGCGGACGAGATATTCTCCACCTTAATGGGCGACAAGGTAGAGCCCCGCAAGGAGTTCATAGAGCAGAACAGCAAGCTGGTAGTGGATCTGGACGTATAAAGGAGCAATAAATGGACGACATCACCAACAACCCCCGCATAACGCCGCTTGATATAGAGCAGGAGATGAAGAAATCCTTCATTTCCTACGCCATGGCGGTAATAATAAACCGCGCCCTGCCCGATGTGCGGGACGGCCTAAAGCCGGTGCACCGGCGCATACTGTACTCTATGGGAGAGCAGGGCTTCACCCCGGATAAGCCCTTCCATAAGTCCGCCCGCATAGTGGGCGATGTGCTGGGCAAATACCACCCCCACGGCGACAGCTCGGTCTACGACGCCATGGTGCGCCTTGCTCAGGACTTCAACACCCGCTACCTGCTGGTGGAGGGCCAGGGCAACTTCGGCAGCGTGGACGGGGACGGCGCGGCGGCGATGCGCTACACCGAGGCACGGCTTTCCAAAATGAGCCTTGAGATGCTGGCGGATATAGACAAAAATACCGTGGACTTCATGCCCAACTTCGACGAGACGCTGGTGCAGCCCACGGTGCTGCCCAGCCGCTTCCCCAATCTGCTGGTAAACGGCAGCAACGGCATAGCCGTAGGCATGGCCACAAACGTGCCGCCCCATAACCTCGGGGAGGTCATAGACGCATACGTGGCCCTCATAGACAACAGGGATATATCCATCGAGGAGCTTATGGCATACCTGCCGGGGCCGGATTTCCCCACGGGAGCCACCATAATGGGCACCGCGGGCATAAGGCAGGCATACAGGACGGGGCGCGGCAAGATACTGGTACGGGCAAAGACCGAGATAGAGCCAATGGCCAACGGCAAGAGCCGCATAGTGGTAACGGAGATGCCCTATCAGGTGAACAAGGCCCGATTGGTGGAAAAGATAGCGGAGCTGGTGCATGAAAAGCGGGTGGAGGGCATAACCGCCCTTCGGGACGAGAGCAACCGCAACGGCATGAAGGTGGTAATAGAGATAAAAAAGGACGTGAACGCCAACGTCGTTTTAAATCAGCTCTATAAGCACACCCAGCTTCAGGATACCTTCGGCGTGATAATGCTGGCTCTTGTGGATGGGGAGCCAAAGGTGCTCAACATAAAGGAGATGCTGTACCACTACCTCAGGTTCCAGGAGGAAGTGGTGACCCGCCGCACAAAGCACGATCTGGAAAAGGCCAAAGAGCGGCTTCATATATTGGAGGGCCTGCTCATAGCCATGGCCAATATAGACGAGGTCGTGGATATAATCAAGACCTCCAAGACCCAGAGCGAGGCCAAGGAACGGCTGAACGTCCGCTTCGGATTGACGGATAAGCAGAGCCAGGCCATACTGGATATGCGCTTAGGCCGCCTTACAGGGCTGGAGCACGACAAGATACAGGCGGAGAGGGACGGCCTTGTGGAGACCATCGCCTATTACGAGAGCGTCCTTGCGGACGAAAACAAGCTGCTGGGCATAATCCGGGAGGAGATACTGGAGGTCCGCCGCAAATACGCCGACCCCAGAAGGACCGAGATAGCCCAGATAACAGAGGATATAGAGCTGGACGACATAATACAGCCGGAGGAGATGACGGTAACCCTTACCCACTTCGGCTTCGCAAAGCGCACCAGCATGGATACCTATAAGGCCCAGAACCGGGGCGGCAGGGGCATAACCGGCCAGACCACCCGGGAGGAGGATTTCGTTGAGCACCTGTTCGGCTGCAACACCCACGACGAGATAATGTTCTTCACCAACATGGGCCGGGTGTTCCGCATGAAGTGCTACCGGATACCCGAGGCGGGCCGCACCGCCAAGGGCACCGCCATAGTAAACCTCCTCAACCTGAAGGAGGGGGAGAAGGTGACTACGCTGTTCCCACTGTGGGAGGAGGGAAAATACCTGAACCTCATCACCAAGGCGGGCATAATCAAGAAGACACCCATAGAGGAGTTCGACAACATCCGAAAGGGCGGAATGATCGCCCAGAACCTCAGGGACGGGGACGAGCTTATAGCCGCCATAATGACGGACGGCAGCGACGAGATAATAGTGGGCACCAAAAAGGGCAAGAGCATACGCTTCAGCGAGGAGGACGTGCGCCCCATGGGCAGAAGCGCCACCGGCGTAAAGGCCATAACGCTGGAGGAAAACGACAGCGTGGTGGGGGCCGAGAAGGTTCGCCCCGGCGCCTCCATACTCTCCATATCCGAAAACGGCATGGGCAAGCGCACCCCGGAGGAGGATTACCGAACCCAGACCCGGGGCGGCAAGGGCATAATAGCCATGGCCCTCACCGAAAAGACCGGCGATCTGGTCTGCATGAAGGCGGTAGGAGCCTCCGATATAGAGGAGGACGTAATGATAATAAGCTCCGAAGGCACCATAATAAGGCTGCCTGTGGAGCAGATATCCGAGATATCCCGCAATACCCAGGGAGTGCGCCTTATGCGCACCGAGGACAGGGTGGCCTCCGTTGCCATAGTTCCCCACGTGGAGCCTGACGGGGAGTAATAAAAAAGAGGGGACGGCAAGCTGTCCCCTTTATATGTCTGTAAAGGAACATGGTATATGCCGCTTATACGCCTCGCACAGCTTTTCGCCGCCGCGGGACATACCCTCTACGGAGTAGGGGGCATGGTGCGCAACCCGCTTCTGGGCCTGCCGGTCACGGATAACGACGTTACCTCCTCCATGACGCCGGGGGAGGTAATGGCCATGTGCCGGGATAAGGGCATAAAGTATCTGGACATAGGCGCGGCCTTCGGAATGGTGGAGCTGCACTATATGGGCGGGGTATTCCAGCACACCACCTTCAGGCGGGATACATATCCGGCGGGGGGCTCCCACAGGCCGGAGCGGATAGAATATTCGAGGGACATAAACGAGGACGCCTTCCGCCGGGACTTTACTGTGAACGCCATATATAAAAACATACTGACAGGCAGGATCACCGACCCTACCGGCGGCATGCAAGACCTTAAAAACAGGCTGCTCAGAGCTACCTCAAAGGATCCCGCCGTCATAATGGGAGACGACGCCCTTCGCATAATGCGCATGGCGCGCTTTGCCTCGGAGCTGGGCTTTGAGGTGGAGCGGGGCACATTGGAGGCCGCAAGGGCCTGCGCGGCGGGGCTTGCGGACATATCCCCGGAGCGCATACGGGAGGAGCTGGACAGGATACTGCTCTCCGACGCGAAATACGGCATTCCCGGGGGGCCGTACAGGGGGCTTGAGCTGCTGGACAATCTGGAGGCCCTGGACGTGATACTGCCCGAGCTGGCCAAGGGCCGGGGAGTGGCCCAGAAGCCACAGTACCACAAGTACGACGTGCTTCACCACTGCTTTCACGCGGTGGACTGCATAGAGCCAAGCCTTACCCTGCGCCTTGCCGCTCTGCTCCACGACGTGGGCAAGCCGGCGGCGCTTCAGGCCACGGGCTGCATGTACACCCACGACAGGCTGGGTGCGGATATTGCCAGGGGAATACTGGAAAGGCTGAGGTACCCCTCCGCCGTCATACGGGACGTTACGGCGCTTATACGCAACCACATGTTTGATCTTCGCACCGAGGCAAAGGAGAATACCATACGGCTATGGCTTCAGGAGATGGGTATAGAGCGCTCGCGCCAGCTCATAGCTCTCCGCCGGGCGGACGTTCACGGCAGCGGAAGGATAGAGGGGCCGGTGGAGTCCGCGGACAGGTGGGAGCGCATACTGGAAAGCATGATAGCGGCGGGGGCGCCCTTTGAAGAGCGGCAGCTTGCCGTCACAGGGGCGGACATAGCCGGTTACCTTGGCATACCCCCTTCTCCCAGGATAGGGTACATAAAGGCGGGGCTTTTGAGGCACTGCGCAAAACGCCCGGAGGACAACAATAAAACCGCGCTGCTTCGGCTCAGCCGGGATTTGGTAAACAATTCGTGACAGTTTTGCCCTTTTGCCCTATATACACTTGCAATACCCATGGGAAAAATGTAAAATAGGTTGATTAGGTATGAAAATTATAAGGGTGCGTATGCACATACGGCAACCCTGACCCTGAACGGAGGATATAAGTGGCTATTTCGCTGGAAGTTAAAAAATTCGTAAACACCGAATACGTAGGCAAATTTGCGGAGATCGAGCTGCCCATAGCCCAGCCCGAAGACGAGGAGCCCCCAAGGAAGGCCAGAAAGAAGCCGGACAAGAAGGATAAGAAGGAAAAAAAGGCTTCCTTTATTCGCAAAAGGGCGGATTATGACGGCGATGACGACGATTATGACGATATAGACAGCGAGATCGAGGCGGAGCTGGACGCGGAGGAAGAGGAGGAGCGCAGAAAGTCCCGCAGGGGAGGCCTGTTCGGCAGAAAGCGCGCCGCCGACGATCTTGACGACGAGCTGGACGACGAGCTTGACGACGAGCTTGACGAGGAAGAGGACGAGGCCGCCAAGGCCCTGGCCCGCCGTAAGGCAGCAGCTCAGGAAGCCCGCCGCGTAGCCGCCATGTTTGACGATGCTCCCAAGACATCCCGTGCTTCCCAGCCCGTAGAGGCAGAGGAAGAAGAATATGAGGAGCCGGAGCCTGAAGGCCCCCGGACAGAGCGGGCTCGGATACACTACATCGAAGAGGGCAACGGGGAGCCGCTGATACTCGTACACAGCATAGGCCAGTCCTTCTATACCTGGCGCAACATGTTTTCCCGCCTCAGCCTTAATTACCGGGTGATAGCCATAGACCTGCTGGGTCACGGCTATTCCTCCAGGCCTGAGAACTTCAACTATACCGTTGAGGAGCAGGCCATGACGCTGGGCCTGTTCATGGACGCAATAGGTGTGCAGTCCGCCCACATAATGGCATTTTCCATGGGTTCGGCATACGCCCTTCGCTTTGCGCTGGACAACCCGGAGCGGGTAGGCAAGATGATGCTCATAGCTCCCGGTGGCATTTCCCCCGAGATGCCGCTGGCCATAAAGCTCATGGACAGCAGCATACTGGGCGGCGTGGCCTCCATGCTCTACGGCATGCGCACGGTGGAAAAGGTGCTTTCCGAGTGCTATTTCGACCTTGCCCAAATGATGAGCCCCGAGGTAGTGGGCGAATACTACAAGACCATATCCGACCGTGAGTCCCGCTGGGCGCTGCGGGCCTCCTTCCACAATTTTGACGATGAGGGCGTGGTATCCAGGCTCCGCTCCCTTGAGGCCCCCGTGCTGATGCTTCAGGGCAGCGAGGACAAGTGGCGTCAGGGGGACGACTCCGAGCTGTACCACACAGCGATGCCCTACGCCGGCTTTGCCACCATGCGCAACGCAGGCCACCTGCTCCATGAGGAGAAGGCGGAAAAGGTCATCGCGGCCACGCTGGAGTATATACCGGCGATACAGCCGGAGGCTTAGAACGGCAAACCGCCCGCAAGCCTGCCTCCCTTTTAATAAATAAAGGGAGGCTTTCTTATGTTCGCTTGCCAACTATTCACCATTCCTTCATAGCATTATCCGCTCTTTTATGATACAATAACCATGGCTATATGCCGATATATATAAAAAGAGGAAAACGAATTGAGAAAGAAACGGCTCGGGTCGATACTGATAAGCGCCGCGCTTATCGTCATATTGGCCGTATTTTTGATAAACCTGAAGGAAGGCAGCTCAAGGGCCCCGGCGGACGCCGTTGCGCTGAGCGAGATAATGATATCCAATAAGGGCTCCGTGCCGGATAACCTGGGCGGCTACCCCGACTATATAGAGCTGCACAACGGCTCAACGGAAAGGGCGGACATATCCGGCTACGGCCTGTCCGACAGCCTGCTGGAGGGCGCAAAGTATGTGTTCCCCGCAGGTACGGTGCTGGAGCCCGGCGCTTATGTGGTGGTCTGGTGCGGCGGCGAGGCGGAGGACGGCATGCATGCCCCCTTCAAGCTCAGCGCGGGTGAGGAGGCGGTGCTGTTCGACGCTTCGGGAAGGCCCCTTGATACGGCTGTGCTCAACTCGGTGGACTCCGGAATGGTGCTGCGCCGGGAGGGCGAAGTATGGACACAGGCAAAGCCCTGCCCCGGCTACCCGAAGACAGAGGAGGGCATGGCGGAGTATGAGAAAAGCCTTAAGGAGACGGAGGATATAGGCCTCTACATCAACGAGTTCATGGCCAGCAACGCTACCACTATCTGCGATAGCTTCGGCAGCTATTCCGACTGGATAGAGCTATACAATTCAACGGATACGGACATGGACATATCCGGCTTCGGCATATCGGATAACCTGTCCCAGCCCATGAAGTACAGGTTCCCGGATGGGAGCACCATAGCCGCCAAGGGCTACTTGGTGGTATTCTGCTCCGGAAACGAGGGAATGCAGAACGGGGAGCTGCACGCGCCCTTCGGCCTTCGCTCCTATGGGGAGGACGTGGTGATTGCCAACAGGGCCGGAAGGATAATCGACAGCTATTCCTTCAAGAACCAGGAGACTGACGTTTCCATGGCGCGCATACCCGACGGCACGGGCGAGCTCCAGTCCAATTCCCAGCCCAGCCCCGGCTACCCAAACACCGGCGCAGGCTACTCCGCCTTTGACGCCGCCAACAGGCTGCCACTGAGCGGCGTATACATAAGCGAGTTCGGCGGCTCCACGGGCAGCGTGGCCACGGACTGGGTGGAGCTGCACAACTCCACCGGGAGCGCCGTGAGCCTTGCGGGCTACGGCATTTCCAACAACCCTAAGAACCCCGCAAAGTGGGTATTTCCGGATATATCCATAGAGCCGGGCGAATACCTGCTGCTTTACGCTACGGGCAGCGCCGACAAGGCTCAAAAAAAAAATCTCAAGCTTAATTTCTGCATAAGCTCCACAGGCGAGACGCTGTTTTTTTTCGACCCCAACGGAAAGCTCATAGACAAGCTCTCCGCAGGGCGTATGAGGTCCGGCCAGAGCTACGGCAGGGACGGCTCGGACAACCGCTTTTACTATGCGGAGCCTACCCCCGGCGCCCAGAACGGCAAGGGCTATGAGGGCATAACCCAGCTCCCGGCCTTCAGCGTCACTCCCGGCATATACGATAATGCCGTCACCGTGGCCATTACCGCGGGGGAGGGGGAGACTATACGCTACACCACCGACTGTACCACTCCAAACGCAAGCTCAGAGGTGTACAGCGGCGAGCTTTCCATCAGCAAAAACTCCGTCATACGCGCCGCAGCCTTCAGGGACGGGTATCTCTCGGGGGACGTGGCTACCGCAACCTATCTTTTCAGGAGCGACGGCGTGAACCATGCCCTGCCGGTGGTGACCCTCGTTACAGATCCGGACAATCTCTGGAACAGCAAGACCGGCATATACGCTACCGGCGACCAGTTTGACCCGGACGCCGCCTCCTACGCGGACACCCTGAAATCCGCCACCTACTATCAGGCGAAGTTCGCCACCGAGGAGCAGGTGGATACCATATGGGAAAAGCCCGCGGCGTTTTCGCTCTTTGACGATAACGGGAAGCAGGTCTTTACCCAGAACGTGGGCATAAGGATAGCGGGCAGCTTTGGCCGCGGCAGGGCCCAGAAGGGCTTCAACGTAATAGCCCGCAAGGAATACGGCAAGGGCTCCATGGAATACCCCTTCTTCGAGAACCGCCCCTATACGGAATACAAGGCGGTGGTGCTGCGGGCCGGCGCGCAGGATCAGAACCGCAGCAAGATAAGGGACGAGCTGGCCAGCGGGCTTTTAGAGGGAACTGACATAAATATACTCTATCAGGCCTACCGCCCTACGGTGCTTTACCTCAACGGCGAATACTGGGGCGTGTACTTCATGAAGGAAAAGCGCAACCGCTTCTTCGTGGCCCAGCATGAAAACACGGAAAACAACGTGGACTTGGCCATAGGCAAGGGCTTCAAGCAGCGCACCTACGGCGATAATTCGGACTGGGTGAGCCT
>ULRD01055789.1_pt1 | contig 12984 bp, 10 predicted proteins | sample 1955181 | NCBI WGS metagenome assembly ULRD01 (sample SAMEA4835675, study PRJEB28245) | human gut metagenome | biome: gut microbiome; material: fecal sample | place: Denmark | collected 2008
TGTACAACGCGCCGCTTCTTGGCAATCCACAGAGCCTCGATCCTCAGTTTGCCGACGATCCGTCGTCAAATACCGTCATAAAAAACCTTTACAGCGGTCTGCTCAAGCTTGACTCCAAAGGAAATATTTCCTGCTGCAATGCTGAAAGCTATTCCGTTTCAGACGACAGAAAAGTTTATACATTCAAACTCAGAAAAGATAACTGCTGGTTTTTTGATCTCAACAAAAATGATATCATCGAGGACGGTGAATGTTTTCCTGTAACAGCCCGCGACTACGTTTTTGCACTGAAAAGAATTCTCGACCCCAAAATGCAGTCACCTTATGCAAACAGTTTCTCCTGTATAAAAAACGGCAGATCTATTGCAGACGGCTCAGCCTCTCCCGATTCCCTGGGAGTTTCCGCACTTAATGAATTTACCCTTGAAATAACCCTCGATTATCCTACAGCCGAATTTCTTCCTGTATTGGCTTCCTCCGCGGCTTTTCCCTGTAATGAGGAGTTCTTTAACTCAACTAAAGGACGATATGGACTGGACGACAGGTCGATAATGTCAAACGGAGCATTCTATGTCCGTCAATGGTTTTACGATCCATACGGAAATCATAATATCCTCTATATGAAACGCAACGAAAAAAATGCAGGCGAAGCATACGAGATCTGTCCCTCATACCTAAGCTTTACGATTGAAAAAAATGAAAGCGATATACGAGACTGTCTAAAAGACGATTCAATCGAATGCCTTTCCACATTCAATAATTCCTACAGCGGTAAAAAATATTCCGTAACAGAAGGCTCTGCGTATACTCTCGGACTTGTTTTTAATCCGAAAGACAATTATTTTTCCAATAAAAATCTGCGCAAAGCATTAGCCATGACGATAGATAGAGAAGCTCTTGCTAAAAAAGCAGGAAGCGGAGTAAAAATTGCCGACGGAATCATACCTCCATCCGTAATGATAGCCGGACGCAGCTACCGAGAACTTTCTTCGGACAAGCAGTTTGATAGTTTTGACTCTGAAAAAGCTAAAGAATATATGGAAACAGCAAAATCCGAACTAAAGATCGGGTCTCTTGAAAACGTAAAAATCCTTGTCTGCACAGAAATAATAAATTCAGCCAACCTTATTGAACTTTCTCAGCAATGGCAAAATACACTCGGAATCTATATCGGAATAGAGGATGTTTCACACAAGGATTTCCTGCGTCGCGTAAGCGAAGGCGATTACACTATCGCCCTCTATCCGTTAAAAGGACGTATAGGTATTGTTTCTTCGGTTTTGGAACAGTTTGAAACAACAGAATGTCTTAAACATGCTTCAGACGGTGTCGCGCATTCCGAAAATGTAAGAAAATCCGATACCGTTCCAAAGCTTGTGGAAAACTGTACCGCTGCAGAACGCGATATTCTTTCTGCGTTCGGTTTTATCCCGCTGTTTTACAAATCAACATATTTTGTTACAGATATAGACAACGAGGATATATTATTTGATCCATTTACCGAAGCCGCAGATTTCAGGCTTGCCAAAAATTATGGTTAACTATCACTCTCCCAATCAACTTTGACTGATAAAAACGCGCTGCACAAGGTCTTAAAATGAAACTTGTGCAGCGCTGTTTTTTACCTGTATTTTTAAAGCTTACCGGGCTTCTTATATGTCCTATATATCATTTTATTTTTTTCAAATATTTTCTTTGTTACCTTTCGCCGATTTCAGCATAAAATAAAGTAACGGCAAAATGATATGTGCTGTTCCGATGTGGCGTTTAATAAATGCCCTTGAATAGCCTCGGAACAAAAGCCACATCGGGACAGCCGTTTTCAGATAGATTCAGCGTTCAGTGCATCCGGCTAAAACCGGATCCCTGAACAAATAAAGCTCCGCGTATTATTCCGCGGAGCTTTTATTAGACATTGGAACTTTTTACATACAGTATCTTCATAGAATCCATTATATACGAACCGTCTTCCTTTTCAATAAGCTTGAATTCAACAGATTTTGCGACGCTTTTTTCCATCCAAGCAGGCAGCTCGTCAATATAATCGACGGTAAGCGTATATGTATTTCCACTTTTAACAATAGATTTGATCTCCGGAGAATAAGTAAAAGTAATCGGAGCAATTTTTACGTTATACGCACCGTCGGAGTAGACAAACCTGGATTCAATAGGACCTACGGTACAATGATTGAACTCTGGATGCTCAGCGCCAAACATCTCAACAGCGCGTGCTTCAACGTCCATATACGGTATAAAAATCGTATCAGTACCCGGGCTTACATTATATTTTGAAATTCTGTCTTCGGACATTACAATTGACCAAATCGCCGCTGTAATCATCTGATTTGAGGTAAGCTCTGTCGGATCGCCAAAAGCTTCAATATCCATTATTACCGCCGGATAAATTATCTCGGTAAATCCGTCCTTTTTGACCTCTCCGGAAGTAAAGCTGCGAACCAGACCAACACCTTTAACTATAACGGTGATAATACCGATTACGGCAAAAACGGAGAAAACCGCGCCAAGTACCATATATAAGCGCTTCTTAAATCTTCCCTTATACTTCTCGGAAGGAATATCCTCATCTGCCTCAGTCTTTTCGCTGCGTTCGTTAATTATATCATTCGGATCTTCATCAAGGATTCGGCGCAAAACAAGCTTTTTCTTTGGCTTTTCTTCATCCTGTAAAGTAGTATTTTTATCAGACTTGCTTTCAGCTGAATAAGAATCTTGTTCAGTCTCCTCTGCCTTTTCTTCGGCGGATTTTTCAAGCTCGGCAATTGCTGCCGCCGTATCCTCTCGGATATCGTCTATCAAACCGTTTACAGCATCGGACTCTGCCGCTTCCGTTTCGTCAGAAAGCCCGATTCCACTGCTTAGCTCCTCAGCCGCTTCGGAAGCCTGCGCGTTCTTGATCTCAGCGATTGCAGCATCCAGCAGTTCATCAACAGAGGGAGGATCGGACTCGGCAGACGGTTTGTTCTCGGTTTTTATCTCATAAGCTTCCTCAGCAGTATTTTCTGAAAAATCATTCAAGATCGGTTCTTCCACTTCATAAGGAACTTCCGACATTTCTTCATTTACAACAGTCTCCTCATCCTTTGAAGCTTCTTCAAAATTAAGCGACTGCTCTTTCTCGGAATCCTTGCGGCGTTTATTTTTACGTTTTGAAAGAAAGCCTCCTTTTCGCTTTTCTTCAGCAGTTTCCGGCACAATTTCTTCGGGAACGCCGTCTGTCTGACGTATTTCAGACAGAGCAGCAGAGATCTCGGCATCTGTTTCGGGGATTTCCTCGGACTGAGTAATTTTGGGAGATCCAATAGCTTCCGCTGTAATAGCTTCAACCGGCGTCAACTCGTTTGTTTTTTGGACAACGGACTTTGCCGCAGCCTCAGCCTTTTCACTTTCAATACGATTCTTTTCAAGTTCCTCGCGTCTGATCGCCTCATAATCGGGCAGCTCGCCTGTGATTACGATCCTTTTTTTTCGTTCCTTAGGTGCTTCGTCCTTAACGTTCTTTGTTTCGGATCGCTCGAATTTCTGAAGCTTTTCTTCCGCTTTGGAAGCGGATACCGCAGACTTCGGCTTTTCATTGAATATTTCCGCTGCCTTTATCTCAGAACTATCAGACTTGGCGGAAAATTCAGGAGCATTGGAAAACTTTTTTTCCATAAGAGCTTCAACAGCAGACCGACTGTCAGCCAAGCTGTCTTTTTTCGTCTCGTCAGGTAATTTTTCCGATCGCTTTACGTAAACATTTTTCACATTTTCAGCGCTTTTTTTCTCGTCTGTAAGCGCGCTTAGCAAATCGTCCACGGACATTTCGTCGTAAACGCTTTTTCTATGCGTAACTGTCTGCGCAGGCTTAGTTTCAGCAGCTTTGGGAGCGCCTGTCTTCAAACTGTTAAGCATATCATCAAGATCTTTTCTAATAGCCATTTCGACCTCCAAAATAAAATCAGAATAGGAAAATTTTATCAGATCTGTTGTAAATTTTTGTAGCCGAAAACTCGTAAAGCGCCTATATATTTACGCGATTCCGGAACAGAGCCGATCATCTTATCTGACCGTTGCCGTTGATAAGATATTTTACGGTAGTAAGCTCATTAAGTCCCATTGGACCTCTTGCATGCAGCTTCTGTGTGGATATACCGATCTCAGCGCCGAATCCAAATTCTTCGCCGTCGGTAAAACGTGTGGAGGCATTGACATAAACAGCGGCTGCGTCCACATTAAGCTGAAATTTTTCAGCGTTTTCAAGGGATTTTGTAACAATGCATTCGGAATGCTTGGTACCGAAACGTCTGATATGCGAAATTGCCTCATCAATACTGTCAACGACCTTGACAGCAATCACATAGTCAAGAAATTCCGAAGCATACTCCTTTTCCGTTGCCTTTTCAACAGTACTTCCGAGTATCTCTATGGTTCTGTCGCAGCCGTAGATCTTCACGTTATGAGACTTAAAACGTTCCGCGATCATAGGCAGGAATTGAGCCGCACAGTCTTTATGGACCAAAAGACTTTCAATAGCGTTGCAGACCGAAGGCCGCTGAGTTTTTCCGTTATCGGTAATATTTACCGCCATATCAAGATCTGCCGACGCGTCAACATACACATGGCAGTTTCCTGTTCCTGTTTCTATAACAGGAACAGTCGCCGTATTTACGACAGCCTGAATAAGCCGGTCGCTTCCTCTCGGGATAAGAACGTCAAGATATTTATTAAGCCGCATAAGTTCATTTGTGGTTTCACGAGAAGTATTTTCCACAACTTGGATTATGTCAACAGGAAGTCCGACGCTTTCGACAGCCCTTCGCATTATAGCGCCAAGGCAGATATTTGAATTTACAGCTTCCTTTCCGCCCTTGAGTATAACGGCGTTTCCGGCTTTAAGGCAGAGAACAGCCGCGTCGACCGTAACATTAGGACGGGATTCATATATGATTCCAATAACTCCCAAAGGCACTCGAGTTTTTAAGATACGGAGACCGTTCGGGCGCGTAAAGCCTTCGATTATTCCTCCGATAGGATCGTTAAGAGCAATAAGCTTTTCAATGCCCTTCGCCATTGCGGAAATGCGATTTTTATCAAGCTTCAGTCTGTCCTTCATCGCCTCGGACATACCGTTTTCATTTGCAGCCTGAAGATCCTTCATATTTTCGGCAATGATCTCGTCAGCGTTTTCAAGCAAAGCCTTTGAAATTGCCGCAAGTGCGCTGTTTTTCAGAGACGTTGAAGCAGCTGATATCCCGGTTTCGGCAGCCTTTGCCTTTTTTCCAAGTTCTTCGGTATAGCTCATTATGATCTCCCCCTAATTTAGTTTTAAGACAGCGCCGCACAAGCCGCATAACAGCTTTGAACGTCATCCGCCTGTTTAATTTACATTATCTTTAACATTTTAAAGCAATCCGGCATTTTTGTGTGTTTAAACAAACATTTACCGTAAATCTGCCGCATGATCTTTGCATGGCGCTGCTTTGAAAATTGTTCCTATATCCTTATCTTCAAAAAGATCATAGAGAAGCTCAGGATCTCTTCCGTTCATAATTACCATGTCGATCCCTGATTCCGCAGCGATCTTTGCCGCACTTATCTTCGTTGACATTCCACCCGTTCCAAGAGAGGTTCCCGCACCGCCGGCAGCCTGTTCGATCTCGGGAGTTATCTCCTCCACGACCGAGATTGGCTTAGCGTCGGGATTCGTATGCGGATCATCGTCATAAAGTCCGTCAATATCCGAAAGGATAAGCAGCAGATCAGCCTCCGATAATTTTGCAACAAGCGCGGAAAGCGAGTCATTTTCTCCAATTTCAAGCTCCAGCTCGTCGATAGCGATAGTATCGTTTTCGTTGACGATCGGTATCACGCCCATTCCTACGAGCGTTTCAACAGTGCTGCGGAAATTACTGCAATGATTAGGATTATTAATTATCGTCTTTGTCAGAAGTATTTGCGCGACAGTAACGCTGTATTTTTCAAACATATCGTCATAAATATGCATAAGTTCGCACTGCCCTATAGCGGCGACAGCCTGCTTCATGCGGGTTTCCTTTGGCTTTTCGGGCAGACCGAGCTTACCTGTGCCAAGTCCGACCGCACCGGAGGATACCATTATTATCTCTCGTCCGGCATTATGAAGGTCGGAGATAACGCGCACCAGATTTGTCATGCGGCGAATATTGAGCTTGCCTGTTTTATGAGCGAGCGTGGATGTACCAAGCTTTATAACGATACGTTTTTTCTCAGAAATATTTCTCATGCCTTTACTTCCTTAAATCAATTAACTTTATTAATCGGCGAACCGTTCTGCCAAGCCTTTACACAGCGGCAGACAATATCCACAAGACGCTGTCTTGTTTCAAGCGCCGCCCATGCTGTATGCGGCGTAATTAAACAATTCCTCGCTGATTTCAATGGAGTATCGGACGCCATTGGTTCTTTTTCGAGGACATCGGCGTAATAGGCTGCAATAATTTCGGAATCAAGAGCCTTCCTGACAGCTTTCTCGTCGGCAATGCCTCCGCGAGCAGTATTGATAACAATAGCGGACGACTTCATTTTCTCCAGTAATTCTATATTTATAATACCCTCGGTTTGTGGCGTAAGCGGACAGTGAAAAGTAAGAACGTCAGCCTTTGCGGCAGCAGTCTCAATATCAGAAAGTTCATAAGGGCAGTTTTTCGGAGCTGTCCTTGTACAGACAACGATATTCATTCCGAAAGCAGCCCCGAGTTCCGCGACCCTGCGTCCGATAGAGCCGTAACCGACTATAGCGAGAGTCTTTCCCGAAAGCTCGCTTATCTGTAAAGGAAAATATGAAAAGGCAGGCGAACTCTCCCATTTTCCGTTCCTCACAAGTTCTGCATAATCTCTTACTCGACTGAAAAAGTCCAGAATATAGGCAAAGGTCTGCTGAGCAACAGCATTTGCGGAATACTGACCGGCATTGCAGACAACAATACCTTTTTCAGCAGCACAAGCTATGTCAATATTATTGAAGCCTGTAGCGAATAGCCCGATATAACGCAGTTTGGGACAGGCATCCATGACCTCGGAGGTTATAAGTACTTTATTGCAGAGAACGATCTCCGCGTCTTTGATATTATCAACGGTCTCCTCCGGAGCAGTCATTGGAAAAAGCTTTACATCTCCCAACGCCGAAAAGCAGTTCGGAGAAATATCACCGTTGGAAGTAACAGTATTCCAATCAAGGACAGCTATTTTCAAATTCAGTCCTCCTCGGTCTCAGCCGTTTCTTCCTCTGCAGCAGCATCCTTACCGCTGTTTTCATCTTCGTCTTCAGTCTTTTCTTCATCATCAGATTTTTCGTTCTCGTCGTTATCCTCGGCTACGGGAGCTTTAAAGATGAGCGAAGTCACAAAGCATGCGGCAAGCAGCACAAGCTCAATAGCGCCTAACGAGTAGTAGAGAGCCTTGCTTTCCGAAAGCCAGATCGCCAGTGATATAAGCATCGCAATCGCCATTAAAATCTGATTCGGACGTTTCTGGATGTAAAACCTGTAAGAAAAGAACGCTGCGCCGACGAATACCAGCAAAAGGTGCATCTCAAGCGGAAATGGAAAGAGCGTGGGCTTTTCCGCTGTTTTCTGATAGAAAAATGTTAAAAAAGCATTTGAAAAATTCATAATATCTCCAATCCGCAGAGCACACAGCTCCGCTGATAAATAAACTCTTTATAGTATACCATAAACCGTAAATTTTTTCAACAGTTTTTTGAAAAATCAGCGTCTTGCCGAAAGATACAAAGTGTATTTTTCATTCGCGTGAAAAAGTTTCATAAATATGCAAATAATTCTGGACAAAATAAACATAATATGGTATAATTATAAATAAATTCAAGTATTTTTTCGTCAATTATTTATTGCCAAACAAACGAATTTTTAAAATTAAAGGGGACTTTTTATGAAAATGACATTTATCGGCGCGACTCATGAGGTAACAGGAAGCTGCACTTATATCGAGGCTTGCGGAAAAAAATTTCTTGTTGATTTCGGAATGCAGCAGGGAGAGGATATGTTCGAGAACGTACAGATTCCTACAGCGCCCGGAAATATTGATTTTGTGCTTCTGACTCATGCCCATATCGACCATTCGGGTATGCTGCCTCTGCTTTTCGCAGGAGGCTTCAAGGGCGAGATCCACTCCACCGAGGCTACGGCAAATCTTTGCAGCGTAATGCTGCGTGACAGCGCACATATTCAGGAATTTGAAGCCGAGTGGAGAAGCCGAAAGGCTAAACGGCGCGGCGAACAGGATTATGAGCCTCTTTACACAATGGACGACGCAATAGGTGCGATCGAACTTTTTGTTCCGCATCGCTACGAATCTCCTACGGAGATCTGCGATGGGATCACCGTAACATTCAAGGACGCGGGACATCTTCTCGGCTCGTCAAGCGTTATCATCACAATAACCGAAAACGGAGTTTCAAAAACTCTTGCATTTTCCGGCGATATAGGCAATACAGATCAGCCTCTTATACGAGATCCTCAGTATGTAGAGAATGCAGATTATGTTATTATGGAATCAACCTACGGCAATCGTGTTCACGATCGTCCGACAGACTATGTAACAGCATTGACGGAAGTTCTCCAGACTACGTTTGACAGAGGAGGAAGCGTTATAATTCCGTCATTTGCTGTTGGCAGAACACAGGAAATGCTATATTTTCTTCGTCGGATAAAAGACGAAAAGCTTCTTAAGGGACACGACGGATTTCCGGTTTATGTGGATAGTCCTCTTGCCAATGAAGCCACGGATATTTTTATCTGCAATCGTGAAAGCTGCTACGATGAGGAAGCGCTGGACTATGTACGCAAGGGAATCAATCCGATTTCATTTGAAGGGCTTATCAGAACAGTCAGCAGCGACGATTCAAGGGCAATAAATAACGATACGCGGCCAAAAGTAATAATCTCTGCAAGCGGAATGTGCGAAGCCGGACGCATCAAGCATCACCTGAAACACAATCTTTGGATGCCAAAAAATACAATACTGTTTGTCGGATATCAGGCAGGCAATACCTTGGGAAGAAGCCTTATCAACGGCGCGAAGCGAGTTAAATTATTCGGTGAAACTGTAAGCGTTGCCGCGCAGATCAAGCAGCTTCCCGGTATCAGCGGCCATGCCGATGTAAACGGTCTTTTAAAATGGGCAAAGGCTGTCTCAGGAGTAAAAAAGTATTTTGTTATCCATGGCGACTCAGATTCTGCCGACAGCTTCACTCAGCGTCTCAAAGACGAACTTGGAGCAGACGCATATGCGCCGTACAGCGGTGCGGAATTTGATATCGCGGAGGGCATTTTTACAGTCGATGCCAAGCCTGTTCCGATTCCGAAGAAAAAGACTTCAGGCGCAAACATGAATATTTATTATAACGATCTTATAGCAGCCTCCGATCGTCTCGCAAGGCTCATCAAGATATCGGAAGGACGTACAAACGCCGATATCCGCGACCTTACTGAAGCTATCAATCTCCTATGCGATAACTGGTCTCTTTAATAAAAATACCGCACAAAGCCTTAATCAGCGATTTGTGCGGTATTTTTTGATCTTGAAAACCTGCCGCCTTATATAACGAAAGCAGGCGGCTTCACCCTTTTCTGAAAGCATCCGGAGCAGAAATTCAAGCTTGTCGGAAGTTTCCTTTTCAATAATTCTTCTCTGCTTTGCACGGAGAAAATATTCAAGGGGCATATTATTGGTGTAATTTTCCTTATTATAAATTTTAGAAGCGGCAACGCGGTCGCAGAACATCTCATATATGTAAATATCGGGCATTCGTACAGGTTCAATACGTTTTGTGACAGTATTATAATCAGTCCAGTATTCAAAATGGTGTCGGTTTCTGCCCTTATGGTGCATCCATGCCTTAGAATAACCGCTTATCTCGCGCTCCTTTTCATTCGGACTGCGGTTGCCTTGAAAGTAGAGTATGCCGGGAATAAATTCGGTCGGACAAAATTTAGAGAGATCATGTAAAAGTCCGCGGCAAATGATACCTGCCTTAAAGCAGTGTTCCATGACCTTATGACGGTGACGAAGCACAGTGCCGAGGTGCCCGAAAAAATTTTTTATAAGCATAGTATCAGTCCTCTGCCGGAAAATAGTAGTCAAGAAGCAGGTCTACAATACGTGAGTAAGCCTTTATGCCTTCTTCCCTGCCGTTAAATTTTATATTGGTATCAATGGCTGATTCAGAGAAAGTCCCAACTGTTTCAGTTGAAATTATTTCCTTTTTCTCGTTATCCTCCCAGTAATTTTCCGGCAGAAAGCGAAACCAGTCATTGTATACATTTTCTGAGATCATATTCATCAGCTCGGCTCCCTTTTCCGATCCGCAGCCCACAACCTCGTTATGTACATATTCAAGTGCTGAAATATATCCTGAATAGCGAAATTCCGGATTATCACTGCCTGTTGCAGCAATAAAGGCAATAAAATTCGCTTCATCTTCCTGAATAATACCTTTAAGATGAGAATATTCGTGACAGATCGTATCGGGAAGGTTAGTTCGCACCATATCGTTATTATAATTTGATTCAAGAGAAAACGGAAAATAAATTCCGAGGAGGTCGGCTTGACTCATAAAATATGAGAATAAAATCGGCTTTGCATTCGGATAGTAGCCTTTTAGCTGTGGATAATGCTTTGCAGCTTTTTTCATTGCAGCCTTAGCTTCACTGTCTACGTCGCAGGTGATAAAAAACTGATTATTCTCGTCTCTTGAAACCTGCTCGGAAAGAGCGTTCGCCTCATTAATTAGAATCCCGTAAAGTTGGATAAGCTCGTCTTCGGTATGAGCTTTAGAACTAAAATACTTTTCTGAAAACGGGGTACATTGGTACATAATAAAACAGTTCATTGTTTCGGCAGTAAACACGAACGTCACGCTCCAAAGCATAAAAAGCAGCGTAATTTTTGCGATTGCGGCGCGTCTTTTCTTTCTGAAAACAAACAGCAAAACCGCTGCGGGAATACCTATAAAAATCAAAAGAACTGCTGCAATTATCATAATTTCGCCGACGGAAAATGGAAAAATTCCGCTTACAAACGATAACGGAGCGCTTATTAAAGGAAAAACTTTTGTAACGTAAAAATCGGAAAATCCACGGCTGAATCTGGCAATGATGTTAAGAAAAATCATTGCGGCGATTATTATAAGCGGAATCAGCCATCTTTTTTTAAGGCAGCAACGCACAAAGCACTCCTGATGGCTTTGTACGCTATCCGCTTTAATTTTGCTTCGTTCAGCCATTAATAATCGCTCCTTATCATGTGAATGCAACGCCTCTGTTCAAGCTCTGCATAATGAGCAGTCAAAGGCAGTTCATACGGAATAAATCATTTTTCGGGTTCAGGCTCGACAACGGGAGCGTCAACAGCATTTTTGCGAACGCTTTCTATGCCGTTTTTACAGCTGTCTTTTTTCACATATCCCTCGCTTACGGAAATGATCTGACCATTTTTAGCTTTAAGTCTGAATCTAAATTCTCCTGCTTTATCGGTATAAATCTCGAATTTAGGGCAGGTCTGGGCAGCAAAGCCTTCCTCAGTCTGGTCTTCTATATTAGCGATAGGAGCATTTTTTGAAACGCTTGCGATTCCGTTTTTAATGCTTGCAAGTGAATTGTAAACCTCTCCGCCGGTTGCGATGACCTCGCCGTTTCCTGCTTTAAGGCTGAAAGTAAAGCCTGTTTTCGTTTCCTTGATTATAAATTTTCCCATGACAGTCACACCTTTCGATAAAATATGTACAGCGCACTTTACATTCGCCGCAACATAATTATATACGATTTTTTGGATATTGTCAATAGCATTTTGTGGAATTTTACTATTTGCAGTTGAAAAAAGACCGAAAAAATTCTCCGGTCTTTTCAATATTTATCAAAGAAGCGTAATGCCGTTTTCAGTGCATTTTTCGATCATATCCTCAGACCAGATCGAAGACTGAACCTCGCCGATATGAGCTTTTTCAAGAAGAAACATACAAAGTCTTGACTGACCGATACCTCCGCCGATAGTCAGAGGAAGCGTTCCGTCGGCGATCATTTTATGGTAGTCATACTGCATTCTGTCCTCGGCATTGCAGGCAGCAAGCTGAGTTTTCAGCGAATTTTCATCAACGCGGATTCCCATTGAGGAAATTTCAAGCGAATCGTCAAGAACATCGTCCCAGAAAAGAATATCTCCGTTAAGCGACCAGTCGTCATAGTCTGGAGCTCTGCCGTCATGCTTCTGACCGCCGTTGAGAACGCCGCCGATCTCCATAAGAAAAACGGTCTTATGCTCCTTGGTGATAAGCCTTTCACGCTCATGGGAGGTCTTGTCGGGGTACATATCCTCAAGCTCTTGGGTCGTAATAAAGTACGGCTCATCGCATATTTTTCCGCAAAGCTGAGGATAGCGGAGACTTACCTTGCGCTTTGTATATGCAACAGCTTTAACGACCGATCTCACAGTCTCTTTAAGAAAATTAACATTGCGCTGTTCGCGTGTAATGACCTTTTCCCAATCCCACTGGTCAACGAAAACGGAATGGGTGTTATCGGTATCGTCGTCTCGGCGAATAGCGTTCATATCGGTATAAATTCCCTCTCCGGGAGCATATCCGTAGCGGTAAAGAGCCATTCTTTTCCATTTCGCAAGCGACTGAACGACCTCGGCTTCTTTGCCGATCTCGCGGATATCGAAATCGACCTTACGTTCAACGCCGTTGAGATCGTCGTTGATGCCGCTGCCTTTGCGGACGATAAGCGGTGCCGATACGCGGTCAAGGGTCAGTGCAAAAGACAGCGCCTGCTGGAAAATATCCTTGATGTATTTGATAGCATGCTGAGTTTCTCTCAGTGTCAGCGAGGACTTATAGCCCTCGGGGATATATAATGCTCTTGACATGATAGTCATTCCTTTCATCCTATTTTAGGCAACACCGCACAAAGATTGTGCGGCAGATGCGCA
>ULRD01038563.1_pt1 | contig 12978 bp, 9 predicted proteins | sample 1955181 | NCBI WGS metagenome assembly ULRD01 (sample SAMEA4835675, study PRJEB28245) | human gut metagenome | biome: gut microbiome; material: fecal sample | place: Denmark | collected 2008
CCGAAGGAGCGCCGCGCGGCCAAGGCCGGCCTCAATTACGTCAACCTCGGCGGCAACGTCGCCTGCATGGTCAATGGCGCGGGCCTGGCGATGGCCACGGTCGACATCATCAAGTACTACGGCGGTGAGCCGGCGAACTTCCTCGATGTCGGTGGCGACTCGACGCCGGAGAAGATCGCTGAGGCATTCCGCATCATGCTCGACGGCGGCCAGGCCAAGGGCATCTTCGTCAATATCTTCGGCGGCATCAACAAGTGCGACCTCGTCGCAGAGGGCATTGTCGACGCGGCCAAGATGATCTCTGAGGACGGCCGTTCCCTGCCGGTCCCCGTCGTCGTGCGCCTCGAGGGCACGAATGTGGAGCGTGGCCGCGAGATCCTCCAGGATACGCCGATCGCCAACGTCATCATGGCCCCGACGATGGAGGGCGGCGCCGAAACGATTGTCCGGCTCGTCCGAGAAGCCGACGAGAGAGCATGAGGAGGTCGTGAGATGGGAATCTTAGTTCATAAAGACACAAAGGTCATCGTTCAGGGCATCACGGGCAAGGCGGCGGCCTTCCACACACAGCAGATGCTCGACTACGGCACGAAGATCGTGGGCGGCGTGACACCGGGCAAGGGCGGCCAGGTCGTCTGCGGCGTGCCCGTATTCAACACGGTGCGCGAGGCTGTCGAGGCGACGGGGGCCACTGCCTCTGTCATCTATGTGCCGGCACGCTTTGCGGCGGACTCCATCATGGAGGCCGTCGATGCCGACCTTGAAGTCGTCGTCTGCATCAGCGAGCACATCCCTGTCCAGGACATGATCAAGGTGCGCCGCTATATGGAAGGCCACAGGACACAGCTCATCGGGCCGAACTGCCCGGGTATCCTGACGGCCGACGAGTGCAAGCTCGGCATCATCCCGGGCTACATCCACCGCAAGGGCCATGTCGGCGTCATTTCCCGCTCGGGCACGCTGACGTATGAGGCAACGTTCCAGCTAACGGCCGCAGGCATCGGCCAGACAACGGCCATCGGCATCGGCGGTGACCCCGTCAAGGGCACGGACTTCATCGATGCGCTAAAGCTCTTCAAGGAAGATCCCGAGACGCTCGCTGTACTCATGATTGGCGAGATTGGCGGCACGGCCGAGGAAGACGCGGCAAAGTGGATCGCACAGAACATGCCGGATAAGCCGGTTGCGGCCTTCATCGCCGGCCGTCAGGCGCCTCCGGGCAAGCGCATGGGTCATGCCGGTGCCATCATCTCAGGCGGCAAGGGCACGGCTGCCGACAAGATCGAGGCACTCCACGCGGTCGGCATCGATGTGGCCGACACGGTCGCCCACATCGGTGAGACGGTCGTCAAGACACTCAAGGAGCACGGCCTGTACGATAAGTGCCATACGTGCTGACTGTATCGGATGAAGAGAGGGGATTTCAGCCCCTCTTTTTTGTTCCACAAGGTTATCCACAGTATCTGGGGAGCAGCAACGATGCATATTGCGCATGGTAACGATTTATCCACAGTATCCACAGGAAAGTCTGTGCACAATGTGGATAAGTCGGGTGGGCAAAATGGTTGCATGTTCGCGGACAGATGGTTACAATAGGAAGTACAGCAACTTACAGATGGAGGTTTTCTCATGAGCGGATTGACATTGGAACAGGCGAAACAGATATTGGCAAAGCACACGACGGAGGCGCATCTCTTCACGCATGCGGCGGCGGTCAGCGCTGCCATGGGCGCGATGGCAGACCACTTCGGCGCCGACAAGGAGCACTGGGAGGCCGTCGGCTACCTTCACGATGTCGACTACGAGAAGTACCCGGATGAGCACTGCTTGCACGTCCGCGAGCTCCTGGAGCCGGAGGGCGTGCCTGAAGAGGACATCCGGGCCATTATCTCGCATGGCTACGGCATCACGACGCAGGAAGTGAAGCCGGAGACGGATATGGAGAAGAGCCGCTTTGCGGTCGATGAGCTCACGGGCATCGTGCAGGCCTACGCGCTCATGCGCCCCGAAGGTCTCGATGGTATGGCGGTCAAGAGCCTCAAGAAGAAATTCAAGGACAAGCGCTTCGCCGCGAAGTGCAGCCGTGACATCATCAAGCAGGGCTTCGAGATGCTCGGCATGGAGGCAGGCGAGGTCATGCAGTGCTGCATCGACGGCATGCAGGCACATAAAGAAGAGCTGGGCTTCTGAAGATACGGTCCTATACAAGAAAAGCTATGGCTGTGCAGATGCACGAGGCCATAGCTTTTCTTGTATCTGGATTCTCTTGATGAAGGGGCTCAGTGGTGCTGGCGCTTGGCGCCGGGGCCGTCGCTCGCGGTCGAGACATTGGCTTCGTCGAAGGTCTTCATCTCGTTGAGCATGAAGAGTGAGGCCCTGACAATCTGGAGGCCGCAGGCGGCTGTCAGGCCCGGCAGCTGCGCGCCGATGCCGGTGAGTGGGGGCTCGACGGGCAGCAGGAAACTGCGCAGCTCGGGCGCAATCTTCGCGGCGTAGCGCGCGACAATCTGCACGGCCTCGCTGTCGAGCACGATCATGGCGCCGTTGTGGGCGGCAGCGATCATCGCGCCGAGCAGCGAAGAGACGATGCCCTGATAGCGCGGGGGAACATGGCCGAGGAAGTCGTCGCCTCTGAAGCGCAGCGCGCCGCTCTCAGTCAGTAGCGCTTGGCGCAGGGCGCTGCTCATCGCGCCGCAAGGCTCGCCCTCGCCGTCGGTGGCCGAGAGGGCGATGACCTCGTTCATGACGGCATAGCGCTCGCCCTCCTCGCGTCCGAAGTCAAAGGCGGCTGCTGCGCTCTTTCCTGGGGCCAGCTGGGCGATGGCGAGACGCGCGCCGGTCAGGCCTGCCTGCGCGGCCATCGCCTCTTCCATAGCGGGCGGCACAGAGTCCTGCGCTGTGAAGCAGATCATGGCCATGCGGCTCGTCTCGATATCGGGGCGCTCATTGCCCGAGCAGCCGGCCAGCTCTGCGGCGATCTGCTCGAGGTAGCCGAGGCTGTCAACTGGCTTCGTCAGGTTGTCGATGCGCAGCTTGCAGGCCTCCATGGCCTCCCTGTCGGGCGTGGGCATCGTATTTAGGTAGAAGTCAAAGGTCTTGTCGGTCAGCTTCACTTCTTCCTCGCGCATCTCGCAGTGGTCGCTGGCAAGGCTGTCAGTGCCTGACTCCTCTCGGCGAAGCGCCTGCCAGCTGGCGATCATGCCCTCGAGGATGTTGCTCGCGATGGAGGAGCCGATGGCCTCGCCGAGGCGCAGGTCGAGGTGCAGGATGGGCTGGAGCCCGAGCGATTCGAGCATGAAGCGGTGGGACTTCTCGGAGCCGAGGTGTGAGGCCATCGTGTAGGCGATGGAGGTCGGAGCGAGCTTCTGGGCGAGCAGGGCGGCCGCGCCGCAGTTGGCGCCGTCTAATATGACGAGCTTTCGGTGGAGTGCTGCGCCGAGGATGAGGCCGGCCATGCAGCCGAACTCGAAGCCGCCGACTTTGGCGAGGATGTCGACGGCGTCCGCGGGATCGGGCCGGTTGACCTGCAGGGCGCGGCGCACGACCTCGATTTTTTTCTGGAGGCGTGCGTCGGAGATATTCGTGCCGCGGCCCGTGACTTCCTCGGGCGATTCCCGGCAGCAGACAGCGGCGATTGCGGCGCTCGCCGTCGTGTTGGCGATGCCCATCTCGCCGGGCAGGAACCAGTCGAAGCCCTGCTCGGCCAGGGACTTCGCGATGAGCAGGCCGACCTTGATGGAGTCAGCGGCCTGCTCACGCGTCATGGCGGGGCCCTCGGCCATATTTCTCGTGCCGCTGGCGATGCGCGTCAGGAAGAGGCCCGGCAGGTCGCCCGTGTCGGCGGCGATGCCCATGTCGTCGATGAGGAGGTGGGCGCCGGCGTAGGCGGCAAAGGCGTTGGCCGCACCGCCCTGGCGCACTGTGTAGTTGCGCACCATCTCGAGCGTCGTCTCCTGCGGGTAGGCGCTGACGCCCTCCGCCGCGACGCCGTGGTCGGCGCAACAGATGACGACGGCCTTGCGTGGCGGCTTAGGGTCCATCGTGCCGCTGATGTCGAGCCAGCGCAGGAAGAGGGGCGCGAGCTGGCCGAGGTCCTCTGCCGTGGCTCCCATGCTCGCGAGGTACGCATCGAGGAGCGGGCGCGCCTCGCGCGAGATCGCATGGCCCGGGGCCTCTATCTTGTTCAGGACATCTTCGAGGGAGAGGCCGGCGAGGCGGTCTTGCAACAGATTCATACGTTCGCCTCCTGTGGCACTTGCTTGAGGGAGAGGCCGATGCGGCCGCGCTTCTCGTCGACGCTGATGACCATGACGCGCAGGACCTGGCCGATGGAGACGACTTCGAGCGGGTGCTTGACGCGTCGCTTCGAGAGCTCAGAGATGTGGATGAGGCCGTCGTCGTGCAGGCCGATGTCGACGAAGGCACCGAAGTCCGTGATGTTGCGGACGGTGCCGCGCAGGATGGTGCCCGGCTTGAGGTCGGAGAGCTTGACGATGGCCTGGCGCGTCAGCGGGGCCGGCAGGGCGGCGCGCGGGTCGCGCCCCGGGCTCGCGAGGGCGTCGAGGATGTCGTGGACCGTCGGCAGGCCGGCCTGAAGAGATGCGGCGAGCTCGCGCTCGCGGCGCTCATCTAAGAGGCGGCGCTTGGCTTTCATGATGGCGAGCTTATCGGGATCGTTGAGGTCCTTGAGCGCAAAGCCGAGCTTCTGCAGGATCTTCTCGGCAAGCGCGTACGACTCGGGATGGACGGGCGTGTTGTCGAGCGGCGACTTGCCGCCGTGGATGCGCAGGAAGCCCGCGCACTGTGTGAAGGCCGCCGGACCGAGGCGCGGGACTTTCAAGAGCTCGCGCCGGCTCGTGAAGACGCCGTGCTCGTTGCGGTAGGCGATGATGTTCTTGGCTGTTGTCGCATTGATGCCGGCGATGTGGCGCAGCAGGGAGGCAGAGGCCGTGTTGAGGTCGACGCCGACGTGGTTGACGGCCGCCTCAATCGTCGCGTCGAGCGTGCTCGCGAGCTCCTTCTGGTTGACGTCGTGCTGGTACTGGCCGACGCCGATGGCCTGCGGGTCGATCTTGACGAGCTCGGCCAGCGGGTCTTGCACGCGGCGCGCGATGGAGACGGCGCCGCGGATGACGACGTCGTACTCGGGCAGTTCTTCCTTGGCGAGCTTGGAGGCCGAGTAGACGGAGGCACCGGCTTCGTTGGTGATGAGGTAGTGGACATCCCTGAGCTTGTTGTCGCGGATGAGTGCGGCGGCGAACTGCTCCGTCTCGTACGAGGCCGTGCCGTTGCCAATCGAGAGCAGGGTCACGCCGTTCTCCTTGATGGAGCGCAGGACCGCCTCAGCGGCTGCCCTGCGCGCGCGGTCGCTCTGCGTGATCTGCAGGACGCCGTAGTCGAGCACGCGGCCTGTCGGATCGACGACAGCCATCTTGCAGCCGTTGCGGTAGCCGGGATCTAGGCCCATGACCGTGTGCCCGGCGAGCGGCGCCTGCAGCAGCAGCTGGCGCAGGTTGACGCCGAAGAGGTGGATGGCGTGTTTCTCGGCCTTCTCCGTCAGCTCCGCGCGGATCTCGCGCGTCAGGGAAGGAAGCAGCAGGCGCTTGTAGCCGTCCTCAATGGCGAGCTGCAGGTGCTCCGACCAGATGGACTTCGGACGGTGCAGCTGGCGCTCGATGCGCTGGCAGTTCGCCTCGTGGTCTGTCAGGAGCGTGACCTTGAGGCAGCCGAGCTTCTCGCCGCGGTTGATGGCGAGGATGCGGTGCGGCGGCAGGCGGTGGACAGGCTCCTCGTACGACTCGTACATGTGGAAGATCTGGCGGCTTTCCTCAGGGGCGTCTTTGGCAAGCTCCGTCTGCAGGCTGCCCGTCCGCGCGATGTGCTCGCGCATGGACTGGCGGACCTTCGCCTCCTCCATGACGGTCTCTGCGACGATGTCCCGCGCGCCCTGCAGGGCATCCTCGGCAGTTTTGACCCCCTTGTCTTCCCCGCAGAAGGTGGCCGCAATCGCCTCCGGACTGCCCTGCTGGTCGCTGGCGAGCAGCATGCGGTTCGCCAGTGGCTCGAGGCCGCGTTCGCGGGCAATCTGCGCGCGCGTGCGCTTCTTCTGCTTGTAGGGCAGGTAGAGGTCTTCGAGTTCCTGCAGCTTGCGCGTCTTCTCGATGGACTGGCGCAGCTCGTCTGTCAGCTTGCCCTGCTCCTCAATCTTGGCAAGGACTTCTTCCTGGCGCTTGACGAGGCTGCGCAGGTAGGCGAGGCGCTCTTCGAGCTCGCGTAGCTGCTCGTCTTCAAGAGACCCTGTCGCCTCCTTGCGGTAGCGCGCGATGAACGGCACTGTATTGCCCTCGTCGAGCAGCTTGGCCGCGGCCTCGACCTGGTGCGGCTGTGCCTTGAGCTCAGACGCAATCAGCGGATATATGTCTTTTTCCAGCATGGAAACACCTCTTTCTCTAGGTTCCAGAATCAGTATAATCCAGTATAACACACTTGCTCTGCATCGGCAGGCAGTAGTCTCCCATTGCTACCCTTTCTATCCGTGATAGTGTATAATAAGAATTGGCCTGCTAGCGATTGCAGGCCGTTTACAGGATTTTGATCTAAGATAGGGGAAGAGACATGCAGGTATCGGTACTCGCCAGCGGCAGCAGGGGCAATGCCGTCTATGTGGAAATGGACGGCGTGCGTCTCCTGCTCGACGCGGGCATCAGCGCGACGCGCATCAAGAAGGGGCTGGCGGCAGAAGGTGTTGACGCCTCCACGCTCGACGGCGTGCTCATCACGCACGAGCACCGCGATCACATCGCGGGCCTCGTGACGCTCTCGAAGTGGTATGAGCTGCCGATCTTCACGCGGCGCGCGACAATCGAGCACATGAGCTGCCGCAGCGCCATTCCCGCCGAGCGCTTCCACGCCATCGAGGGAGCCTTCCGCATCGGGGGCCTGACAATCGACCCGTTCAACATCCCGCACGATGCGGCGGACCCGGTGGGCTACCGCATCACGGGCTCCTCGCGCTGCACGCTCGCGACGGACCTCGGCTTCGTGACCGCGAGTGTGCAGGAGGCCATCGACGGGGCCGACGTGCTCGTCCTCGAGGCCAATCACGACCCCGAGGTGCTCAAGCACGGCGACTATCCGTGGCCGCTCAAGCGGCGCATCTTGTCGAACCGCGGCCACCTGGCCAACGCCGATGCCGCCTGGGCGCTCGTACGCATGAAGAAGCGCCCTGCGCACGTCTTTCTCGCCCATCTCTCGGAGAAGAACAACACGCCGGAACTCGCAGAGAACACGGTGGAGGAGATCCTGCACCGCCAGGGCCTCGATATCCCCATCTGCATGACGGCGCAGGACAGGACCGTCCGCCTTCACTGAGGCATCATCATAGATCGCATATTGCACAACATGGTAACGGAGGAATCTCAAAATGAAGAGTATTGTTTCGAAACTTGGCCATCAGAACCATAAACGCATCGCCCTGCTCGTAGCGGCAGCCTTTGCCGCTTCGGCCATCTCGTTTGCCGGCAGCTCGGCCGTCTCGAGTGCCGCGGAGCAGTCTGCCGCCCAGACCGCCGCGCAGGCTGCGACGGAGAACATCTCGAGCGCGCGCAACACGCCTGCCGTGCGCGCGGCCAAGATGGTCGGCCCAGCTGTCGTCGGCATCACCAACAAGGCCGTTGCCCGCGACTGGTTCGACAATCCCGTCGAGACGGAGGGCGTCGGCTCGGGCGTCATCTTCAAGAGCGACGGTTACATCGTCACCAACAACCACGTCATCAACGGGGCCAAAGAGCTCATCGTCTCGCTGTCTGACGGCCGCACGATGCGCGGCAAGGTCATCGGCGCCGATGAGGTCACGGATCTTGCCGTCGTCAAGATCGACGCCAAGGACCTGCCGACGGCTGAATTCGCCGATTCCGACCAGATCGTCGTCGGCGAGCCGGCCATCGCCATCGGCAACCCGATGGGCCTCGAGTTCAAGGGCAGCGTGACGAGCGGCGTGGTCAGCGCGCTCAACCGCACGCTCGACAACAGCGACAGCCGCGTCAAGCTGCTGCAGACGGATGCCGCCATCAACCCCGGCAATTCGGGCGGTGCTCTCGTTAACGCCGACGGTGAGGTCATCGGCATCAACAGCGTCAAGCTCGCGGCCAGCGGCGTCGAGGGCATGGGCTTTGCCATCCCAAGCAATACGGTCCAGTCCGTCATCAAGGAGCTCATGGATAAGGGCTACGTCGCGCGCCCGTACCTCGGCGTCTCGGTCTTTGACCCCGAGACGGCAGCCCGCTTCGGCTACTCGCTCGACATCGATAAGGGCGTCTACATCTTCAAGCTCGTGCTCGGCGGCCCGAGTGACAAGGCAGGGCTGCAGCGCGGCGACATCATCCTCAAGGCAGACGGCGAGGAGGTCAACAGCGTCTCGGACCTGCGCGCCAAGGTCAGTGCCCACAAGGTTGGCGACACCATCACGCTGACAATCGACCGCAACGACCATGAGCGCACGGTCGATGTCACGCTCGACGAGATGCCGCAGGATAAGAAGAGATAACATGAAGATAACGATTGTCTGCGCCGGCAAGATCAAGGAGAAGTATTTGAGTGCCGGCATCGCAGAGTTCCTCAAGCGGCTCAAGCCATATGCACAGGTGGAGATCCGCGAGATACACGAGGAGAAGATGCCAGAGGATCCGTCGCCTGCGGAGAAGGAGCAGGTGCTCGCGCGAGAGGGCGAGAAGCTTCTGAAGCTCGTGCCGGGCGGCAGCTACCTCTATGTGCTCGACGTCTACGGCGCGCTCAAGTCCTCCGAGCAGCTCGCCGAGGAGATCAATGCGCTCGGCCTGCGCGGCAGGAGCAGCATCACCTTCCTGATCGGCGGGGCCTTCGGTCTCTCGAAGGAAGTGCGCGCAAAAGCTGACGCGCGCATCAGTTTCTCCCCGATGACCTTCACGCACCAGATGGTGCGCCTGCTGCTCGTCGAGCAGATCTACCGCGCGTTCAAGATCAACCGCGGTGAGAAGTACCACTGGTGAAAGGCGGTGACAGTATGAAAGGCTTTTTGTGGTTCTGGAGCGCCGTGTTCTTCTTGTTCGGCTGCGGCAGTATCGACTATCTGCTCAAGAATCCGGACTACGTTTTCCTGCCGGCCGGCATGACGGCCATCTCTCTCGTCCTCTGCGTCTACTTCGGCTACAAGGCGAAGACGTACAGCGGTCAGGCCATTGACCGCCACCACAAGCTCGAGCTCAAGGAGTATTCAGAGGACGAGGCACAGCTCATCGAGACGAGTTGGCAGAAGGCCGTGGGCGACTACGCGCGCGTCGATGCGGCGCGCAGGACCATCCGCGACGGCGAGCTGCGCGAACAGCTCGCCGTGATGCAGCAGGTCGCTGCGAACCTGCTCGACTACCTCGAGAAGCACCCGAAGGCCATCCCGGCTGCCCGCCGCTTCATCGACACGTACCAGGACAGGGCGGCGCGACTCGCCGAGGAGTACCGCGAGCTCGAGAAGACGGGCCTCGATACGGAGCAGGTCGCCGAGACGCGCGAGAACATCAAAGATACGCTCGCTTCCTTCGACGAGGCGTATGAGAAGGAGTTCGAGCGCGTCCTCAGCGACAAGCTGCTCGACATGGACGCCGAGCTTTCCGTCCTGCAGAAGACGATGGCCGCTGACGGCATCGAGAACCTGCCAAGTCATGAGGAGAAGAAGACGGCGGCATCAGTGCAGGAGAATGAGATGGAGAAGACGACCGTCCTCGCGGATGTGCGCCGCTTCTTCGACAAGCAGGAGCCAGTCGTGCACAAGGGAACGGGCCTCCAGAACCGCGGCGGCCGCAAGCATCCGCGCCGCCGCGCCTTCCGCGCGGCCAGCACGTTCCACGTCACGATGCCGGAAGAACTGCGCGGCAGCGTCCTCAAGGACAAGCTCATCATGAGCGCGCTCGCCATCTTCGGCGGCTGCATCGGCGCCCACAAGTTCTATCAGGGCAAGACGAAGTGGGGTATCCTCTACCTGCTCTTCTGGTGGACGGCCATCCCCGGCATCGTCGGCTTCTTCGAGGGCTTGCGCTATCTCTTCATGTCGATGGATGATTTCTATGATATGTACTACCAAGGTAACAGGCGGTGATTTTTATGGCAAAGGATATTGATCTTTCGGATCTCATGACGCGCCATCAGGCAGAGCAGGGCACCACGACGAAGGCCATCGTGCCGGAGAAAGTCGAGCGCGAGGTCGAGGCGGCTGTGGATGCGCTCTCACCGGAGGAACTGGAGAAAGTCGAGCAGATCAAGGACAGCATCGACATGACCGACTCCGAGGCTCTCTTGACGTACGGCGCGCCCGCGCAGAAGAAGATTGCGGCGTTCTCCGACAGCGTCCTCGCGCAGGTGCGCACGAAGGACAGCGGCGAGGTCGGCCAATTGCTCGGCAGTCTCGTGACAGAGGTCAAGGAGTACGACGAGAAGAGCCAGGGCGGCTTTCTGCGCAAGGTGCCGATCCTCGGCAGCCTCGTCAATAAGACGGACAACATCAAGCAGGGCTACGAGAAGCTCTCGGTGCAGGTCGAGCGCATCGCCGGCGCGCTCGAGCAGTCGCGCCTCAAGATGATGAAGGATGTCGTGCTCTTCGACCGCCTCTACGACGAGAACTTTGCCTACTTCAAGGAGCTGCAGCTCTACATCCGGGCCGGTGAGGAGAAGCTCGAGGAGATGCGCACGGAGACACTGCCGAAGCTCCACGCGCAGGCCGCCGCGGCCAACGACCCGATGGCTGTGCAGGTCGTCGCGGACTTCGAGGCGGGCGTCAACCGCTTCGAGAAGAAGCTGCACGACCTCAAGATCAGCAAGACGATCGCCATCCAGACGGCACCGCAGATCCGCCTGATCCAGAACAACGACAAGGCGCTCATCGACCGCGTGCAAACAGCCATCTACTCGACGATACCGCTCTGGAAGAACCAGCTCGTCATCGCGCTCGGCCTCTCGGCCCAGCAGAAAGTTCTGCGCATGCAGCAGGCCGTCAACAACACGACGAACGAGCTCCTGAAGCGCAATGCAGAGCTGCTCAAGCAGAATTCTATCGAGACGGCGAAGGAGAACGAGCGCAGCATCGTCGATGTCGAGACGGTGCGCGAAGTCAACGAGAAGCTCATCCAGACGATCGAGGACACGGTGCGCATCCAGCAGGAGGGTCGCGCCAAGCGCCAGGCCGCAGAAAAGGAGCTCGCCTCCATCGAAGACCGTCTGCGCGAGACACTCTTGCGCCACAGCGGCAGGAGCGGCCAGAGTGAAGCTGGTCAGGCGAAGCCGTGAAAAATGTGGTACAATACAGGGATGAGAAAAAACGAGAGGCGGATTGCCATCAGGCGGTGATCCCGGCTAGTTGGAGTGAACGAATGAGATGAAGATGGATAGACGTGTTTGGCTGCAGAAGCACATCCTGGCGATGGTGTACGTGATGGGCATCCTTTTTGGTGTCATGGTGCTGCGTTACGCCTGGCTGCAGCTCGTAGCGGGAGATGAGCTGTCGGAGCGCATGCGCAGCCAGGTCGGGTACGACCTGGCCATACAGTCCCCGCGCGGCACGATCACCGACCGCAATGGCCGCGAGATGGCCGTGAGCCTCATGACGAAGTCGCTGTACATCGACCCGAATCACGTCTCGGATCCCGATGCACTTGCCTCGGACCTCGCGCCGCTCATCAACATGCCCGAGCAGGAGATCCTCGATGATATCTCGGCAGGCGGCGGCTTCGTCTGGGTCAAGCGGCGCATGGAGCACGACGAGTACGAGGCTGTGCGCAAGATGGTCCGCGAGAAGTCGTACACGGACTGCGTCGGCTTCCGCGACGAGGCCAAGCGCTACTACCCCAACGACATCCTCGGGGCCAACGTCCTCGGCTTTGTCGGCACGGACGACAAGGGACTCGACGGCATCGAGCAGGGCCTCGACGGTCTGCTGAAGGGAGAGGTCAAGGAGAAGTACCTGACGACGGACCGCCAGAACAGGCCGATCCTCGACTCGATCTTCTCGAGCCAGCGCCAGTACAAGGGCGAGTACTGCAAGAACGTCGAGCTCACGCTCGATGCCGGCATCCAGTTCATCGTCGAGCAGGAGCTCGACCGCGCGATGGCTGAGAACAATCCGCAGGCCATCACCTGCGTCGTCATGAACCCGAAGACGGGCGAGGTCCTCGCGATGGCCTCGCGTCCGTCGTACAACCCGAACAGCTTCTACGACTACTCGCCAGAGGTCTGGAAGAACCGCGCCGTCTCCTTCATCTACGAGCCGGGTTCGACCTTCAAGTCGGTCGTCGCCGCGGCCGCCCTGCAGGAGAAAGTCGTCTCGCCGAACCAGGTCTTCGTCGACCCGGGCTACGTCATGGTTTCGGGCCGCCGCATCCAGAACTGGAGCGGCACGAGCTTCGGCACCGTCACCTTCACCGACGTCGTCAAGCAGTCGCTCAACACGGGCTTTGCGCAGGTCGGCCTGCGCCTCGGCGCGCAGAAGCTCACGGACTACGCCAAGCTCTTCGGCTTCGGAATGCCGACGGGCATCGAGCTGCCGGGCGAGGAGGGCGGCCTGCTCTTCAACCCGGATGACATGCGCGACTCGGACGTCGCGACGATGGCCATCGGCCAGAGTATCGCCGTGACGCCGCTGCAGCTCGTGACGGCCATGTCGGCCATCGCCAACGACGGCGTGCTCTTAAAGCCGCACATCGTCAAGACCATCACGAATGTCGACGGCTCCATCTACGAGGAGAAGGGCACGACAGAGGTGCGCCGCACGATTGAGTCGGCCACCGACAAGACGCTCGTCGGACTGCTCGAGCAGGTTGTCGCGAGCGGCGGCGGCAAGAAGGCAGCCGTCAAGGGCTACCGCATTGCCGGCAAGACGGGCACGGCCCAGAAGATACGCCCCGACGGCTCCGGCTACATGGAAGGCCACTACATCGCCTCGTTCTGCGGCTTCGCTCC
>ULRD01012793.1_pt1 | contig 12967 bp, 10 predicted proteins | sample 1955181 | NCBI WGS metagenome assembly ULRD01 (sample SAMEA4835675, study PRJEB28245) | human gut metagenome | biome: gut microbiome; material: fecal sample | place: Denmark | collected 2008
ATCTTTGAAAACTCCGACTTTGTGTATATGCTCAATCAGGCTGGCGGGGACCGGCAGATTCTCGCCAAGCAGCTGGGCATTTCTCCGCACCAGCTGTCCTATGTGACCCATTCCGGCGAGGGCGAGGGCCTGTTGTTCTATGGCGCTACGATCCTGCCTTTTGTGGATCACTTCCCCAAGGATACAGAATTGTATCGCATTATGACTACCAAACCCCAGGAACTGAAAAAGGAGGATGAATGACCATGAATCCCAACACTGAACTGAATACCATGATGTTTTTTGACGATGCCCTGGAGAGTGAGCGTACCTACCTGCTCACCGAGCTGGCCGATGCCGTCAGCGAGACCCGCACGGCGGCGGATCAGGCAGCCCAGCTGAGCGAGGATGGCGAGGCGGGCCTGCTGCGCCTGACGGAAATCTGGTGCGCCATGAACGGTGTTCCCGCTGTCATCATCTTCGAGGGCAGCCAGTCTGAGCTGCTGGCCAATGTAGTGGCGCAGATCTACGCCCATCTGCTCCAGCACCCTTTCCATGACCCTGTGGGACTGGCCGTCTATGTGGAGCTGCGCTACATGACGGACGCTCTCATGCTGGGGGAATGGTTTGAATAAGGAGCCGCGCCTGCGCTTTACAGACGAGGAACGGGCTGACCCGGCGCTGGAGAAGCCCATCCGCAAGGCGGACAAGGCCGCCGCCAAAGCGGATAAGGCGCAGGCTAAAATTCCCAAAAAGCAGGTCCGGCAAAAGACGCTGGACCCGGAGACCGGTAAAGTGACCACCAAGCTGGTGCTGGAGGACAAGAAGAAGCCGCCCTCCAAGCTGTCCCATGCGGTGCGGGATACCCCCGCCAATGCCGCCCTGGGGAAAGTTCACAAGAAAATCCGGGAGACCGAACAGGACAATGTGGGCGTAGAGAGCGCCCACAAGTCCGAGGAGGCTGCCGAGACCGGCGCACGGTTGGTTCGGGAAGGCTACCGCAGCCACAAGTTGAAGCCCTACCGCAAGGCAGCCCAGGCCGAGCAGAAGCTGGAGAAGGCCAATGTGAACGCCCTGTATCAGAAGTCCCTGCGGGAAAATCCCCAGCTTGCCAGTAACCCCATTTCCCGCTGGCAGCAGAAACAGGCTATCAAAAAAGAATACGCTGCCGCCAAACGCGCCGGTCAAGCTGCCGGAAATACCGCCAGCACCGCAAAAAAGACCGGCAAGGCCGCCAAGACGGTCAAGGAAAAAGCACAGGAGGCAGGGGCATTTGTCATGCGCCACAAAAAGGGATTCCTGGTTGCGGGTGCAATCTTCCTGCTGGTCTGTATGCTGCTCAACATCATGTCCTCTTGCTCTGTGTTGAGTCAAGGAATTGGTTCGGCAATTTCCGGAACCACCTATCCTTCAGATGACCCGGAACTGGTGGCGGTGGAGGCTGACTATGCCGCCAAGGAAACGGCGCTGCAAGCTGAGATCGACAATATCGAAAGCAGCCATCCCGGGTATGACGAATACCGTTATGACCTGGATATGATCGGGCATGACCCCCATGAGCTGGCAGCCTACCTGTCCGCCGTGTTGCAGGGATATACCCGCCAGAGCGCCCAGGCGGAACTGGAGTGTGTATTCGATGCCCAGTATCGGCTGACGCTCACCGAGGAAGTGGAAGTGCGTTATCGGACAGAAACCCGTACAGACAGCGAGGGCAACAGCTATACCGTTGAGGTTCCCTACAACTACTACATCCTCAATGTGAAGCTCACCAGCAAGCCCATATCCTCTGTGGCTTTGGAGCTGCTAACCCCGGAACAGCTGGAAATGTACCAGGTGTACCGGCAGACGCTGGGCAACAAGCCCCTGATTTTCGGCGGCGGTTCCACAAACACCAGTGATTCCGAGAGTTTGACCGGTGTTCAGTTTGTCAACGGCACCCGCCCCGGTAATCAGGCTGTGGTGGATATAGCGAAAAGTCAGGTGGGCAATGTGGGCGGTCAGCCGTTCTGGAGTTGGTATGGCTTTAACTCCCGTGTGGAATGGTGCGCCTGCTTTGTGTCCTGGTGCTACGGCCAGATGGGACTGTCCGAACCACGCTTTGCAGGCTGTCAGTCCCAGGGCGTTCCCTGGTTCCAGTCTCACGGACAATGGGGCGGGCGTGATTACGCCAATATCGCCCCTGGCGATGCCATCTTCTTCGATTGGGATCTTGATGGGTCTGCGGACCATGTAGGTCTTGTGGTCGGCACGGACGGTAGCCGAGTTTATACGGTTGAGGGCAACAGCGGCGATGCCTGCAAAATCAGAAGCTATGACCTGAATTACGAGTGTATCAAGGGCTATGGCTTAATGAACTGGTAACAGAGATTTCTATAAAGGAGTGATTCACAATGGCTAAGAATAAAATCCAGCGCATTGACCAGGAGATTGCCAAGGTCCGCGAGAAGATTGCGGAGTATCAGGAAAAGCTGAAAACCCTGGAAGCGCAGAAAACCGAGGCAGAGAATCTGGAGATCATCCAGATGGTACGCGCCCTGCGTATGACCCCGGAGCAGCTGAACGCTATGCTCTCCGGCGGTACGGTCCCTGGCATGGCCGCTGCTTCTGCCGACTACGATGAACAGGAGGACACCGACCATGAAGAATAAGAGGATTTTCAAAACCTTTTCGGCCCTGTGTGCGGCTCTGGTGCTGATGGCCAGCTTCTCCGTGACGGCCTTTGCCCAGGGGACAGACCAGCCCCCGGCAGAGGATACCACCAACGACAGCAATGTGGTGGTGGAGGAAACCGAGGACAGTCCGGCCCTGACCCCGGAGGGCAATGCCGCCCTGGTGGATGATTTCGGCGGCAACAAGCAGCTTATCACCGTCACCACCAAGGCGGGCAACTACTTCTACATCCTCATTGACCGTGCCAACGAGGACAAGGAAACCGCCGTTCATTTCTTGAATCAGGTGGACGAGGCGGACCTAATGGCGCTGATGGAGGACGGCCAGACCACCCAGGAGCAGCCCGCCACCTGTACCTGTACGGAGAAATGTGTGGCCGGTGCGGTGAATACGGCCTGCCCGGTGTGTGCCACCAATATGAGCGCCTGCACAGGTAAGGAGCCGGAGCCGGAGACCCCGGAGGAAACCCCGGAGCCGGAGGAACCGGCGCAGAACGCCACAGGGCTGAATCCGGCCATTCTTTTAGTGGTGCTGGCCCTGATGGGTGGCGGCGGTGCTTTTGCCTACTTTAAGCTGGTGAAAAACAAACCCAAGACCAAGGGCAACGACAATTTGGACGATTATGACTACGGCGAGGATGATACCGACCAGGAGGACGAGGACTCCTGGGAGACCGAGGAATCTGACGAGCTGGACGCTGACGGGGGCGGCGACGAGGAAAGCGAGGACAAGACGGTTTGACCCGCTTCACCGACAGCCCCTATGAACGCATGATGACACGCAGGCCGGAGGGCGGGAAGGAAACTTCCCGTCCTCCTTCTTTATCTCCCGGCCACCCCTGTTATGGCTGCGGAAATTACCGTGACGGTCAGCCCTGCGTGGGATTCTGCCACCGGCAGCTGACCACATGGCTGCGGGAAAGGAGGATGAAAAACCATGAAGCTGGTAATCGCTGAGAAACCGTCCGTTGCCCAAAGTCTGGCCGCCGTAATTGGAGCAACAACCCATAAGGACGGTTATTTAGAGGGCAACGGCTGGCGGGTCAGCTGGTGTGTGGGCCACCTGGCTGGACTGGCCGACGCCGATGCTTATAACCCGGAGTACGCCAAGTGGCGCTATGACGATCTACCCATTCTGCCAGAACCCTGGCAGATGGTGGTGAGCAAGGACAAGAAGAAACAGTTTGATGTGCTGAAACAGCTGATGAACGCCCCGGATGTGACCGAGGTGGTGAACGCCTGCGACGCCGGACGCGAAGGTGAGCTGATCTTCCGCGCCGTCTACGAGCTGGCGGGTTGCACCAAACCCATGAAGCGACTCTGGATTTCCTCGATGGAGGATTCCGCCATCCGGGAGGGCTTTGCAAACCTGCGCCCCGGTGCAGATTATGACGGCCTGCGGGATGCGGCCCTCTGCCGCGCCAAGGCGGACTGGCTGGTGGGCATCAACGCCACCCGGCTGTTTTCGGTACTGTACCACCGGACCCTCAACATCGGGCGCGTCATGTCCCCGACGCTGGCCCTTATCGTTCAGCGGGAGGCCGAGATCGACACCTTCAAGCCGGTGCCGTTCTACACGGTCACGCTGGAACTGCCCGGTTTCACCGTTTCCGGGGAGCGCATGGCGGACAAGGCTGCTGCCGAGCAGCTGAAAACTGCCTGTCAGGGTGCGGCTGTGACGGTGAAAAAGGTGGAGCGAAAGGACAAATCCGAGAAGCCGCCCGCTCTCTATGACCTGACCACCCTCCAGCGGGACGCCAACCGGCTGCTGGGGTTCACAGCCCAGCAAACCCTGGACTATTTGCAGAACCTCTATGAAAAGAAGCTCTGCACCTATCCCCGAACGGACAGCCGCTATCTGACGAGCGATATGGCTGAAAGCCTGCCTGTGCTGGTCAATCTGGTTGCCAATGCCATGCCGTTTCGGAAAGGGATTGCCATTTCCTGCGATGCCGGTGCGGTCATCAACGACAAGAAAGTAACCGACCACCATGCGGTGATCCCCACCCGCAACCTCCAGGGCGCGGACCTGACCGGCCTGCCGGTGGGCGAAAAAGCGGTGCTGGAGCTGGTGGCCCTGCGGCTGCTGTGCGCCGTAGCCCAGCCCTATATCTTTGCGGAAACCGCCGTCGTTGTGGAGTGCGCCGGAGCAGAGTTTACCGCCAAGGGCCGCACGGTGAAACAACCTGGCTGGCGGGCGCTGGACGCTGCCTATCGCGCAGGGCTGAAGAATGTGGAGCAGGACAAAGAAACCGAGGACAAGGCGCTGCCGGAGCTGTCTGAAGGTCAGACGCTGCCCCTTTCTGGTGCTGCCGTCAAGGAGGGCAAGACCACCCCGCCCAAACATTTCACCGAAGATACGCTACTCTCCACAATGGAGACTGCCGGGAAGGACGATATGCCGGACGATGCCGAGCGCAAGGGCCTGGGAACTCCGGCCACCCGCGCCGGGATTTTGGAAAAGCTGGTATCCACCGGATTTCTGGAGCGCAAAAAGAGCAAAAAGCAAGTGCAGCTCATGCCCTCCCATGATGCGGTATCCCTTATCACCGTGCTGCCGGAACAGCTGCAATCACCCTTGCTGACCGCTGAATGGGAGTACCGGCTGGGTGAGATTGAGCGCGGCGAGCTGGCCCCGGAGGATTTCATGGACGGGATTTCCACCATGCTCAAAGAGCTGGTGGGAAACTATCAGGTCATCAAGGGGACCGAGTATCTGTTTTCTCCGCCCCGCGAAGTGGTGGGCAAATGCCCCCGCTGCGGTGGCGATGTGGCGGAGCTGCAAAAGGGCTTCTTCTGCCAAAATGAGGGTTGTAAATTCGCCATCTGGAAAAACAACAAGTGGTGGGCCGCCAAGAAAAAACAGCCCACCAAAGCTGTGGTGACGGCGCTGCTCAAAGATGGCCGCGCAAGGATCACCGGCTGTTATTCCGAAAAGACCGGCAAGACCTACGATGCCACAGTGGTTTTGGAGGATGATGGGCAGTACGCCAATTTCAGATTGGAATTTGACCAGCAGAAAGGCGGCAAACGATGAAGCTCTCCCTCTACGAACAGGAAACCATCATCCTCTACAACCAGGCCGATACCACTGCTGAGGTCTATACCCATGATCAGAAACTGATGGAAAAGCTGACTCGACTTTCCCAAAAGCATCCGGAACAGGTCTGCAAAAAAGATAAGCACAGTTTTACGGTTCCCAAACGCTGCGTGTCGGTCCGGGAGCCATACAGCGCCGAGCGCCGCAAGGCCGCCAGTGAACGGGCCAAGGCTGCCGGATACAGGCCGCCCACCTCCAAGAAGGGCAGCGAGTAAGCATGGCTGAGAGTGTCTTTGAGGCCGTCAAAGGGTCTGTCACCGTCCGAGAAGCAGCACAGATGTATGGGATAGAGGTCAACCGGAGCGGCATGGCCTGTTGCCCGTTCCACGATGATAAAAATCCCAGCATGAAGCTGAACGAGGAATATTTCTACTGCTTTGGCTGCGGAGCCACCGGCGATGTGATCGACTTCACAGCGAGACTCTACAATCTGTCCCCCAAAGAGGCCGCCGAGAAGCTGGCCCAGGATTTTGGCTTGGCTTATGACAGTCAGGCTCCTCCCCGGAGGCGCTATATCCGGCAAAAAACCGAGGCGCAAAAGTTCAAGGAGGACCGGGACCATGCCTTTCGTGTCCTGGCCGACTACTTTCATTTGCTCCGCAAGTGGGAAACGGACTACACACCCAAAACACCGGAGGAAAATCCACACCCCCGGTTTATGGAAGCAATCCAACGAAAGGACTATGTGGGCTATCTGCTGGATTTTTTCCTGGAGGACGGCCCTGACGAACAAAAGCTGTGGATTGCCGAACACCAATCAGAAATCGCCAATTTGGAAAGGAGAGTGAAAATCATGGCTGATAAGCCCACCAACCGGGAGCGGTTGCAGGAAATCACGGCGGGCATTGAACAGGGTATCAAGGAGCTGTTTGAGAGCGAGAAGTATATGCGCTACCTGTCCGTCATGTCCAAGTTCCACCGCTACTCCGTCAACAACACCATGCTCATCTATATGCAGCGCCCAGACGCCACCCTGGTGGCCGGGTTCAACAAGTGGAAAAATCAGTTTGAGCGCCATGTGAAAAAGGGCGAACATGGCATTACCATCATAGCGCCTACGCCCTACAAAAAGAAAATCGAGGAAATGAAGCGCGACCCGGACACCCATGCCCCCATCCTGGACGCAGACGGCAAGGCGGTCATGGAGGAAAAGGAAATCGAAATCCCCATGTTCCGTCCGGTCAAGGTGTTCGATGTGAGCCAGACAGACGGCAAGCCCCTGCCGGAGCTGGCCTCCAGCCTGTCCGGTACGGTGCCACACTATGAGGCGTTCCTGGAGGCGCTGCGCCGCTCCGCCCCGGTCCCTATCGAGTTTGAGCCGATGGCCGAGAACATGGACGGCTATTTTTCCTCCGAACAGCAGCGGATCGCCATCCGGGAAGGCATGAGCGAGGTGCAGACCGTTTCCGCTGCCGTCCATGAGACCGCGCACAGCAAGCTCCACGACCCCCAAAAGTATGAGGCGGAGCCGACCTGGAAGATCGTCATGGTGAGCGAGGGCGGCACCAAGCATGACTTCCGCCTGGACTTTGCCACCGAAGCGGAGGCAGAAAAAGCTGCTGCCGAGGACGGTTGGCGCTATGTAGACGAGAATCGGTTTGAGTGGCGGCTGGAGGTGGAGGAAGATCTGACGGCGGTGAAACAGGCTGTCAAGAACCGCAACACCGAGGAAGTGGAGGCCGAGAGCATTGCCCATACTGTACTGCGTGGAAAGCCGGGTAAGACCGCTGTAGTACAGCGGAATCGCGCCGGTCGTGCTGCCGTCCTTCAGCGTCAGGTCCAGCGTTGCGCTCGAGCCGCTGGTCTGCGGCAGCCAGTAGGTGATCTGCGTACCGTCCGTCAGGGCAGACAGCGCAGATACGCCTGTCCATGCCGCTGTAGCCGCGGTCTGTGTGCCCACGACAAGCTCTGCCTGATTCTGGGCCAGCGCATTCATGTCATCATACACCTTCTGAACCCGCTGGTTGATACCCGCATTGCTGCTCAGATCGAGGGTTTCGCCAAAGTCAGAAGAAACATGGGACGTGGTGATGGTGCCAGCTTTGATGTTCGCGCCGGTGATCGTTTCGCCCGCGATCTCATTGCCGGTGATCGTCCCGGACAGAATCTCATTGGCGGTGATGGTCTTGGCGGCGATCTCTGCGGCGGTGATGCTGTGCGCCACGATCTTGTCGGCGGTGATGGTGCGCTCCGTGAGCACATAGCCGTCGATGGTGTCCACCTGCGTGGAGACCAGCTCGCCCATGTTGTTGATGGCGTAGATGATGCTCTGCTCACTGCCCCGGATGATGAGCCGCTCCACGGACAACTGTCCTGCGGTGATCTTGTTGGCAGTCAGCTCGACTATCTTGGCGTCTGTGATGGAGCCGTCCGCGATCTGCGCCGTACCCACCGCGCCCTGCTCAATGAGGGCGGCGGTGATCGCTCCGAGGGCAATCTTGGCGGTGTCGATGGCGGCGTTGGCAATCTGGGCATTGGTGATCGCCGCCTGCGCGATCTTCGCGGTTGTGACGGCAAGGTCATCGATCTGCGCCGAGCCGACTGCCAGATCGGCGATCTTGGCGCGGGTCACGGCGGCATCCGCAATCTTCGCGTTTGCAATCGCGCCGTCCCGGATGTTGGCGGTATCAATCGCCGCCCCGGCAATGTGCGCGTTCTGAATGGCGGCGTCCGCGATCTTCGCGCTGTCGATGGAGCCGTTCTCGATGTGCGCATTGCGGATTGCACCGTCCGTAATCTTCGCGTGGGTGATCGCGCCGTCATGGATATTGGCTTCCTGAATTTCGCCCGCGCCGATGTGAGCCGAGGTGATAATTCCTTCCTCAATCTGTGCTGAGCCGATGGCAGCCTCTCCGATCTTCGCTCGAGTGATGCTGGCATCCTCGATCTGGGCCGCACCGATGGCGGCTTCCGCGATCTTGCCCCGGGTGACAGCCAAATCCTCAATCTTCGCTGTAGTAATAGCGGCATTCTGAATATGTGCTTCACCGATGGCGGCCTGCTGGATGTGCGCCGAGCCAATCGCTGCCGTCCTGACCTGCAGGGAGCCGACTGAGCCGTCCTGCAGGTGCCCGGTGCCGATGGAGCCCATGGCCAGCTTGATGCCGCCGATGGAGCCCGCCGCCAACTGGCTGGCGGAGATCATGCTGCCCTCCACGCCGTCCAGCGCCGTGCCGAGGGTACAGGAAGTGTACTTTCTTAGCAGGCAGTCGTAGGTGTACTGCGTCATGCGCAGGGCAACGGTCAGCCCCAGTCTGGGCACCACCACGCGCACCGCATCGCCGAGGTAAATGCTGTGCAGGATGCCAAAGTCACGGTATTCCTCGGTATCATCCACGCTCAGGAAGTCCACATCCAGCGTGACAGTGGGCAGGTCACAGCCGTTGTCCAGCTCGGTCTGCGCCGCTTCGCGCAGCTTCCTGTAGACCTCGCTCTTGCTGTTGTCATCGTCCTCTTTGGCATCCGACACAGCCAGATGTCCCCATTTCACATGGGGATAGGCCCCGATGTTCGGGCTGTCGATGTGCTTCTCCGGGAGGTACAGCACATGCCCGTCCTTGTCCTCGCCGGTGGGCACGATGCGCGTGACCACGCCGGACTCATCCAGATCGTAGGAAATGCCCAGCAGGTTCTTGCCCTGACGGATTTCCACATCCGTGTCACGGCCCACGCGGTTGACGAGGTACACATCGTACCAGTCCCGGGCCAGCTCGGCATGATACTTGCCGACAATGCCCTCATCGCCCAGCATGGCTTCCACCGGGTTGACGTGCTCAAAGGCAAGCCCCTCCGCCGTGCCGGTGAGGTCGGTGTACATGGTGAAATCGTGCGCGGATTCACACCTGTCGAGCACGGCATGCGCGGCGGTCGTGCCGCCCACGGGTCCCTCCGGCTTGTAGCTGAGGATCATGTTGTCCATGAGGTCGTAGAAGATGTGCCGGGCATAGACCTCGACCTGGGTGAGCGTGGGCACAACGCGATAGATGCGGAAGGGCTGATCACGCACCTGCCGCGGCTCCACGACCTGCCCGGTCGCCGTGGTGGACGAGCCCTCCGTCCGGGCGAAGGTCAGGTAGTCCGTGGACATGTAGCCGCGCTTGCCGTCCGGGGCGGTCACCTCATACCATCTGTCGTTGGTCTTGCCAATGAGCACAACCTCCTTGCCCTTGGCGTACTGACCAAGCCGCTTGTAGTTCGTGCCGGGGCCGGAGCGAAGATTCAGCTTGCCCGATTTGGTGGTGATGGTGTACACCGACCAGCCGGTGGTCTGGCTGACCAGCGACACACGGGGCGTCATGGCGGCGGGCACGGGTGCGCGGATGATGCTGCCGACCTGCAGGTATGTCCACTTGTCCCGCTCGTCCAGCGGGTGCGTCATGGACAGCTCCCACTCGCCGTTGAGGGTTTCGGTGACGGAGCAGGCGGTAGGCGTGAGGACGCACAGACCGTTGCCGGCGAAGTCGGTAGCGTCCGATGGGAATACGCAGATCATGGGTAATCACCTCCTTCGGGCATAATAAAAGCGCCCTGCCCGAAGGCGGACGCATATGCGACAAACTGGAATTTGTTGCTGTGTGTCTTGACGTTAGTGATTAGCAATGCAAATCCGCATCACGGAAATAATATGCTCGACGGAATCCCTGCAATCGGCCTTCAGCCATTCGTTAACAATACCCATAAGGCCGTTCATATAAAACTGCATCAAATATTCGTGATCATCCAGCGGGACATGAAAACGGCTCAAAATCGGCGTGAATACATGGAGGTTCAGCCTGAGATAAGCCGCATCCATTCCTAAAACGAACGCTTTCTCATGCATGGTGCGAAACAGCCGCTTGTGGTCTTTGATATAGTTCAGATACGGCGTCAAATATTCAGGTGTGATGAGGTATAGTTCCTCTATCGGACGGGTTTGAATCTTCTCAATAAATACAGCGGTATCGTGAGGCATCGCCTCGATAAATCTATCTATGATATACCGGGCACTCTCTTCCAGAAGATCATTCACCGTTTCGTAGTGCAGATAGAAGGTGGAGCGGTTGACACCTGCCTTTTCGCAGATTTCCTTTACTGTGATATAGGCAAAGTCCTTCTTTTCAAGAAGTTCCAAAAACGCTTCGTCCATACGGGCAGCGGTGGCAAAATATTTACTTTCTGAGCGGTTCAATGGACTTCACCTCTTTCGCTTTTCTGCTGCGCAGCAGCATATACACAGCAGTCACAATGACAGCAAGCCACACGATTCCTCCGGTAGCGGCATTCATCTTTACACGAAAACTACCTTCGCCGCTGGAAAACTGTGCAATCATTGCCGTTTGCAAACAAAGCAGGGACATCAGTGCGGCTATAAAGTTCAGCACCTTTGCCGCCGACAAAACCGGTCTGCCGAGTCTCCGAAACCTAAAAAGGTTTATGATAGAGAGAATCACTGTGTAAAAAGTGTACAGGGCAGACAGGTAGATCACATAGCCCGGATAGGAATACGCAGAATCCTTCAATACCATCATCAGAATCATGCCGCCCATAGGAATGTTCAGCGCAAATAGCTCCCAAGCCGTACGGCGGTAGCAGCGCCATTCGGATTCTATGCTTCGTTTTCGATAGCTCATAATCAGCGACAGGCGCATTAGACCGAGAGAAAAGTAGTAAACCGCAATCGCGATAAACCACACCGAAGCATAGCGGATGCCCACACAGATGCGGAACACCACATAGAGGAAGTTGACCACCATACCCGAAAATAGACTGATACTCCCCCGAAGGGCAAGGTCAACCACAAGACTTCTACCGAAGCTGGTGGCGTTTAGCTGTCGGAGAATGGATGCCTTGGCTTTTCGGAATAGTTGCGGCAGCGGCAGCACGCAAATGACAAGGCAGTACGCTGACATACCGTAGATCAGGTATGCCGGCATACCGCTTTTTCCTATTCGCAGTACATAGACCAGTGTTGCGAATACCACGGGCGGCAAACTGAGCAGCACCAATTTATGTGGATGCAGAATCTTATCCAGAGCAGCCCATGCCCGTTTCATATCTTAGCTCCCGCTGATCTCCTTGGCAAGTTCCATGATCTCAAAGGCGTATTTCTGCTTTCCGCTTGCCAAAAGCTTCTTGTAAATCGGATAGTTCACGCCCATACCGATCATTCCGACGATGCCAATCACGATTCCTAATACGAAGCTGGAGGTCGTGCCGCTGCCGATCTGACCCATGGCAAGGCACATTCCAACGCCTAAAACGAGGGCTGAAATAATGCCGAAGCTGTAAGTGAAAATGGTGGCAGGGAGCTTTGCTTTTGCATCCAGCTTCCGCAGGGCAACCACCTTGGAGGTGTCCTTGGGAGCGTATTCGTTTGCGATTTGTTCTGCATAGATTTTATCTGTGTTCATGGCTTGTTGCCTCCTTCATTTGATGACTTTATTGTACCGAAAAAGGACAGCAAACGGAACAACACATTGGGCAACTTGTGTTGATTTGTGAAGTGTACAAATTCCAATTTATCGGCATCATTATATCATACCGAGACACAAAAGTCCACCGCTTACAGCGTCCGCCAATTCGGCGCAATCACGATTTTCTCCACGTCTCCCGTCCAGCTGACATACGCTCCCACGGCCGGGATTTTCGGATAATCTCCAGCCATGCAGGCGTTTTTGCTGGTGTAGTCCTGATAGCATTCCAGCCTGGGGGTGTCGATGGTCACGGTGCCCGTCACGTCGGTCAGCGAGAACAGGTACCCGCCGATGGTAATCTCAGCGTCCCCAGAAAGCGTGACCCTGACCACCGGCTCGGACGCGATACAGCCCGGATTGGCAATGAAGGTGCCCGGTGCCGTGACCGTGATGTCATCTGCCTTCAGATGGAAGAACGGCTGACAGCGGAAGGTCACGGCAAAGCTGCGGTGCGGGTGACCGCGCAGAACCTTCTCAAAGGGAATCTGGTTGACCACCCGGGCATGATAAAAGCCGCCCTGCCGGTTGGCGAAGGTGACTGTGCCGCTGCCGCGGAGCCACGCGGCGATCTCCGGCAGGCGGTCGGTATTCTCAATAAAGCAGGTGCATGTCAGCAGCATGTCATCGTACACATCCTTGTCCTCCAGTACCGTCAGGCTGCCGGAGCGTCCGGGGACATTGGTGAACGTGCTGCGCTCCGCAGGGAGCGTGATGGGCGGATGCTCAGAAACGTGAATGCCGAACTCCGTGCATTTCTTTCCGTTCCA
>ULRD01005216.1_pt1 | contig 12927 bp, 29 predicted proteins | sample 1955181 | NCBI WGS metagenome assembly ULRD01 (sample SAMEA4835675, study PRJEB28245) | human gut metagenome | biome: gut microbiome; material: fecal sample | place: Denmark | collected 2008
TTTTTTTGCGAAACAAAATGCTTTTCCACACTACTAAAACTTTTCCACGAAACAAAATGGATTTTTGCACACCAGACAAAATACAATCCACATTTCTTGTATCTAATCAGTGAACACAAGTCAGACGAAATAACTTGAATTGTATTAGATTCATTAACATTTCTACAGTTTATGCACACTTTTCATGCACTTTTAGCACTATTTTATGTTTTGTTCACGATTCATGAACAACAATGGTTATTTTTTTGTCTCCGTCCTATAGGAAAATGATACTTTTGTTCACGATTCATGAACATATAGAAGAAAATCTATATACCAATTCCACGCCATCATGCGTTGTTTTTCCAACGAAACCGATAACCATTGCACTTCATCGTTCTTCTCAAATCAATCCCATAAAGCGATAAACTCCGATAAACTGGAGAAAACAGGCTAAAATCTACATCTTGTTAAGAAAATGTACATTAGCAGTCTACATAGAAGAGTGCTATAACTTTTTAACAACTAGGTATAATAAAAAGAGCGTATCCTTTATATAGTGTGTTTACGCTCTAGAGTATTGGATGTTGGTGGCTTTTTGTTTGTTTTCTTTTATTTTCCCCGAACGGTTGTAAGCATGCTTTTCTTAAACTTCTTTTTTTCCCCGACCTTTATAATATCAAGCCAATAGCTAAGTGGTCATACCATTATATTGATTAGGAGAAAAATACATGCAGGAAAAGCTATAGGCTACGTTGATATGACCACGTTAATTTCTACTGCGATTATAGGGGGTATTTTTTTCCATTGCGTTTGTAGGGGGTATACTGCGATTATAGGGGGTATATCCGCTATTGCATTTGTAGGGGGTATATACTCTCTATTACATTTGTATTATTGCTCATATAGGGGGTATCTTTCATTTTCTTTTATTTCCCCGAGCCCCGTTCATTACTAAATAAAAAGAGAAACCGAATTTTTTAATGTAGTCAACCTTTAGAGCTTTTTTTGAGTATTCGATTTCCCTTTTTAAATAGAGTGGCATTATGCAAAGGAAAGTGAAAATGAACAAAAATTTTTTGCCACTCATAAACGTATGTACATAGTGGTCATGGCACTATTCGCAAATCATACACACGTCTTTTATTCTATGCCCGCCAAAAGCGGGCATGAGCAGAGCGAGTAGAATAACGGCAACCAGAGGCGTTTAGGATGTCCGTTTTCTACTCTTATATTATACCATATCTGGGATAATATTTTAACTGTTTTTTTCTTTAATTTCGTCACGAATTACACGTCTGATGTAGTTCATGATACCTTCTTCTTCTTTCGCTTCTTCCAGTCTATCCAGGATATCTTTGTCCTTTTTCTTATGGAAGTCTAACGTCTTTACTACTTTACTATTCGTTCTGCACTTGTGGTTTGCTCTTAACATTGCGTTTGACGTTTTGTTTCTCATCTTCTTCTTCCTCTTTGAAAATCATTTCTACTAAATCTTTTGGAAAAACTTTTTTTACAAGCTCCTTTTCTCTATCGTCCAAATCGTTTCATCCTTTCCGCTCTTAATCTAATTATCATATTCATGCACTCATCAAGATTGTTCTGTAGAAGACTTATCCTTCTATCATAATATGACTTATCCACCAGGACTTCATCAATAATCTTTCTGTCTACCTTGAAGTCCCTATGGAATGACTTGTCTTCTCTAACGTACCATTCTTTTCCATTGCATGGTTTAATCAATTCTACAATGTATATCTCATCATCATAGAATAGCCTTGACTTTAATATATCTCCTCTTACGGGGGTATATGTAGTGCTAATCTTAGTCCAATCTCCCATCAGAATGGCAAATCCTCGTTCTGGATATCAAGACCTACAAAATCATCATCAGTTTGTACATATGCTTGTGGGTCTGGCTTTACACCTGTAGGACTATACGTTTCTTTCTTTTTCGATTCTAAGAATGAGAAGTTATCGACAATGACCTCGGTTACATATACTGTTTGTCCTTGCTTGTTCTTGTAGTTTCGTGTCTGGATTCTACCTTCAACACCAATCAAAGAACCTTTGCTTAGATAATTACTCATTGCTTCCGCTTGTTTTCCAAAAGCCACACAATTGATAAAATCTGTATTTTGTTGTCCATCCTTCTTAAAGTTTCTATCTACCGCCAATGTAATGTGTGAAATAACATTTCCAGATTGTGTCGTCATTGCTTCTACATCTTTGGTTAATCTACCTGTTAAACATACTCTATTAATCATACTAATCTCCTATTCAAAAAAACTTTTTTCATCAACTTCAACTTCGTCTTCTACTGCTTCACCAACTATTATTCCGTAATCTTTTATCGCTTCAATAAACAAATTTAACATTTCAACATTATTGAAACTAGCCACCTTGATAAATTCATTCCCTTTTATGACAACCAATATTGGTTTTTTTAGTCCCATTTTCTTTAAGGATTTCTCGTCTTCAATTGCAACCAACCTCATTATCCATTCTCCTTTTTAATTTGTTCTGGTTCAAGCGACCATATTGTACCATCTTTAAACATCACATCATACAATTCTCTATCTTTCTTTCCATCCATCTTGCATACATGAACAACTTTACCTTTTTTACCTACATATCTGCTTTTTGGAATTCCTGTTTTCGATTCTATATCTTCCTCGTATCGGTCTAGTATCTTCGTAAAAGTAACAATCATAGATTTTCAAAGTCACCTGTACTTCCAAATCCACCCGTTCTTTTTCCATCTGCACTATCATTATCTGTCTTCAGATAGTTAATGAAAATTCCTTGCATAAATTTCTGTCCTTGTTTAATTGTAAGTGGATATTTCGATTTCATCATTGCATGAATTTGACCATAATTGTCTGCATGGTAATAATCACTATCAATGACTCCAATCGTATTCTCCATGCCCATTCCGTATTTACATCCTAGACCGCTTTTTGGAACCAGTAGAAGGCATACATCATCATCCATATGGCATCGTATTCCAGTGGGGATATTTTTGTCCTCAAAGTATTCTAATTCAATCTCAAACGGCATATAGAAGTCATATCCTGCACTTCCTTTTGTAGAACGTGTAGGAATCTTGATATTACTGTACGCTTCCAGAATTTCATCTTTAGTGAATCCACATTTTTTAGCACTTTTTTCAAATTCTTTAAAAGGTACTATTTCAAATCTAATCATTTTCTTCATTCGCTCCTTCAATGCTAATTCCAAACTTCTTTAAAAGCTCTTTTCCATCATCATTTTGCTCAAGTACTGAAAGACAAACAATACCCATACATAATGCACTTTTATCATTCAATGACTTGATTTTGGCTTTCATGACCAAGCTATCAATAACAATCAAAACAAATCCAATAATAATCAATAAATATTCATTCATTCTCAATCTCCTTTATCATCCTGTCTATATACCATCTGGCTTTTTTCAAGTCTTCCAACTCATTGTTTTTCTTTCCTGCTCTCCACAAATACTTGAAGGCATTGCAACGGCAAAATTCAATTACAGACTTTTTACCGTAAATATCTTCCATTACTTCTATGCACTCGAATTTTCCAACGTAATGCTTTGGATGGTTGACTTTTTCAGTAACTTCATCAATGTTCGTATATTTCATACTTTTATTTTCCCGTGCTTCCAAATCCATTATCTCCACGGTATGTATCTTCCAAATCATCTACTAATTCAAGCATTGGTAACAAGCATGGTTGTACTATCAACTGCACAATCTTATCGCCTTCTTCAAACACATATTTTTGCTTGCCATGATTATATAGCTTAACAACGATTGCTCCAGTGTATCCACTGTCAATGACTCCTCCGTGAGATACAATGCCATGATTGACATTTAATCCCGATTTGCTTTCTAATTTTCCAAAATATCCAAAAGGAATTTCTACATGAACACCAGTGTTGATTGTTACGCTATCATTTGGATAGATTACAACACGTTTTGGTGTACGCATGTCAAGTCCTGCGTCTGCGTCATATCCTCTTACTGGCACATATGCTCCTTCATCTAATTTAATCTTCATTGTCATTCTCCTCATTCATTCTTGCTCCAATCTAATTTCGTTCCACAAATTTTTAGCCTCTTTCATTTTCGTTCATGATTTCAACTAGCTTTACAGTATACTTTTGTAAAACTTGTTTATTCACTCCGCTCAAATTCTCTAACATACTCCACAATCTTTCGTTTTGCTCTTTTAATTCTTTTGCTCTTTTGTCTCCAATGATATAAACCAACAAAAGGTATAATCCAAATACCACAAAATCAATCAGTAAATTCATTTTTCGTCCTCCGTTCTTCTTTCCTCTCGTATTTTTCACACCAATCTAATTTTGTTGTTGTATCTTGAACACGGTGTTCATCACGCAACAATTTACATATTCCTATATACGATTTCTTCAGTTTTGGCTTTTTTGAGAAAATAGATTTAGACTTTGTTACCAATGGATGGTAATACTTACAGTTTCCGCACTTATCGAAAATCATTCTTCCACCCCAAACAAGTATTTATTTAGTTTTTCTTCTCCAATAAGGTTCACGGCATTACTACAATCTTTGATAGAATCGAAGTATATTCTCAATCTTCCATCGTTGCTATCCATATCATAATTGTATCCAATAGAATGTTTGTTGCCAAAGTCACAGAAACTATAGATATACCAATTACATTCTCCATTTTTGAAGTTTCTTCGTCCTCCTAAACGCAACATTTCGTTTTCAATTTTCCTACGCTCTAAATCGTATTCTGCATCTTGCTTTGTTAAGAAAACATTACCTAATTTTCTGTTTTCTATTTGTGTGTTCCAGTTATTCCACGTTCCAGGAAAAATGTGTCCAACAACAGTAACAAAATAACATTTATCACCGCTTTTTAAATCCCATACAGTTTTATGATTATCAATGTATAATTCTAAAGCAGATTCTGGTGTTACACATAAATGGTCTGAAATGTTGTACCAATATTCATCTTGCATAAATTTATAATCATTTACGCTTTCAACGGTATATACATGACCATCTTCTAAATTTCTTACTTTGTCACCACGCTTAAATTCTGGTTCTCTGATTTCCATTTCTATTCTCCTTTGTTTCCGTTTTTCCTTTCGTACTTTTCACACCAACCGTTGCTTTTTGTTTCTTTGCGATATAGATTAATTGTCCACCAAGCATCGCTTTTTACTGTTTTGTAAAAATATAAACAATATCCTTTGTCAAGATACTTTGTTTTTGTTTTCTTTGATAAAAACGCTTTAACCTTTCTTTCATCGGGCTTGTAATGCTTGCAATTCTTACATCTGTCTAGAATCATTCGTCAACTCCGAAGATGTATTTCTTCACTTTGCTTTCTCCTATTGTTTCTAATGCTTTTATCGCCTGTTTGCGGTAGTTGAAGAATATTACTCCAATTGGTGCTTGCTTAATGTCAAAAGAACGAACATAGACGTATTTCAATCCAAAGTGCATTTGAATAGTGTATACAACGTTACTATTTAACTCGTTGATTTTTCTTGTTCCACCTAGACTAATCATTTTGGCTTCGATTTTACGCCTTTCCGCTTCGCTTTCCGCTTCTTCTTTGGTCAAAAACAAGTCTCCTAATTCTCTTTTTTTTCCTAAATAATATCCGTTATCACAGAAAGTATCCTTATATATCTTTCCATTAAACGTATTAATTGCATAATAAGTATCTCCATCTTGCAAGCTCCACACACTTTTTTTATTTTCTACGTATGGTTCTAAATCTGATTCTTCTTTTACACCTGTTTTTTCGCTATTTTTAAGATTATAAAAGTATTCATTTCCTAAAAAGCTATAACCATTAATCTTTGCTACAGTATAGATGTCGTCATTGTTATCTATTACTTTATCGCCAACATTAAACTTTGGTTTTCTGATTTCCATTTCTATTCTCCTCATTGTTCAAGCTTGATTATCATTCTTCCACTCCAAATAAATATTTTTTGATTCTATCTTCGCCGATAGCTTTAACTGCTTTGTCTACATCAACATAAGTGTCAAAAAAGATACTTCCTTGGCTATGCGTCCAATTACGATTAAAATAAGCCAAATTTTTTGTTTTATGGTCATACATAATGTAATAATTGTCATCACAAATATCAAGCTTAATATTTCTTCTTCCGCCAAGACGTAACAACTCAGTCTCTACTTTTCTTCGTTCGATTTCGTCTTGTGCTTCTTCTTTTGTCAAGAAAATACCGCCTGTATCTCTAATTTCTATAGAAGAAGAACTGCCGTCCCAGAATCCATGATGAACATTTCCACAAATAGTTAGTGAATAACACTCCTCTCTTTCTTCCAAATCCCATACGGTTTTAGGCTTTTCAATGTATGGTTCCAATAAGTCCTCCTTTTTAACGTATAACTCTAAGTCGGATTCATCTTCACCTGTATATTCTCCATCATAATTTTTTAATTCATAACAATATTCATCATAAGTAAAGTCATAACTTTCTGCTTTTAATACCTCATATACTATTTTTCCTTTAATTGTATCGACTAATACTTTGTCGCCAGGTTTGAATTTTGGTTCTCTTATTTCAATCATTTTTATTCTCCTCATTGTTCAAGCTTGATTATCATTCTTCCACTCCAAAGATGTATTTTTTGATTATACCTTTTCCGATAATTTCTACTACTTTTTTTGCTTTTTCTTCTGAGTCATAGTAGATAGTTCCTTGTCTCATCTCATACGTTGTCCACATCGCTTCTATTCCTTCTGACATTGGTCTGTATTCTAAATACCAATTAGCTTTTCCTAGCTCGAATTTTCTTCTACCGCCTAGCTTAATCATTTCCGTTTCAATCTTACGTCTTTCAACTTCAAACTCGGCTTCTTCTCTAGTAAGGAAAACATTTCCGATTTCTCTGTAATTGTTTTCATATTCATCGTCAAACCATTTTTTTTCTGATGATACATTTCCATTGCCATAAATTGAATAATAGGTATCTCCTTCTTTCAAATCCCATACGCTCTTTGGCTTTTCAATGTATGGTTCCAATAAGTCCTCATGAATTTCGTCCAAATAATCATCATGTTCCCATTCTACGTTGTAAAAATACTTGTCTGTATTAAAACTATAATCAGATACACCAGTGATAATTGCACTACTTTTATACTGTTTGCAATATACCTTATCTCCAAACTTGAATTTTGGTTCTCGAATTTGCATTTTTTTCACCTCTACTATTCTTTCACTTCTTCTTTAAATGTAGTTGTCGGCTTAAATTTGACAACATTTCTTCCTTTGATTACTACTGGCTCTTTGGTGTTTGGATTGATTCCATTTCTGTCTTTCGTTTTCTTTACCATGAATTTTCCTAAAGGCGGTAAATTTACTTCGTCATACATTTTTGCATTTTCTACAATGGAATTTAATGTCTCATCAATGATTTCACTTACTTCTTTTCTTTTGAATCCAGTTTTCTCTCTTACAATCGTTACTACATCTTTTTTTGTTAATCTTGACATTTTTTTACCTCTTTCTAAAATATTTTGTGTTTCTTATATACTTCCTCGCATTGTTTTAAATTCATTGCGTGGTCAAGAACATAGTCAATGATTTCTTCTTTACCGAATCTTTTGATTCTTGTTTCTCTTTCAATTTCTTTTTCAGAAATATCATTTTGAATACAATATACTCCAAGTTTTTTTATCCTGTTTTTAGAATCTACTGCACTTTTTTCTCTTTTTTCCATATATTCTAATTTCATTTTTTCTCTTCCTTTTCTTCAGAATCAAGTTTTAAAGCACTTTCTCGCAACTTTTCCAATGACCAATACACTCCGCTACCAAATGCGAAACAATCTCCGCAACGTGCTTTTATGAGCGTTTCAATCATCTTATACGCTTCCATGTAACTTCCATCTTCGATTTCTTTCATCTAATATGTGTACCCCGAAATTTTTCTAATCTTTTCTCCGTATTTGTTCTTAGTATTTCTCAATCCGTACAGTTCATGATGTTGACGATTGATTTTATTGATTAATGCGTCCACTACTTCTCTTTGCTTTTCGTTCATGCTTTTGTAGATTTCATCTCCACCAGATACTAAATCTTCAAGTTCGTAATTCTTTTTATTCAATCTGTAATACCTCCATAAATGCGTTTTAAGAGCAATTTTGATTTTCGCTACTAAATACTCATGTTCATCATTCTTTCTAGTGTATGGCTTCGTATCGAGCTAATAAACACATTCTAGATGAATCCAAACTGAGTAAGGATAGATTTTTTGATATTTGATACGTCTCTCCACGTCAATGTGATATTTGCTTCGTCAATTATACTGTCTTTGTCTACAGTCATGATGTTTTCTATATGGACTACTCCATTGTTTATTTTCACGTGGCAAGGAATATCCAATCGTTTCATGTTGCTAGTGATTGGTGCTATTTGTACTGTCTTGCTACCGTTGTTATTGTTGATATCATTGCTTAACAATACGCAAGGTCTGTTTTTGTTTAATACATTGTTTGAGTAATCGTCCTTTAATCTTACCCAATAAACACCAAATTGGTGTAATTGAAAATTTTTATATAGCATTTTTTTCTCCTATCTATAGAATTTAAACTTCTTTGATTCTAATTCCATACCTTTGTAGCATAAGTTTCCTTTTGATTATATATGTGCTTGTTCTTGTTACTTTTGACTTCACATCTTCAACAACTGTTTCTTTTTTTAATTCGTCAAAATATACAAAGTCTGCTACATAATCACATTTTCTTTCTACTACTTTTCCATTGATTCTTTGACTAGGTATTAGCTCGTATCTTACTTGTCTTTTTAATCCTGTTATTTCACCGTTTTTTTCTTTTGCTTTCAGATGTATATATCTTTCTGCTTCTTTCTTTGAATCGAATTTAATACCGAATATCTCAGTCTTTTTATTCTTATATTTGCTAGAACGTTGTATTTTGCCGTTTTTCGTTCGTTTAACGGGCTTTGTACGTTGTGGATAACCAATCATACCTGTTATCACAAATCCCTTGCAGAAAGCTCGTATTTCAGTGCTTCCATCTGTTTCTTTTGAGCATTTAATTTTTCTTCCAAAGAATCATAAGCACCTTTGAACCTTTTTAATCTTGAATCATATTCTGCTAATTTTTGTCTCATTGACATGATTGATTTATCAGAATTTGCAAGTGCTTGAAAATAAGTCATTGCAGGTGCTTTTCCTTTATGCTTTGATTCCCAACTCGAACGTTCTATATAAACCTGTTTGTTGTACTCTGTTTCAATTTCACTTTTTAGTAACGTTACGTCTTTAGAAATTCTAGCTATTGTCTCTGATATTAGATATAACTGATTAGCCAAATTCTCAATGTTATTTGCATATCCACCCATCGTTCCTGCTTCAGAATCGTATGAATAAATCAACATATCAAACTGATTCTTGATATCTTCGTTTGTCCATTCACTCATTCTGTATGGATTAAATAGGTACACCTCATGCCCGTTTTTAATCATGCTTATATTTCATCTCACTTTCATCTATTTCACCGTAAATAAATTCTAAATAGTGTTTTGCACGCTTTCTTAATTCTTTGCCAAACTCTGATTCAGAATCCATGTTTCTATGACACCTTTGACAAGCACAAACTAAATTTTGTTCAACTCCTAATCCGCCTTTGCTCCTAGATATGATATGTGCTAATTCGATATGATATGTACTACCGCAAAATATACATCTGTATCTATCTCTTTCGTGTACTATCTTGCGTACACTAGGGCTAATATCTGTAGCCCTAGCTCGCTTTGTTTTGTATGCCATTAGATGAAACTTTGGTCGTCACTTTCAACGACTTCCGCTTCAATAGGCTCTTGATTAAGATTTTTTTTACTTTCATTATTTTTGTGCACATACAGTTTTAAAATTGCACTAAGTTCGTCTTTTGTCATTCTTCCATCTTTGTGTAATTCTTTTAATTCGTTATAAGTTTCGTTTGAGATGATATTGTTGCTTTCTAAAGCATCAAGAATTTCTGATTCTTCTTTTGGTAAATTGTTATCAATTTTTTCTTCATCAACATTTAATTCTTCTGCTCCGTACATTCCTTGAAAACTGTTAGGAAATGCTTCTCTCAATGCTTGACAAAGAGCAACCTTCCGAATCATTGTGTTTGTTTTTGAAGCCCACATAGCATTCATTTCACCATTGCTTTTTCTTCCCGCATATTCATCTACCGTAACTTCAGACCTAATTGGCGTTGATTTGCTTTTTCGATGGACTTCTGCCCAACCGCCAACAGTTTCTTCTTTTGATTTTACAGAAAATGCACCATTTCTATATACAATTTCACCTGTTTCACGGTTCATAACAATAACTCCCGCTTTTAATCCATCAAAATCTTCATTTGCTTCCGCACGTTTCAAGAAAACGTCTTTAGATACAACCACTTGTGCAGGCGAATTACCAAACTTGATACAGTAAGCGTCTTTGATAAATGGATTCAATTTTTGAGATTGGCACAATTTAATAAAGAACAACGCTTCTTGGTCTGTAATGTTTCCATTACCGCTAACCAGATATTGTCTTACTGTATTTGGAGATAGTTTTACTTCTACTCCATTAACATCAAATTTTGTTTCCGCCATATCAAATTTGTTGTTTCTTTGCAATGTGTTATTTACTGCCATGTTATTTTCTTCCTTTCTCTAGCACTTTGTATGAGATTCCTAATTCTTTTAATACGCTTGGTAGTTTCAAGAATGCTTCTTTACTACCTTTGATTTCAAATTTTGCCCAATATACATCTCCAGATTTAGCATCTTCAACTTGAACATTTTCGTTTCCATATTCAACATCTTTGTTATGAAAATTAATCTGTCCCTGTTTTGGCTTATTTACCATTTGGTCTACTTTTTTATGTAACTCTTTTAACTCGTTTGATTTGTCTTTTGCTTTTGACATATCAAGAGTATTTAAATAAACATTAATGATTTGTTCTGCTTCAAATTCATCGTTTGGCAAGAACGTTTTCATTACGTTCATATCTCGATTGATTTTTTCAAGTTTTTCAATCAATGACTCTTGTACTTTTTTTCCTGTTGCTTTTTTGTTTAGATATCCATCTTCATGAACAAGGTGATATTCAACTTCGTAATTTTTATGTTCGTCCCACCACTTTTTTAACGCTTCGTATTTTTTCTCTTTTTCTGCATCCTCAATTTCTTTGATTCCGCTTCCTAATTCATCTGCTCTTGACTTGATAGCTTTTTCAATCTCCATAAGTGTTTTCTTATCAGTCTTCCATTGAGCAAATACATCTTCTTCAATTCGTTTTCTTTCTTCCGATACCTGCTTTGTAAGTTTGTTCAATGACGCTCTGTCTTTTTTTGCAGTATCATATGTTGTTTCATCTACTACATACTCATACTTTTTCAATTCTGGAATCACCGCATTTTTCAATTCCTCTGCGTTCGTTTTCAAGATTCCATTCTCAACGTTTGCTTTAATTTCAAATTTCATGATTTTCTCCTTTTACAATTCAAATTCAAAGTTTGGCTTTTTGTGTGTTGCAAAATACTTGTTCCAGTTCTTTTTTTCATTATATAGAAGATATTGAATATCATTTTCAACATCTTCTCTTTCAAAAGAACGTTCGATTATTCTTGCTTCATTATCAAGAAACCTTAGTTCTGCACAAAATATAACGAAGTCATAACCAGTAACTATCAACCCATGAAGTGTCTGAATGTAATAGTTTTCTGGTACTTTAGGGTCATCTTTGTTTCCCCATTTCGACATCATTGCATGATTCATTATCTTAGAAGTCTTAATTTCTAAGATTCCTTTTTTATCACCGTCAATAATCAATCCATCTGGTGAATAACTCATGAAGTCATATTTGTTCGATATAAGCGTTGTATCTGGCTTATATTGAACATTAAGCTCTGGGTGCTTTAATTGGAACAAAGCTCTTATGTGGCTTTCTGCGTCTGTTCCATATTTCATGGCTTCGTTCATTTCTTCTTTTGGTTCGAATTGCGGTTGCTTTTCATACCACAATTCTTTTAACGTTTTCCATGGATTGGCATTTACCATGCACGAAGAATCAGAACCACCTATTGTTTCTTTTCTTCCTAACAACCATTCAGAATGGTCTTTATATTCAACCGTTCTGAATGATTCACTTTTATAAAGGTCTAGCATATGTAATCAACCTCAATTACATAATCATTTTCTGCTTGTTCCTCTTTTGAATATCCTAATACAGATAATTTTTCGTCTTCTCTAAGTGAGTTCCAATCCTCATCTTCAAATCCTTCTTTTGTTTCAAAATTTCCTACTCGATATTCAGATACTGTTGTATCATCTTCTGGGTCATCAGAAACAAATCTGTAAACAATTGCTCTAACCTCTGCTTCCTTTTCCATAGCGTTATAATATTCATCATCTGTAGGTGGGTCAATAGGTCTTTCTAACATTTTATTTTCCTCTCTTTCTTATAATGTTTCAATCATCCAAATAGCTATAAATAGTATTAATCCTGCTAATGTGCTTCCACAAATCATCTTGAACATTTCAAAATTAGACACATATTCAAGTTGTTCTTCAATTTCTCTTTTCTCTAAATTGAGAACATTATTTGTGATTTTTTCACACCATGAATAATCAATGCCTTTCATTTTTAACTCTCCTTTCTTGATGTCTTTGATTGATACATCTTACAATTATTATTATAACCATGGTTTCTTTTCTGTCAACAATTATTTTTATTTTTTTTAAAACATTCAAGGTAAAGCAAATTTTTTAAATATATTTGATTATCAAATTTTTAATGATATAATATTCATAGGTTAACCACATAAATTAATTTTAAAATTTTGCATTTAGTATGCCCTCCATTCTAAAAAAAGTTAACCTTTTAAGCCGTTCGCCAAAACGGCTTT
>ULRD01043147.1_pt1 | contig 12902 bp, 10 predicted proteins | sample 1955181 | NCBI WGS metagenome assembly ULRD01 (sample SAMEA4835675, study PRJEB28245) | human gut metagenome | biome: gut microbiome; material: fecal sample | place: Denmark | collected 2008
CTTTTTGCACACGGCATTTGAAAAACATAATTACGAGTGCGGCAAAGGCACACAGCACCTGCCAGCCTGCAATCATGAAGTAGCCTATCGAGTAACCGTTGTTTTTGTCTGTCCACACGGCGGCGTCCTTCGGAAAGGTAAATACGAATTGGTGCATGTCATTTGTGAGCACGAGCAGAAGCAATACGCCGGAGATGATACACAGAACCGACATTCCCTTGGGGAATTTGTATTCGTCCGGCTTTCCCAATGACATGGCAATCAGCAGTGCCAGCATAGGCACAAACAGCATGGGCAGATAGAACAGATACCACAGGTAACGGACGGCATCCGGCTGCCAGAATATAAAATACTTTGCCGAACGGACTACCATCCATATGATGAGCAGTACTGCGGTGACCGTCATAAACCTGCACACCTGCTTTTGCACGATCCGCTGACGGACGGAGAGCCCCCAGGCAGCGAATAGGCCAATATAGATAAAGCTGCGCAGATAGGAAAACAGCATCGGGTAGAAGCTGCCCCTGCCTACAATTCGGAAGCAATATGCCAATATCACGGCAAGTACAGCGATGCCGCTTGTTATGATCGTATTCTTTTTCTGTTCGGTCATAAACAGACCCCATTTCGCCTTCATTCGTTTTTGTTTTTCCTTGGGTATACCTTTTCAAATTAATCTATAGCATAAATCCGTCTGTTTCTCAACTGCTTCTTACGAGGCTTTGCACAAAAGCCACACTTTTTACCCCACAACAGAGAAAAATACTACATAGCCGTTAATGTAGGCGACAGATATCCGCTTTGTTTGCCCACCGAGCCGTGCCATGCTGACCGTCACCGACCGTTTTGCTCTTGATGTTATTGAGTTTGTAGATATGAGCAATCAGCGTTATCACACCGAGGACAGCAAACATAACTGCGGCAACGGTGATTAAAGCTGCAATGTTTGGCATTCGGTTTCCTCCTGTTCGTCACATAATAAGTCCTCGTTCCAATCTTTGAATTCGGGAACGAGGATTTCGTGTTTTATGCCCTGTATAAAGAGTTCGTCGGATATTCTTTTGTTCGCCGCCTGACCTGCGGCATCGTTGCCCATGCAGAGACAGACGGTGTCGATATTGGAATTCGCTTTCAGCATTTGAAACAGCACCTGATCCCCGACACAGCGGGCGGCAGCGTAGCTGTGACTGCGCCAATTTTCCTTGTGCAGAGAAATAAAGGACAGCATATCTGATTTCTCCTTTTTAGGGTAATAAAAAAGGCAGATAGATTTTTGCTTTCTATCTGCCTGTGTATCTGATATTTACTTTTCGGGAGTTCAAGTCTATCCAAAAAGGGAAAACGGCGATTTTACATCTGTGTTTTGGTACAGAGAAAAATCGCCGTTTGGGTAGCAAAAAAGCCCGATATATTCGGGCTTTTCGCAGGAGACATCTTTTTTGCCTCCACATTATGGAAAAGTACCACCATTTTGATAGAATACGCCCGGTGCAAGAATCAGCCTTCGACGGGGGCAACGATAGAAGTAATCTTCTCAAATAGCTCAGGCGCGTTTACGACTATTAGAGCAAGCTGTTCGCGCACACGTGTGACCCCCTGATAAAACAGATTCGGGTAAAGATAATTCGGATTCGGGTGCGGAATACCCTGAAGTTTGCCTTCCTCATCATAGTAGAACGAACTATCCAGCAGCATAACCACTTTATCAAATTCCTGTCCTATGACATGGTGAGTATCATAATCCTCGCTATATGCGGAGTAAGGACTTGGCTCATAATTGGATTTAGTGTAATTGATAAACGTATAGCCCTTGCTTCGATAATATGCCAGCAAGAATTGCGCCTCTTGGGTAGTATTGGCATAATTGATATCTACACTGGAATAGTCCATAGGCACGCGGGGTCGATGATTCAGGTCCTTCATACACAGAATAAAGGAATGCAGTTCCCGGTTTGTACGGATTTTTTCCGACAGAGTGAATCTCCCATCCAGATTCAAAGCCTCAATTTTAGAAACGATATCATTACGAGTCTCTGATGTCGACAGCACCTGCTCTGGATCGGATGAGAATATACATATCTGATCATTTTTGTATACTGAATCACAAATGGCATCAAACTGTTCCGTGTAGATGCGATGAGACTCATCAATCAGAATATACGTATAATCAGCCAGTGAGAAATCTTCATTCCGGAGTTCTGATGCAGAAACGATATTAAGATTATCTATTTCTGATCGAATCTTATCCTGTCCGGGTGATAGCTTTCCACAATGGATTATCACAGTTTTCCCGTTTTTGGAGAGGGTCTTGGCGATATCATAGAGAAGCAGAGTTTTTCCTGTGCCGGGCTTGCCTGTAATGTGGAAGTATGCACCTAAGAATGCACTATCCACTCCGCTGAGCACACTTTTCTTTACCTGCTCCTGTGCTTGTGTCAAAAAGTACTCTCCCTGAATAAACCTTGAGGGAGTATTCAGAGGGGAAACCAGATAGTCTGACGCCCTAAACATATTATCGATATGTTCGGTGTATCCTTCTTTGATTTTGCGGACAGCTGCAACGATCTCACCAAAATCAACGCTGACAAGCTCATCATTCAGAGACAGCTTATAACAAGACATGGAATCCGTTATGACGGAGTATAGCGCAAGCCTTTTCCCTAAATGCGATAAATAATGACGATTCTTCAGAAGTTGACTTAATATCTGCTCCTCAGGGACAGCGACAGATTTTAATTCAACGTTCAAGCAGAGCTTATCTGTGAATTTCAGCAGGTCAAATTCTTTACCAATTTGCGGAATATGGAAAGAATAGAAAAATCCACAACATTCATCCAGAGTTGCCCCTGATGATAACAGTGCATCAACAAACAGGCGGAGGGATTCGATTTCGTGCGCTTTAGTCCGCTGAATATCTCTCTTTTGGGAACTGTGCTTTTCAACAATATTGAAAGGTGCCTCTTCATGAATGCGAGATAACGCATAAATGTTGATCGGTCTTGTCTCAAAATGGCCACCAGCACTCACCACAGACCCTCCTTTACAGAATCGTTTGTTACTTCAACTGCGCCTTCAGTTCCTGAAAGCTCTCCAGCGCGCTCTGGAGGTTTTCGATGATATCATCGGCCAGCACGTCGGGCGAGGGCAGGTTGTCCAGATCGGCAAGGGACTTGTCCTTGATCCAGAAGATATCGAGGCTGGTCTTATCCCGCGCAAGGATGTCGGCAATATCGAATTTGCGCCAGCGGCCATCCGGGTTATCTTCGCTCCACGTTTCGGTGCGTTCGTACCGATTCTCCGGATGATAACAGGCGATGAAGTCCAGCAGATCGGAATACTGCATCGGATGCTGTTTCAGCGTAAAGTGAACGTTGGTGCGAAAATCGTAGATCCAGACGGCCTTCGTCTGCGTTTCGGCGCTGGCCGGACGCTTATCGAAGAAAATGACGTTCGCTTTGACACCCGGCTTATAGAAGATGCCCGTGGGCAGACGCAGGATTGTATGCAGATCACAGGTAGCAAGCAGCTTCTTGCGGACGATCTCGCCAGCGCCGCCCTCAAAGAGCACGTTGTCCGGCACGACCACCGCAGCCTTGCCCGTGGCTTTCAGGATGGTATTGATGTGCTGGACGAAATTGAGCTGCTTGTTGCTGCTGGTAGTCCAGAAATCCTGACGGTTATATACGAGGTCCTCTTCCTCCTGTTCGCCTTCCTCATTGGTGAAGGTGAGGGAGGATTTTTTGCCGAAGGGCGGGTTGGTGAGAACGTAATCCACGCGATAGCCGGGATCGGTGAGCAGCGAATCGCCGTGGGCGACAGGAACGCTGCCGTAAATATCCCCGATGTTGTGCAGGTACAGATTCATCAGGCACAGCTTGAAGGTGGACGCCACCAGCTCATTTCCGTAGAAGGTCTCGTTTTTCAGGAATTCCTTCTGCTCCCGGTCAAGCGTATAGTTCTCCGGATCGGCAAGGAACGCCTGCGCCGCGAGGAAAAATCCCCCGCTGCCGCAGCAGGGGTCCGCAATCGTTTTCATCGGCTCCGGGCGGATGCAGGCGACCATCGCCTGGATCAGCGCGCGCGGTGTGAAATACTGGCCTGCGCCGGATTTTACGTCTTCTGCGTTTTTCTGCAGCAAACCTTCATAGATCTCGCCCTTCACGTCCGAAGACATGGAGACCCATTTCTCCCGGTCGATCATCTGCACGATCCGGTAAAGGATTGCCGCATTGCTGACCTTGTTGATCGCGCCCTTGAAGATCTGACCCAGGATGCCGCCCTGCTCCCCCAGCTTTTCCAGCGTATCTTTGTACTGTTCTTCCAGCGCTGCTCCGGTGAGGGTGTTCATATCCTGCCATGTATAGCCGGCAGGGATACCGGACTCCTTCCTATATGGCGGCTTGGAATACTCGTCCGACATTTTGAGGAAGATCAGGTATGTAAGCTGCTCCAGATAATCTCCATAGGATAATCCGTCATCGCGGAGAGGATTGCACATGCCCCAGACTTTTGAAATGATAGATGATGTTTGTTCAGGCATAGGTGCCCTCCTCTGATTTCTCAAGAAGATCCATCAAATAATCGTGGACCGTGTAATAATAGCGCATACTCTCAGGCCGTCCATCATGAAAATACTGGAGCATAAACCCATAGAGTTCATCTGCAGATATGTCATAGGGCTTAAAATGATAGCTCCCAATTGACGGAGCCATCACAGCAGCCCCAATCTTATTTTTCCGCATGAAATCAACAAGTTCCATGAACTTTTTCATGATTTCTTTGCATCTGTTGTACTCAGAATCACTTTTGAAATTATAATAAAAGAACTGGCGTAAGAAGTGATATCCAAAATACAATTTTGACGGCATGATTAGAGAATTGATTGTTAGCCGCTGGTCCTTTTCAAGCGCAGAAGCCAATACCCAGACAATTCGCCATTCCTGTTCATACTGCCACATAGAGGCTTTATTCAAAGCGGTACATAAAATGGCGGCATCTAACGGATACTGGTATATTTGGCTTCCCGTTTCAGACAATAAATCTCTAACATCTATAGGCTCTGAAGTGTATGCCACAGGGAAAATAGATTTCCGAAGAAGGTCCCCTTTTTGAATAGGTAACTTGTTAAAATCATACTCGATACAGAGCCCTTTGTTTGAATCTGCATAGTGTGCCCACATTAGTGTTGAACTGTTCTCTTTTGAGAAACAGCAAACATATGTACCCAAGTAGTCAAGTTCACGAAATTTGAGCCGGGACTCTGTTTTTAAATGCTCAATATATGGTTTTACAATATCGTCTCTCCTGAGCAAACCGTCAGGCAGATGGGCAGCTATCCTATGGTTTTCCATTTCGGCCCACCATGCTTCTGCAGCCGCCTCAATCTCTTCCATTGTGCCATACTGATGAATCGCGCCATCAAAAACATCATTGAACTCACCAATCGAATTCAGCGTTATTTTGTTGTTTATGATATCATCAATGGCGTGCGTTGACAGTGAGCGGTATCTGTACAGTGGCGGCAATACCGGAGGAAACATATATGGTTTCTGAATGCCATTCTCAATGCGCTTGCTAACGAAACTGCGAAAACCATCATTTTGAATCAATTCTAAAAAAGTTATCACGTTAACTTCCCTTCAAAGGCGTTTTTCAAAATACTCTGCCACATGGCCTCTGCCTGCTGCAAGGCAGCATCCACCGTCTGCTCAATGCTGTCACATACAGATAAGCGGGAATCTATCTCGGCAACAACACGCTTTTGCGTTTCCAAACAGGGTACTATTATCGGTGTCTTTGAATAGCCGCTTACATTGAAGTGTGCTTGAGCGACGCCACGCTTCTTCTCTTGAATAATTCTTTTCCCCAATGGGGAATTTGTATATGCACATAGGTACTCAGGAAGGATTTTTTCAGCATACGGAACTGCAATCAGAATATCTATTGCGTTGCAACCGTTGTATGTAGGCGGCACAACGCACGCCGTTCCGGGGTATCCAGACCGAACAACTAACACATCACCCGTATGTATTTCGCTTCGCAGGTTTGCCTCGTGTCCAGCTTTTGTGAGATATACCCAATCTGAATCATTCACAGCAAATTCCCTTACATTTGCAGACCGAAACGCACGTACCCCTACATCCGCAGATGTGTAATACTGTGCAGGCTTGATAACAATTCCGACCTTTATGTCTTTGCATACATCCTCAACATTGCAAGTATCGCTCTCAGGAATCACACTTTCAAACGCCTCTTTCAGCACGGCCTGCCGATACACCGCAAGCTGTGCTTTTGTTTTCTTCAGCGTTTCCACCCCGGCGTCGAGTTGGGAGAACAGTTCCTCAATCCGGGCAACAATACGCTCCTGCTCTGGGATGGGTGGGATACTGACACGGATTTTTGAATACTGCTGAATCCAATACCGCTTATGGGTGCTATGATCAAACTGAATGATCTGTATGCGATAATAGATATACTTCGGCAACACCAAATCTTTGTTAATGTGCAGAATCTTCATCGCGGACGATTTTACTTTAAATGGGAAGTTCACATACTGTGTTGCAGTTGTAAAATCGTCAAAAATGATGACCGGGGTTTTATCAAAGACCCCATCCATCTCGTTTGTATAACCAAGGATAAAAGATTTACCTGCAGTTAATACGGGGACAGAGTATGAATCACTGTAGTCTGTTGATTCGACAATATAAGCGGTCGGCTGCTCATACTCGAGCAAATCGCCAAGCTCGTATTCACTGTAGCCTTGCAACTTGAATCAACATCCTTTCAGCCGTTATATGGGTCAAATGATAAGTACGATGAGATATCTTCACCTGATAATTCAGTTGAGCATCTACCTTTTTCTACGGTAAAATAAGCATTTATTTTGCAATGAGGGCAATAACAGGAGCCTTCCTCATAATCACAATGAAGCTGCACCAGCACATGCTCACTGTCAAAACAATGAGAACAATAGAATAACTGAGGATTCTCGTCCTTCAACGTGATATAAGGATCTCTATGACGGATTATTTGCCCCTCAACATCTTTTTTCTTCTTTAGCTCCGTGTTTTCTTCTTTTAGTTTGGCATTCTCAGCCTGAAGGTCCAATGCCTGCGCACTTAAATCAAGCAGTTGTTTGTACAGTTCAATATTATCTGCCTTCTGGGCAAGGGCAATTGCATCCTTAAATGCATCATAGAAAGCCATTGTGTACCTCCTTACGCCACCAGTTCCACGTTCATTTCCTGCAAAATCGCCTTGTACTGATCTCCAAACACATCGTAAAACCTGCCCAGACCACCCTTGCGATCAAAGGGACTGAGGTCAAGGTCCTCCGGCTCAATACTGAGGGAAACAGTGATGTGATCCTTGATGAGGCGCAGCCATTCCATCTGCTCATCTGTAAAATGGATATGGCCTGCGTTCCGGCGCAGCGTCCACTGCATGAAGTTATAATTCACCTTGTCCGCGAACGGGGCGAGATGATCGGCATAGCCCATCTCGAAGCGGATGATGGAAATGAGATCGGTGAGTTGCGCTACGGTGCCGCGCTTCACCTTCTCCGGCTTTTTGATGGCATAGCATTCCCACAGGCGCTCGATGGTGATGTTCTGCGCCTTCAGCTTTTCATACAGGGCTTTGAGCTTTGTAATCGCCATGGGACGATCCTTATACCGCTGATCGTAAATGATCCGCAGGGCAAGGATCTCATCCTTGTTCTCCTCGATGAATTCATGGAAGGTTTTGAGGACACGGTCGGCATTGGCCTGCTTATCGGTATCGTACCCGGCAAAGAGCACCGTGTCGATATTCACGGAGTCGATGACCTGCTCATGGCTGCGGCGCACGTTCTCAATGTAATCGCGAATATCCGGATTATAGAAGGGCTGCACGGCCTGTTGGATCAGCGCCTTCTTTGCCTCATCCATGCGGTGCTGCTCGTCCTCGGTCGGCTCATGATCGTCGGACAAATCGACACCGGCCTTGGCGGAAACAATATCCGGGTCAAAGGCGTCCAGCAGATGCTGGGCGATGTTCCCGGCGCTGCTGCCGACGGTGCTGCTGAATTCGGTGCGCTCCCGGTCGGTCATCTGGCTGTTGAGCCGGATGACGCGGTTGGCGAGGGATGTGAGGGTGTCTTCATCCTTTGTGCCCATGGCTACACGCAGCATCAGTTCCTTCATGCTGACGGAGGGCTTGCGCTCCAGCGTGCGGGTCTCGGTCTTTTTGGATTTCGTGACGCCAACGGCGTCCACGATCACAAAATGATCCTTGTTCTCCGTGGCGGAAGGCGTCACCTTCTGCAGGTCGTCCTTGCCGAGCACGCGGGTGCCGCGCCCCTTCATCTGCTCAAAATAATTCTTGCTGCGAACATCGCGCATGAAGATCAGACACTCGATGGGCTTCACGTCCGTCCCCGTGGCGATCATGTCAACGGTAACGGCAATACGGGGATTATAATCGTTGCGGAAGGCACTGAGAACAGTCTCCGGACGATCCGCCTGACAGGTGATCTTCTGGCAGAATTCATTGCCTTCCCCAAACTCTTCCCGGACGATCTGGATGATATCATCCGCATGGCTGTCGGTCTTGGCGAAGATCAGCGTCTTGGGTACTTCGCGGCGATGCGGGAAAAGCTGCGTGAACAGGTTGTCCCGGAACGCTCGGATCACGGTACGGATCTGGCTGGGATTCACAACGTCCCGATCCAGCTTTGCTGTGGTATAGATCAGGTCCTCGTCCATCTGTTTCCAGCGCTTTGCGCGGGTCAGGCGGTCCCGATACTCGATCTGCTGCTTGAGGATTGTCGCACCGTTTTTCGTAACATCGGTCTCAATGAGGAAGATGTCCTCACCAACATTGACACCATCAATAATGGCCTGCTCTCGCGAATATTCGCTGACCACGTTCTGGTTGAAAAAGGCAAAGGTGCGCTTGTCCGGCGTAGCGGTCAGGCCAATGATGAAGGCGTCGAAATATTCCAGCACCTGTTTCCAAACGTTATAGATCGACCGATGGCATTCATCGACGATGATGCAGTCGAAAAACTCCGGGGGAACCTTTTCGTTATAGACGACCTCTTTTGCGGCCTGTGTGTCGGCTACGGCCTGCTCGAAGAAGGATTCTTCCTCTGCGGATTCATCCATTTCCTCGCCCTTCAGGATGGAGTACATCCGCTGAATGGTGCTGATGCAGATCTGGATGTCATTGGGGATATAGGAGCTGTTCAGGCGGCGAACACCGTAAAGCTGGGCAAAGGAGCGGTTGTCGTCATTCGGCGTATAGGCAAGGAATTCCCGCTCCGCCTGCTCGCCCAGTGACTTGGTGTCCACAAGAAACAGGATGCGCTTCATCTTGCCAAACTTCAGCAGACGGTATGCTGCCGTGATTGCTGTGAAAGTCTTGCCTGCGCCGGTTGCCATCTGCACCAGCGCCTTGGGGCGATTATCCGCAAAGGAGGCGTCCAGATTCCGGATTGCTGTGATCTGGCATTTGCGGAATCCGGCGGTATCAAAGGCTGGAAAATGCTTCATGTTATTGCGGATCGTATCGCCCTTTGTGAGTAGAGCAAGCAGTGTTTCCGGCCTGTGGAAGGAAAACACGCGCCGGGAACGGTATTTGACATCAGCATAATCCGTAAAACGGGTGAGCTGCCCGGTGGCCTCATAGGCAAAGCGGATTTTATACTCGGTGGTTATGTATTTGAAGGTGCTGTTTGCATAGCGCCCGGACTGGCCCTCGACGACCGTGATGTTCTCGCCCAGCTCATCCTTCTTCGCTTCAATCACGCCTACGGGCTTCCCATCAACAAAAAGAGCATAGTCAACTGGCCCGGTACTGGTGGGATATTCCCGAACAGCAACACCGAGAGAAGCCATGGGATTCACTTTTTTCAGATCCTGAACGACCCAGCCGGATTGCGCAAGACGGGCATCGATCAGTTGTCTGGCTCTTTCTTCAGGGGTCATGTTGGTCGCCTCCCAGCACAACAAAAAACAAATCACACTTATATTTTGACATAATATTATATCACGATCCAGCTGGATAATCTACTGCTTCCGCAGCTTTTGCGGAGGCAGTTTTTTCACTTTTCTGAAAGTTTTTGGAAAGCGGTTAAGTTTTCCCCTTTCCCGTGGACGTATATCAGGGAAGCAAATCTTTTCAGGGAAACACGTTAACAAAAGGGCATGCGTTTCTCCGTATGGTGGAGGAAGCAGAAAAAGTTTTGGGAAAACACCTGATCAAAACAGCATGTTTTTCTCCGTATAGCGGGAAACACCCGCTCAAAACGGTCTGTGTTTCTCCGTATAGCGGAGAGTGAAGAAAAAGTTTGAAAAACACTGGTCAAAACGGCCCATGTTTCTCCGTATGGTGAAAAAAGCTGGAAAACCATAAAAGCTTCGTCCTCTCTCGTGGCCGTATATGGCAGAGCAGCACCGTTGAGAGCATCCTGACGAACGAGAAGTACAAGGGCTGCGCGATCCTGCAGAAGAAGTTCACCGTGGATTTCCTTTCCAAGAAGATGAAGGTGAACGAGGGCGAGGTCCCGCAGTACATAGTGGAACAGAGCCACCCGGCGATCATTGATCCTGACCAGTGGGAAAAGGTGCAGACGGAGATGGCAGTCCGTAAATCCAGAGGGCGGCATCACAACTGCCTGAGTCCATTTTCGGCAAAGATCATCTGCGGCGCTTGTGGGGAATACTACGGTCCCAAGGTATGGCACAGCACTGACAAGTACCGACGCGTGATCTGGCAATGCAACGGGAAGTTCAAAGGTGAGCATCGCTGCGCCACACCGCATTTATACGAGGAGGACATCAAGCGCCTGTTCCTGCAGGCTGTGGCGGATCTTACAGAAGCGCGGGAAGTCCTGATGGAAACCTGCCAGATGTTGCTGGATGAATACCTGAACACGGAGTCCCTCGATGCAGAGAGTGCCGCATTGGAGACCGAGATGGAGTGCGTCTCGGAGCTCACGCGGAAGCTGATCGCGGAAAATGCCACCACGGTCATGCAGCAGGAGGAGTATAACCGGAGATACGATGCGCTGGTCGAGCGTTACCATGCGGCGCAGGACCGGCTGGATGAACTTCAAAAACTGAGAATCACACGGAGCTTTCAGGCCGATGTGTTGGAATGCTTCATGTTCGAGATAAAGGCCATCGACACCACGCTTCCGCTGGAATTCACGGATCGCTTCTAGAATAACCTGCTCGACCGGGTGACGGTCTACCACGATGGCCGGATGGTATTCCGCTTCAAGAACGGTACGGAGGTCACGGAAATGCTCTGATGCCGAAAAGCAAAACAGCCCGTGACGGGGATCAGCCGGTCCTCATCACGGGCATTCTTTGTGCGAAACAGTAGTGATTTTTTGAAACGATAGGATACGGGCCTCCGGCAGATACCGCCAAGGCAAGTCTATCAAGGACAAAAGCGACCCATTTTCATTCTCCAACAGAGCCTCAAATGCACCCGCTATTTTGCAGAAACGGCCTATTTGCAAGGCTTTTCAGAGGAAAATGAAATGGACCGGTAATCGACACATTGTATCAATTACCGGTCCAGATATGGTCGGAGTGGCGAGACTTGAACTCGCGGCCTCATGGTCCCGAACCATGCGCGCTACCATCTGCGCTACACCCCGATGCAGCTTTTTCATTATAATGATAACGCACACGGTTGTCAAGTATCAATTTTCATTTTACAGAGAAATATGCGAAATTTGTCGATTCTTGTTTTCGGAAGAAATGTTTCTTTCTGTTATTTTCATCTTGACAGCATTCCGGAATCCCACTATAATAAAACCACTGCGGTCAGCCCTGTCTTGCAAACTTTGCTGACTACATCCTTGGAGACTGTGCACTGCTGCCAGTCTCCTTTTTTCTTTCTTTCAATGCTGCGAAAATATAAAAATGCCGCGACGTTTGTCGCGGCATTTTTATGGTGGACGATACAGGACTCGAACCTGTGACCCTCCGCACGTCAAGCGGATGCTCATACCAGCTGAGCTAATCGTCCGTGTCAGCGTTGGTTATTCTAACGCATCTGCATCCTTTTGTCAACCCCTTTTTTCGACGGCCCCGATTATTTTCGGAGCCGTCGAACATGGGGCGCTTTACTTCGCCGTGATATAGACCGTGCAGTCGGCCTTCACGCCGCCGCACTCGGCCGTGATCGTCGTCGTGCCTTTGCCAACGCCGGTCACGACGCCCTTGTCGCTGACGGTGGCAATGGATTCGTCCTTACTCGACCACGTGACAGCCTGATCGCCGCCGGCCGGATAGATCGTCGTGCTCAGCGGCACCTCATCGCCGACCTTGGCCGCAAACTCCGTGCGCTTGCTGCCGAGGAACGTGATGGTGATGCTCGTGACCGACGGAGTCGGCGTCGGAGTCGGGGTCGGCTCCGGTGTGGGTGTCGGCGTGGCGACCGGCGCGGCACTGGAAACCGTCGCCGGCGGGGTCGGCTCGGCAGCGCTCGGGGTATTTTGACTGGCGTTCAGGCTCACGGTGATGAGCACGATGACGGCAGCCACGACCGCGAGGAGCAAAATGCCGCCGAACAGCATCTGCCACTTCGTATTGACCGCAGCGTGCTCCGCCGCCGGCGTGCCCGCATTTTCACTGGACGTGCGCAGCGGTATGCGCTCTGCGGATTTGCTGCGTCCCGTACCGCAATATGGACAGCGGCTGCGCAGGCCAGAATACTCGCGCCCGCAGCGCCGGCAGGTGATCTTGGGAATGACGCTCATGAGAAGCCTCCAATATGTAAAGATTTGATACGCATTTGTTTTCCCTATCATACACTGTTCGGTTTTTTTCGTCAAGAGGGAGAGCCTGCCGCTCCCCCTCTTGCGCGGCGCATCAAAACTGCGTCTGCACCCCGCCGGACACGTC
>ULRD01002622.1_pt1 | contig 12859 bp, 6 predicted proteins | sample 1955181 | NCBI WGS metagenome assembly ULRD01 (sample SAMEA4835675, study PRJEB28245) | human gut metagenome | biome: gut microbiome; material: fecal sample | place: Denmark | collected 2008
GAGCTCCCCCGATGGGGAGCCAAGAACGTTCTGCCGCTTAATTTAATAGCATTGCCCTGTTAGGGGAGCAGCGTATTCTCATAAATAAAAAATTTCTCGGCGCTTCCATTTTCTGATGCGCCGCACCATCCCCTTCAACCTGCTGAACCTATGGAACCTTTTGAACCCGCAACAGATCACTATACATTTGGAGGGATCATGAACAGCGAACTTATTCGAAATGATTTTCCTATTTTGAAAACCAAGGTCGGCGGCCATCAGATCGTCTACTTTGATAATGCTGCCACCACGCAGCGCCCGCTCCCCGTCGTCAATGCGGTCTTAGACTATACCACCCATGAAAATGGGAATCCGCACAGAGGCGCGCACATCTTTGCGATTTCCGCCTCGGAAGCCTACGACACCTCGAAGGAGGTCGTCCGTGACTTCATCCACGCCAGAAGCGAAAAGGAGATCATCTACACCAGAAATACCAGCGAATCCTTGAACCTCGTAGCCCGTTCCTACGGGGAGACACATCTCAAGGCAGGCGACCATATCCTGATCACCATCGCAGAACATCACTCAAACCTTGTCACCTGGCAGCGCGTCGCCCAAAAGACAGGGGCGACACTGGACTATATCTACGTCGACAAGGAAACTGGCCATTTCCCGGAAGAAGAGCTGAAAAAGATCGACGATCCGAGAGTAAAGCTCTTTGCCTTCGCCGAAGTATCGAACGTCCTTGGCATCGACTTTGATCCGAAGCCCCTCATCCAGAGAGCCCACGCGCATGGCGCGATCGTCGTCTTAGACGGCGCGCAGTCCACGCCGCACAAGATCGTCGACGTGCAGGACTTAGACTGCGACTTCTTTGCCTTCTCCGGACACAAAATGTGCTCCATGGGCGGCATCGGCGTCCTCTATGGCAAGGAAGAGCTCTTGAACGACATGGAACCATTCCTGATGGGCGGCGACATGATCGAAGATGTCCATGAGCAGGAAACCACCTACGCCGAGCTTCCTGCCAAATTCGAAGCCGGCACACAGTATGTCGAAGGCGCTGTCAGCCTTGTCGCAGCCATCCGTTATATACAGGCCATCGGCTTTGACGAGATCCGCGCACAGGAAAAACGCCTCGTCACTCGCTGCCTGGAAGGCATGAAGAAGCTCCCCTTCATTCACATCATCGGATCGACGGATCCGGAAGAAAAAGAAGGGCTCGTCGCTTTCGAAGTCGAAGGCGTCCATCCGCATGACGTCGCACAGATCCTCTCTGCGGAAGGCATCTGCATCCGCACCGGACACCACTGCGCCCAGCCGCTCCACATCTACCTTGGCATCAATGCCTCCTGCCGTGCCAGCTTCTATTTCTACAACACGGAAGAAGAAGTGGACTACTTCCTCGAAAAGCTCAAGGATGTCCGGAAAGTCATGGGGTATGACGACTGATGGAACTCAAACAGCTTTATACTGACCTCATCCTTGAATACAATAAGGATAAGAGCAACAAACGCAAGATCGAATGCCCGACTGTCCATGAGCACGGACATAACCCGAGCTGCGGCGATGACATCGATATCGAGGTCAAGATCAAGGACGGCGTCATCGAAGACCTCGCCTACACCGGCAGCGGCTGCGCCATCAGCCAGGCATCGACCGCGATGATGGCTGAACTCCTGCAGGGGAGAACCATCCCGGAAGCCCTTCGCCTCTGCCGCCTCTTCCTCGATATGATCCGCGGCAAAGTGACGGATGAAAGCGAGCTCGAAGAACTCGAAGCCGCTATCACGCTGAAGGATATTTCCAAGATGCCCGTCCGCGTCAAGTGTGCGACCTTAGGCTGGCATACGCTCGAAATGGCGCTCGAAAAAATAGAAAAAGAACTCACGAAGTAATACAGAGCCCCCGGCCGCATAGCGGTGCGGGGGCTTTTTGTGCCGAAAAGGAGTGGAAAGGGAAAAGATTCCTCATCCTATCATCTAAACTCATTATTGTCCTAAATCTAATATAGAAATTTGACAATACGAGATTTATGATTCATAATAAAACACATAAAAACAATAATAATGCACTTCAGATAGTTTAATATAATGAGAACCTGCAGGTCCGAAGCCGGACTTGTTTTCAGGTTCTCATTTTTATTTTCTAACCTTGGTTTTTACGCAGTCGTTGATGGTCCGTTTCAGGACATCTGAAATCGTCTGCGTTATTTATAAGAGAGAAGGATATATATGAAAAAGGATGTCAAATGTTTGCTCTCAGCGCTTGTATTTGCCGGAATTTCATGGGGGGGATACGGAATAGCGTCTGCTGCCGGTGAAGCAGTGTATGAGCTGAATCCGGTCGTCGTGACGGCAACGAGAACGGAGAAGGCAGATATCGATGTGCCAGCCAATGTCACCGTCGTTACGGCCAAAAAAATCGAAGAAGCCGGTTATAAAAATGCATTCGATGCGATCCAGTCTCAGGTGGGCGTAGAGAGCACAGGGTATGGGGATGCGGGGCAGGACTTCGGGTTCAGCTCTGGACGCACGGTCGTGCGTGGATACGATCGTGGTACGTTGGTCATGGTCAATGGCATCCCGATGAATTTGAAAAACTACAATTCACTGGCAGGTATCCCGAAAGATATGATCGAGAAGATTGAAATCGTAAAAGGTGCTGCAGGGACACTTTATGGTGCAGAAGCCATGGGTGGTGTCATCAATATTATGACCAAGACACCACAGGATGGAAAGGAAACGGTCACGCTCAAAGGAACCGTGGGGAATTACTATAATGATTATGGGGCGACTTATGCGGGGCCGAATTTGATTGTCTCGCTTCAAAGGGAGTATAGCGATTTTATTAACCACAGCAATGCGTATCCGGAAGGATCGAAGATCAACTGGTGGGTCGGTAAAGGGCAGTCGAATCGAGCTGCTGTGGCAGCTAAGCTCAGCGAGGAAGTTGGATTTAACCTGATGTATCAGGAAGGGAATATCACCAGAGGCAGCTTCACCGATCATGTCAAGTTGGGATCGAAAAAAGTGCCCTATAACTATAGATATGATGACAAACGCGCTACCGTAGGGATGACGTATACCGGAAAAGAGAATGGGATCAAAGCCATCGTGGGATACAATTATCGTAAAGCGGATGGCTTCGATCGCGCTAAGAATGTACCTGTGAGCTCTTCTGCTGAACTGTCCAGCTATATCACGGATGTACAGAAAACATGGGAACTGGGGAAAGATACCCTCATTGCCGGCTATACATTCAAGAGAGAGGACTATGAAGGACTTGTCAAGAAAGCAAATAAAGCCCATCGTCTGAATCATGGATTCTATCTGTCTTATACTGATGAGTTCTCTCCGAAATTCAGTGCGACGCTCGGACTGCGTGCTGAGATCATTAAGGATCCCGTTTCGGATCAGAATGTTTTTAATCCGCAGTTCCAGACTCTGTATAAATTCAATGACAATACTTCCTGGTATGTAGATATTGGCCGCGGCTTCCAGATGCCGGCGGTTGATTCCTATTATGGCACAAAAGCAGCACCAGATACACTCAAGCCGGAAAAAGGTTGGACTTATGAAACGGGAATCAAACACAATTTTAGTGAAAGCCAGAGTTTGAAATTCTCCGTCTATCATATGGATTTTAAAAATAAAATCGGCTGGACTGACAAGGATAAAGATACAGGGTTGCAGTATGCCTATAACAAAGGCAATTTTAGAAATACCGGTGTAGAAGTGACATACGACCAGGTGGTTAATAACCATTGGGATTACAGCCTTGGCTTCAGTTACAGCAATCCGGAGGTCAATGATCCTTCTGGCACGAAAGGATGGGTACAGGATTCTGCCAGACTGGATGGTGTCGCATCTGTGACCTACAGAACGGACAAGATCAGAAGCACATTGTCCTGGAAATATCTGGGAGATCGGGAAGAATATAGCAGAAGGCAGACCCCGTCCCTGTCTCGCGTGACATGGAATACCATTTACGATGTGACGCCCAATGATACGCTCTCTTTGACTCTGAATAACCTGTTCGATCATGAGAACTATGCCAATAGATATGGCAATCTGGAACTTCCTTACAACTGGAAACTGTCTTATTCTCATAAGTTCTGATCTCCTTCAGGACGCCATTTGATCTTTTGAAGCGGCTGACAGCCAAAGGCTGCCGCCGCTTTTTATTTGATGAGCCCAAAGGAAGCTATGTGGAAAAGAATTCTTTTTACGATACTTGCCGCGCTGGCATCGATCCTTCTTCCTGCCTGCTCGGTCACGCCCGCGCCGCAAAGCGAGACGCGAAGCATGACGGACGATGCCGGGCGCACTATATCCGCGCCCATCCATCCCACGCGCATCGTTTCTCTCACGTATGGGACGGATGAGATACTGACGTCGCTTCTTTCCCCTGGGCGCATTGCCGCCTACTCGAAGTATGCGGGAGATGACGGGATCAGTTTCCTCACCAAGGACGAGGTCAGCCGGGTCGGGCGGACGGTCGATACGGAGCCGGAGCATATTTTGGCGCTTGCGCCGGATCTGGTGATCGCTTCGACGTCTACGCCCATGCAGACGGTCGAGGTACTTACGCACTCGGGGATCCCTGTCTATGTTTCCGCCATCCCGACGACGGTAGAGGAAATGAAGGGGAAGGTGCGCGGCGTCGCGAAAGCAGTCCACGAAGAGGAGAAGGGGGAGGCGCTGGTTTCTGACATGGAGTCGAAGCTGGCCGCTCTTGCGTCCAAGCTCTCGGCGGTTTCACCGGATATGGAGCGTGTGGCTCTCGGCATGTCATTTCGCGGGATCCTTGGCAAGAAGGGGACGCTTTTTTCGGATGTCCTGCGTCTCGCGCATGTGAAGGATGGGGCAGCGGTGTATGAGGTGCCGAAGGGGGCGGATGCGTACCTTTCTTTGGAGATCCTCCCGAAGATCGATCCGGATGTGATCCTTCTTCCCACCTGGCGGGTGAAGGCGGGGGATGATACGAAGGCCTTCGAGGAAGGACTTCTGTCAAATCCTGCACTTCGCGAGGTGACGGCGGTCAAAGAGAGGCGTCTCGTGCCTTTTTCGGAGAAGTACAAGTACGTCATGAGCCAGCATGTCGTGGACGCAGTGGAAGCGGCGGCGCGGGCGGTGTATCCGGAAGTGTTTGTGACTAGTGACTAGGGATTAGGGGCTAGGACATTTCACCCCTTCTCGCATTTCGCCCGTTTGCATTTTTACTTGACTGATGAATGGGATGATTGAATGAGGCATAAGGAGACTCACCTATGACACCCAAAATCATTTATATGACGAATATTGATCGTCGCTATTTCATGATGCGCCGTGCGCTTGACGAATTGATCGCGGATGGAGAGATGTCCGCATCCTCACAGGTCATAAAGACGGAGGATGGCTCTGTGTGGAGCGCATCGTGGGAAGAGAAACTACGCGGGAGCGCACTGGTCATGATCCGTTTCATGGGAAATACGATCCGTACGAAGTTTTGGACGGCGTGTATGCATTTTCTCTCGCGGGAAGGGATCCCGTATTACATGGATGCGGCGGGATCGGCAGAGGAGGAGTGCATAGAGCGGGTCGCGGCAAAGGACATCGAGGCTATGAAGGCGTACTCGTTCTATGGGGGTCTGACGAATTACAAGAATCTGTGGCTCTATGCGCGTTCCCTTTTTGATCAGGGGGTGCCTGATGTGGAGCCGCCGTCGCCGATCTGCTGGGCGGGGATCTATCATCCGGGGATGGCGAAGAAGTTCATGACGGAGCTTTCCCTATATGAGAAGATGTTTCTCAAGGCGGGGCGTCCGACGCTGGGGCTTCTCTTCTATCGGGATGAGTGGATCTGGGATGACCTGCATTACCAGAAGGCATTCATAGAGGAGGCGGAGCGGCAGGGGCTGAATGTCATCGCAGTCTTCACGAATGGCCTGCCGGATCCGAAGCTGGGGATGCCGACGATCCATGAGGTGTTTGAGAAGTATTTCATGAAGGAGGGAAAGCCTCTCGTCGATGTCATCGTGAATGTGATGAAGTTCTCCTTTACGACGTCGGGGTCGATTTCCATCAAGGCGCTGGAAGAAATGGGCGTCCCTGTGCTGGAGGCCTACTCTCTGATCGCTCCGAAGGAGGAGTGGGAGGCATCGCCGGAGGGAATGAATGCGATGGAGATCTCCATCTCGGTCACGATGCCGGAGTTTGATGGGATCATCCACGGGATGCCGATCGCTGCGAAGCATGTGAAGGAGGATGGGGAGGTGGAGTACCTGCCCATCCCCGAGCGTATGCGTGCGATGGTCTCGCGGGCGGGGGCATGGGCGAGACTCCACAGGAAACCGAATGCGGAGAAGAAGATCGCGATCATTTTTCACAATTACCCGCCGAAGAATTCGAACATCGGGAGTGCGTATGGTCTGGACAGCATCGAGAGCGTGCGCCGTCTGCTCGGCTTCATGAAGGAGGCCGGCTATCAGGTCGATTTCATCCCGGAGGACACGGAGGCCTTCATGAAGCGGCTGACGGCGCAGGCGACGAATGACCGCTCGATGCTGACGGAGGAGCAGGAGGCGGCGTGTCAGAAGGTCCCAAAGAAGCTCTACTGTGATTTCTTTGCTGCCTTCCCCGAAGAGACGCGGCGGCAGATGGAGAAGGATTGGGGAAAGGCGCCTGGCAGGGTCATGACGACGGAGTCGGGCGATATTCTGGTACCGGGGCTGATGGACGGGCATATTTTCCTCACGGTGCAGGCGCCGCGCGGGTATGGCTTTGATGCGTCGAAGATCTATCATGATCCTTTCATAGCACCGACGCATCAGTATCTGGCATACTATCAGTGGATCCGTGATGTATGGGGAGCTGATGCCGTGGTCCATGTGGGGACGCATGGAAATCTGGAATGGCTTCCGGGGAAAAGTGCGGGGATGGATAGAGGAAGCTATCCTGATCTGGCTCTGGGAAGCCTGCCGAATATCTATCCCTACCATATGACGATCACGGGAGAGGGGATCCAGGCGAAGCGGCGCGGCGGTGCATGTCTTGTGGATCATTTGCCTGCACCGATGGAAGAGGCAGGGACGTATGAGGCGCTGGCTGAGCTGGAGCAGGCGATGGATGAGTACGCGCATTTTGAGAAATCGGAACCGGAAACGGCGAAGCGGCTGGTACCACGGATCCGTGAGCTTGCAAAGAAAGCAAGTCTGGACGGTGAGGTGCCGTATACGGAAGCGGATCTGGCAGGGTATCTTTCGCGCCTTCACTGCTATATCGAGGATCTTAAAAATAGCGAGTGCCATGTCGGACTGCACATTCTGGGAGAGATGCCGAAGGGGGAAACGCTCATCCATGAAATATTGGCTCTTCTTCGTCTGCCGAATGGTGACATCCCCTCGATCTGTGAGCTGCTGGCTGAGGAGGAGGGGACATCCGTGGATACGCTGTTGGGACAGGCACAGACACTGTATCCGAATGGTCTCACCGGGGGCGAGTGGATGGCGCGCCTGCAGAAGAAGGCAGAGGGGCTGGTCCGCAAGCTGGCAGAATTGCATTTCGACAAAGAGAAGGCGAAGGCACTGGGGACAGAGAGAGAGCAGCCGTTGCTTCGTTTCGTTTGTGAGGAGGTATATCCGCGCCTCGCAGAGACAAAAAAGGAAATGGAGCATACCCTTCGTGGGCTTTCTGCCCGTTACATTGTGCCGGGGATCTCCGGTTCTCCGCACGCGGGCGGTGTCTCTCTTCTGCCGGCAGGGGTGAATTTCTACGGCATCGATCCGCGGCGTCTGCCGACAAGGACGGCATGGGAGGTGGGAAAAGAGCTCGGAGATCAGGTCATCTCGCAATATATCGAGAGCGAAGGCCGGTATCCGGAAAGCGTCGGCATGGTTTTCTGGTCGGGCGCGAATATGCGAAGTCACGGGCAGTGCATCGCAGAATTTCTCTATCTCATGGGCATTCGTCCTATCTGGGAACCGGGCAGCCTCTATGTGAAGCGTATGGAGCCCATCCCTCTGTCGGAGCTCAAGCGTCCGCGCATCGATGTGACGGCGCGCATCAGCGGTCTTTTCCGTGATACCATGCCCTCTGTCGTCTCGCTCATGGATAGGGCGGTGCTGCTCGCCGCCTCTCTTGCGGAAAATGACGAGGATAATTACGTCAGGAAACATATTTCTGAGGACAGCCGGATCATGGAAGAGAAAGGCTCGCCCAAGGAAGAGGCGTGGCGGGAAGCTGCGTATCGCATCTTCGGGGATGCCCCGGGGACATATGGCGCAGGCGTTGCGGCGCTTCTGGAGGAGAAAAATTGGGACAGCCTCGATGACCTCGCGAATGTTTTCATCCGATGGGGCGGTCATGCCTACGGATCGAAGTCAAATGGCAGCTACAAGCCCGAGCTCTTCCGTGAGCGTCTCTCGCATATGGAAGTCACCATCAAGAATGAGGATAACCATGAGACCAATATGATGTCATCGGATGACTACAATGCTTATCACGGCGGCCTGATCGCAGCGGTCAGAAGCTGCTCGGGGAAGAAACCGCATGCCTACGAAGGGGACAGCAGCGATCGGAGCCGCATCAAGGTACGCACTGTCGAAGCGGCAGCGAAGCGCATCTTCCGCACGGAGACTGTGAATCCGAAATTCATCGAAGGCCTTATGCAGCATGGTTACAAAGGCGCGGCAGATCTTTCAAATCGCGTCGCCGTCAGTTTCCAGTGGGATGCGACGAGCGATGTCATGGAGGACTGGATGTATGAGAAGCTCTCCGCTGCCTATGCCCTGGATCCCAAGGTGCAGGACTGGATGAAGCGTGTGAATCCCTGGGCGCTTAGCCGCATCACTGAGACGCTCCTTGAGGCAGCGCGGCGAGGTCTGTGGCAGGCCAAAGAGGAGACTGTGGATGCTCTCGAGAAGCTGTATCTTGAGGTCGAAGGCGAGATCGAGGAGGAATAAGAAAACGCTGATCGGATCGCAAAGCGATCGGATCAGCGTTTTTTTCACGGAATGGCGTTGCTTGTCCCATTGTCACAAAATATCCAGATCCTCATAAGCGGGGCGCATCACATATGTTCCCGTCTTATCAATGAGCCCCCATTTGCCTTTGACCTTGACGCCGGCGAGACCGGAGGAGAAGGGGGTGACGTCGGAAAAGGTGTCGTCATGAGGGAAGGCTTCATGACCCGCAGGTGTGAGGAAGCTCCAGCCGTTCTTTGTCTTGACGGGAAGGAGACCTTCTCCTGCTTTCGATACGGCGAGGTAGAGGGGGGCGGTGAGGCGTGTCCCGTCTTTGTCTGCGATGCCCCATTTGTCCTCTTCCTTATAACCGAAAAGACCACTGCCCAAAGATCGGATCTCCTTATAGGAGAATGGCAGAAGCTCGTGACCGTCTTCCATGGAGAGGAGACCCCATTTCTTGTTTTCGTCTTTGGCGAGAAGTACACCGTCTTCCTCATCGGGGAGGAGACCGGTATAGATGGTATGAGCGATGTAGGTACCTTTGCGGTCGACCCAGCCATAGCGGCCGTCTTTCGAAAGGAGGATGCCTTTTCTTCCGGCGGAGAAGACGCGGTCATTGGCGGGGCTGGCGATGACTTTTCCGTTCTTGTCGATATAGCCGCGCTTGACCGTGACGGATGGGACAGGCTCATAGTCGTACCAGCCAGGATACCAGATGGGCATGCCGATGCCCCATCCCCATGGGTGATGGTGGTGATGGCGGAAGGTAAGCCAGTCGCCCCATCCCCAGCCGATGCCGATGGAGATAGGAGGAAGGCTGCGGACGGCGCGCGTCTCCACCTCGCCTTCTCTGACTTCGGCAAGGCCGTCCTTGAAGGGGAAAAGCTGGTCGTAGTCTGCCATGAAGGCGATGGTGCCGTCAGGTCTGGCATAGCCGTTGCCGTCGATGGTCTTGACACCGGAGAGACCTTCGGAGAAGGGGGTCAGCACAGCTTTGAACTGCGGCTTTGCGGTGACGTTTCCTTCGGTATCAATGAATCCCCAGAGCTTGCTGTTGCCTTGGATAGCCGCATAGCCTTCGCTGAAGGCCGACGAGACGGCTTTGTAAGCGGGAGGGATGATTTCCTTGCCCTCTCTATCTATGTAGCCCCAGAGATTCTTCTGGTTTTTGACGGCGAGGCGTCCCTCTTGGAAGGCAGCACCGGTATCCTTGTAGATCGGGGAGACGATATAGCGGCCCGTCATGTCGATGACGCCCCAGCGTCCTTTTTCTTTGACGGCGGCGAGGCCGTCTTCGAAGAAGCGCGCTTCCTGATAGATAGGCTTCACTTCTCTTCCATCAAGCGAAAGATAGCCATAGGTCGCGCCCTGCTTTACGATCGCCATGCCGTTCTCGAAGTCAGAGACTTGATCGTAGGCGGCACTAGAGATCAGCGATCCATCCTTTTTATAGAAGGAGATCTTCTTGTCCTTCCCACGGACGGCGAGAACGCCTTCTTTCCAGATGGAGCGGCTTTCATAGGAGATCGGGATGACTTCCTTTCCTGTGCGGGTGAAGAATCCGCGAAGTCCGCCTTTTTCTGCTTCAATGAGATCATCACGCCTCTCTTCAGAGAGAAGGTCCTCCTTCTGCTCGTCTGCGTCTCTGAGCGAGAGGCCGAGGCGGTCATAGGAAATCGGAATCACGACTTTGCCCGTAGCATTCACCGCGCCCCACATGCCGTTTTCTTTGACTGCGGCCGTGAAGGGGAGAGAGTTGTTGGCAGAAATCGTAGTCGCTGCCAAAAGGGCGGCGAGCGTCAGGAGCAGTGTACGTTTTTTCATAGAGAGCACCTCCGGGAAGATGATAGATTCTATCCTAAGGAAACACTGATTAAATCGTTGTCCGACTTGGCTCCTGCATTTTCATGCAAGGCGAGGAATAATCCGACGCGAATAGCGAGCTATTTAAGGAGGGTTATGACGAAGCATTGCATGAAAATACATGCCAAATCGGACTCTGCGATTTAATCAGCGTTTCCTTAATTATAGTCAAAGAACGAGGAGCTGTAAATTGAAAGCAAAAAAGCATTTTCCGCGGGGAAAATGCTTTTTGATGCTATGGGGACCTATGGGGCGGCACGACCCGGGGGATAAGTTTGAAAGCAGGGAAGAGTAGCTAGTGGCTAGGGATTAGGGATTAGGAGTGACTGGTAACTAGTGACTAGTCACTGGGATTTTCCGGCATCGTCATCCCGAGCGTAGCCGAGGGATCTTTACTGCACCGCAGGAAATCAGCGTGCATGCGCCGAGGGGAAACGATGTCTTGGTGCTGTCTCACAGCAGGCAATGAGCGTTCTTCCATAGAGATTTCTCGGTTACGCTCGAAATGACGACGGCGCGAAGCGCTATCAAAATTCCGCGGCGCTTCTGATTATGATGCGCCGCACCAATCCCTTTGAACCTCTTGAACCTATAGAACCCGCTGAAGCTTTATCATTCCACTTCGATGAGTTCATACTGCGGATTTCCCATCTTGAGCTCTTTCATCGCCTGCAGCTGATGGAGACCGTGGCGAGACTCGATGCGCTTGACGAGATCCTGATTCGAGGCGGTCTGATAGACGAGGTCGACCGATGCCTGATCGATGGCGAGAAGGTCGGTCGAGGCGAGGATGCCGATATCCGGGATCGTCGGCTCGGCAGCGATGAGACCGGCGCAGTCGCAGTCGACAGACATGCGGCGCAGGACATTCAGGTAGACGATGTGCTTGCCGAAGAGATCAATGGTGGCTTTGGCGGATTCCGCCATGTTCTCCATGAGGAGCTCCTTGCCTGGCCAGGCGTCCCAGTCTTCCGGCTGGTTGTTTACATCGACGCCATGGACCTGGCTCTTGCCGATGCGTCCATCCGCACAGCCGATGGCGAGATTCTTCATCGAGCCGCCGAAGCCGCCCATGGCATGCCCTTTGAAATGGGTGAGGACGATCATCGAGTCATAGTTCACGATGTGGCTGCCCATGGAGACTGTCTTGAAATGCTTGCCGCCACGGACAGGAAGCTCGATAGTCCCTTCTTCGTCCATGATATCGACGGGGCAGAAGGTCCAGCCATTCACCTGCAGGGTGTCGCGGTGCATGGCTGTCGTGTAGCGGTCTCCCTGGTAGAGCGTATTCGTTTCTACGATCGTGCTGTTCTTCATCTGCTTCTGAAAGGCGGCTACCATGTCACGCGGCAGGATATTCGGTCCATGCTTTTCACCGGTATGCAGTTTGATAGCTACTTTGCCATAGATGGCATCATTGATCCGTGTGTAGAGCGAGATCAGGTGCGCCGCATCGATCACGCGGGTGAAGTACACCTTGGCACGGCTGCCTTCTGCGCTCTCATCCACACGGCGCGAGCCGATGACGGGAGCCTGTTTGTATGTTTTCATATCGTATCCTCCTTGATGGCTAGGGCTGCCTGTGGCAGCTCCGATCTACGTCATTAGTATAGTCTGTATGTTCTTCAATCACAAATGCTTTTGGCGAATGAGCATGGAAGCGGGAAAAGCATAGGGAAGACCGGGCGGTGCTCTGCTGAGGAGAACCGATGGAATGGAGATCACACAAAAAACGCCCATGCATACACATGGGCGTTCATATTCTGGAGCCGGCAACAGGATTTGAACCTGCGACCTACGCATTACGAATGCGCCGCTCTACCAGCTGAGCTATACCGGCATTGACATGAAATATTGTAACAAATGGAGTGGGGGTTTGTCAAATAAATTTTGCTATTTTCAAAGAAGGCTGCGCGGTTTTCAGGGATCATGCCGAGCGTATACGCCTGTATTCAGGAAACGGGATATGCGTCATGGGCTTTTAAAAATGTATTGACAAATCCGAATTTCCGTGCTATACTTCTAAACATTGTCGGGGCATAGCGCAGTTTGGTAGCGCACTTGGTTCGG
>ULRD01036432.1_pt1 | contig 12839 bp, 8 predicted proteins | sample 1955181 | NCBI WGS metagenome assembly ULRD01 (sample SAMEA4835675, study PRJEB28245) | human gut metagenome | biome: gut microbiome; material: fecal sample | place: Denmark | collected 2008
GCGGAAACGGATGCGAACGGGCACGGCCTGAAGATGGTGTCCGAGGCGTTTCTGCGCATGGAACGGAACAACCGCCTTCTGGAAAAGCGGCTGGAGGAGCAGGCCGGGCACCTGCGCAACGGCTGCGTGAACCGGCTGATTCATGGCCGCGCCGCCGACGCGTACACGCTGGAAGACATGCTGCGCCATGCAGCTCTGCCCATTCACGGCAGTCATTTTGCCGGGGTGGCAATTCGGTTGGGTGAGGAAGCGGAGACCGAGGCTGCGCGCGCCATGACGCTGGAAATCCTCGAACGCTTCCGCGATCATCTCGTATTCCTGACGTTTGACAGCCTGTGCGTCGTCGACTGCCTGTTTTTCGAGGAAGAAGACGGCGAAACCGACCTGAACGCCTATTTCGCCGGGGTATACGAGGGACTTCAGACGCTGTGCGGCGGCGAGCCCGAAATCTGCGTAGGTACGCGGTGCGACCGGTTGGAATGCGTGGCAGATTCGTTCCGCGCCGCCCGGCGCTTGCTGGGCGTATCGGCGCACGACGAGTGGCTCCAACTGGCGGAGGATAATCCCGGTGAAATCGCCATCAGCCGCGTGCTGACCAAGGACGAGGCGCAAAAGCTGGAAAATTGCACGGCGACCGGCGATCTCGCGGGCGTTACAAGGCTGCTGGATGAGATATACAATCGGAATTTCACTCAAAATCGCCTGACGGACTTTCAGCGGCAATATCTGTTCTGCCGTCTGATTGGCGTGCTGGCACGCATGCCGGGCGGCGAAACGCCCGCCGACGCGCTGCCGGGAGACCTTCTGCATCGCACGGAGGGCGAATTCTTTGAATGGCTGACGGCGCGGCTCGCGGAGGCGTGCGAAGAAGCGCGCGACCGGAATACGCAGAAATCCCAGCTGTTCGCGGACGGCGTGCGCGGCTATATCGATGAAAACTATGCCCGTTACGACCTGTCGCTGGCCGGGTTGGCGCTGCACTTTGGCGTGACAGGCAGCTATCTGTCCACGATCTTCAAAAAACAGATGGGCACGACCTTCTCCGCATATCTGGAGCAGGTGCGCATTCAGCAGGCCGAGAGGCTTTTAGCCGAACGGAAGCTTACGATTGACGAAATCGCCGCGCGGGTGGGCTATACCAATTCCGATTCCTTCCGCCGCGCATATAAAAGAGCGAGAGGCATTAGCCCCTCGCAGTACAAGGAGAATCCGGGGGAAGGCGGGGCGGTCAGATGACCTCGGCTTTCAGCATATTGGTGTTGCCGCTGGTGCCGTTGGTCAGGCCGCCGGTGATGACGAGGCGGTCGCCCTTCTGGAGATTGAACATGCGGCGCGCGAGGTTTTTGGCGCTGAAGAACAGCACGTCCGTGGAGTCATACTGTTCGCTGAGCGCGGGGGTCACGCCCCACGAAAGGGCGAGCTTGCGCCACGTCTTTTCGTTTGTGGTGACGCCCAGAATGTCCGCGGGCGAGCGGAAGCGGGAAACCATGCGCACCGTCCTGCCGGACAGCGAGCTGACCACGATCAGTTTTGCGCCGATGTCGATGGACATGCCGCACACGGCGTGGGAAATGGCGTCCACCACGTTGTGAATGCGGAACTCGGACTTCTGGAACATATCCGAATAGGCGACGTGCTTCTCCGTCTCCATGGCGATGCGCGACATGGTTTCCACGGCCAGCACAGGGTATTTGCCCGCGGCGGTTTCGCCGGAGAGCATGATGGCGCTGGCGCCGTCGTACACGGCGTTGGCGACGTCCGAAATCTCCGCGCGGGTGGGGCGGATGTTGCTGATCATCGATTCCAGCATCTCGGTGGCGGTGATGACGCGCTTGCCGAGCAGGCGGCACTTGGTAATCAGCTGTTTCTGAATGGCGGGCAGCTCCTCAAACGGAATCTCCACGCCCAGGTCGCCGCGCGCGACCATGATGCCGTCGCAGGCCGTGCAGATGTCCTCGATGTTGTCCACGCCCGAGCGGTTTTCGATCTTGGCGATCAGGTCGATGTCGTGAATGCCGTGTGCGGACAGAAATTCGCGCACGCTCACCAGATCCTCCCGGCGGGAGACGAACGAGCAGGCGATGAAGTCGACGTCGTTTTCCGCGCCGAACAGAATGTCGGACTTGTCCTGCTCGCTCAGGTATTCCTGATTGAACAGGCGGCCGGGAAAGCTCATGCTCTTCAGGTTGCTCAGCGTGCCGCCCGCGACGACGCGGCAGCGCGCTTCCGTGGGATTCGATTCCTCCACCTGAAGCTCGATCAGGCCGTTGTTGATCAGCACGCGGTTGCCGGGCTTCAGCTCGGCGCACAGACCGGGATAGCTCACCGACACGCGCTCCTCGCTGCCGGTGATTTTTTCAGTGGTCAGCGTGAAGATCGCGCCTTCCTTCAGCTCGATGCTGCCGTTTTCAAATTTGCCGATGCGGTATTCGGGGCCCTTCGTGTCCAGCATGATGGCAATGGGCATGTGCAGCTCTTCGCGCACCCTGCGGATGGTCTGGATGTTTTTCAGGTGATCCTCGTGCGTGCCGTGCGAAAAATTGAGACGGGCGACGTTCATTCCGGCCAGACACATCCGGCGGATGGTTTCCTCGTCCGAGCAGGCCGGGCCGATTGTGCAGATGATTTTGGTTTTCCTCATGTTGTGCTTCCTCCCGTGTGCGTTGAATGAGAGGAATCTGTCAGGCTTGCGCGGAACCGTGATAAATGAAAGCGTTCGCTTCCATGACAGACTCCACCGCTTATACGGTTCCAACAGAATAGTATAGTTAGCCGTCGTAAAGATTTCAACGACGGACATGGAAATTGGCGGATTTTTATCATTCCCCGGGGCGCAGGGAAACGCCGCCGGGAAGATTGACAATGCGAGGGCGCGTGTTGTAGAATATGAGTACGATGCATGGACAAGCGAAAAATGTTCCACGATCGTGGAGGTGAACGTTCATGGGTTCATGGGGAACTTCGATTTTCGCGAACGATACCGCCTGTGATGTTCGCGGAATGTATGAAGAGCTTCTTTGCTATGGCCATACGCCGGAGGACGCGGAGCAGCAAGTGCTGCAAGAGCTTGAAATGGATATAGACGATCCGGAAAACGATCCGGACGCATGGCTCGCTTTGGCGGCAACAGAATGGCGCTGCGGCCGGAAGCTGTCCGAAGACGTGCGAAAGGTCGCGCTGACGCTGATTGACCAGCCGGCATCTTCCGAACTGTGGGAGACGGAGAAACAGAAAGTCAATCGCAGGAAGGCGCTGGATCGGCTGCGCGAGCAGCTGAACGCCCCTCTGCCGCGCCCCAAACGACTGAAGCCTTTGCCGGTAATCCATTCGCCGTGGAATGTCGGGGATGTTGTCGCGCTCAGGCTCCCCGAAAATGATAAATATCCGGTGCTTTCCGGGAAATACGCGCTGATCCTGATTACGGAGATAAGAACCTGCAAGGTTTCCCGTTATGCGCCTGCGGACAGGACGGAGGATATACCCTATTTCAGTAGCTACTATTGGTGGGGCGATGATCTTTCGCAGTGCTCCGAGATAATCGCGCAGGCAAGTTTCGCAGCGCTCCGTAAACGCTCTGTGGACACGGATATTTGCGCATCACCGCAGATGCTTTTTCAGCCGTTCCAACTCCAATACGATGAAATGGACTTGTACGCGAAGCATCCGGTTGTTGGACACGTCAACATGGCGGATATTGCATCTGTGCGCTCGCAGTATCAATACGACTGTAGCTATGGGCTCTCTGAGATGGCTACGCTTCTAAGTATTCAGCATTGGCTTACGCACGCAGAGCCTGTCAGCCTGTCCATCGGCCAAGAGAGGCGATAAACAATTCGCAGGCCTGTGGATTTCGCTGTCTGCCCTGCCGCATTCCAGCGGCGGGGTTTTCTCATGCCATCGTTTTGTTGGGGTCAATAACGTCTTCCCGTTGCCGGGAAAATGGCAGCTATTATAAAACATGGTAGATTTATATCATTCTCCGGGACGCAGGGAAACGCTGGCGGGCTGTTTGACAATGCGAGGGCGCGTGTTGTAGAATACAGATGCGACGCATGCTATAATCATAGTATCGAGATAGCTTTATTATAAGGTGGGATTGATGATGAGTATGGGAAAAGCAGAAGTTTTTCAAGGGAGCAGAATTGAGATATTAGAAATGGTTCTTAAAAGTGTCGACAATCAGCTCGAATTATCGTGGAAGACATATTTCGAAAATACGGTTCGCCGGATGACATTTTTTAATGTTTCAAGGTTCAGGATTGGAGAGGTGTCAATACCATTAGAAATACGCGGTTTTGAAATGATCAGCCATTTTCAAAATGGTTGGGAGAAAGATTCAACATATGAAGTTCGTGATTTTGAAGATGATCGCGTCAACTTCTTTTGCGAGTGCTTCAAAATAGATGAGTGAATAACGGAATTAGAAATCATAGTTGCGACACATACCAGCAAGCACCGCCTTTGTGGTATCACACCGGCGATGCTTGCTGGCAATTTGCAGGGAAACGTTGTCGTATTTTTTATCATTCCCCGCGGCGCTTGCGCGAGGACGCGGCGGTGTGCTATAATTAAAGAAGAAAAATGAGCCGGACGGTTTTGAAAGATGGCGGTGGAAGCGATGCTGAAGCGGATTCGGATGTATTTTCGAAGCACATTTGTGCGGTACATGCTGTCGTATGTGCTGATTATGATGCTGTTGATGGGCTGCGTGATGGGGTACGCGTATTTTTACTGCCGCAAAACCATCTATCAGACCACGGAGACGGGCGAAATCAACCGTCTGGCCAGCGCGCGCTATCAGAGCGAGCGTCTGGCCGGTACGCTGGAGAACCTCGCGGCGCGCCTGAGCGTCTCGGCGCAGGCCGGGGACGAGGCGGCGCTTTCCAGAGCGCTGGCGACGGCCGGGGAGACGGGCGAGTGGTTCGACCGCGCGTTTGTGTACCTGCGCGGGGCGGCGGAGCTGGATTCGGCAGACGGGCGGCTGCCCGTGCGTGCGCTCGGCTATGAAAATCTGGACGCGGAGACGCTGGAAGCGCTGCTTCGGGCGGATGACGCGCAGGTAATCGCCTGCCAGCCGGTGTCGGTGAACGGCGCGGAACCGGCGCGGTATCTCACCTATCTCTTCCCGCTGGGCGCGGGGGACGCGAAGCCGGTTGGCTGCGCGCTGTTTCTTTTGAGCGAGGAGCGCTTTCGTCCGCTGCTGGAGGACGAGGTGGGCGGCGGCTGCAACCGCTATGTGCTGAAGGACGGCGAAACCGTGCTGGCGGGCGAGACATTCTCGCTCAGCGAGCGCTACTTGCCCGGCGCGCTGCGCGAGGCGGAGGAAACGGAGACCTATGTGCGCCGAATTGCCGGGCGCGATTATCTGTTCATCGCCATGCCGGGCAGCCGGCTGGGACTGTCGTATTATTCCGTGATGTCTTTAAACGGCATCTACGCCGCGGCGGCGACCGGATGGGTGAGCTTCGCGGCGATTCTGCTTATTTTCTTTGTGCCAAGCCTGATCTTCATGATCGTGATTTCCCGGCGCAATTACCTTCCTATTCGCGAGATGGGCGCGCAGTTCGCCGCCGGTGCGCAGGACGACGATCTGCGCGCGATTCAGGCGGGCATTCACGACCTGCTCGGCCGCAACCGCGATCTCGATTCCCAGCTGGCGCGCAGCCTGCCCGCGCGGCGGGCGCTGTTCGTGCAGAATCTGGTGCGCGGGCGCTATGTCTCCGCCGAGGAAGCGCGCGCGGCGGCGCGGACGGCGGACGTGGACATCGATCACGCCTGCTTCGCCGTGATGCTGCTGGGCGAGCCGCGCGGCGCGAGCGTCGACCCGGCAAAGCTGATCGCCCTCGCGCCCGCAGGCGTGTTCCCGGCGGCGGCGGAGCTGATCGCGCACGAGCAGATGCTTCTGGTCGTCTTCGCGGACAATTCCGGGCCGATTCACGATTACGCCGTGGCGCTCACGCGCAGCGAGACGGTGCGCGCGTCGCGCGTGCCGGTGGCCGTGTCCGACGTACACGCCGACGTTTCCGAGATGCCCACGGCGTATCTGGAAGCCACGTCGGCCTATGAGAGCCGCTTCGTGATGGGCGATTCCCGTTTGCTGAGCTTTCGCGACATTTCCCTGCCCGCGCGCAGCGTGCCGCCGCAGGCGCGCGCCTATGTGGACGACGTGAAGCGCGCGCTCGAGGGCGGCGACGCGGGCGAGATCAACGGGAAGCTGGACGAGCTGGTGACGTACCTGCGCACGGCGGATATGTCGCTGTACGCCTTCCGGCAGATTTATAATGAAGTGATCGTGGACGTGATGAGCCTGTGCGGCCTGCCGGACGGCTCGGATTTGCTGAAATACTACGACCTGTTCTCGCTGTCCGACTGCCGTTCGATCGACGAGCTGGACACCATCCTGCGCCGCGTGTGCGCCGGTGCGATTCGCGAGAACCCGCGCGAGCAAGCGCGGCCGCTGATTCACGACCTGATGAACGACATGCTCGCCAACTATGCCGACCCGGCGTTTACCATGGCGGGGCTGGCCGACCGGTTCAACATCTCCACCACGCGGCTGACCGTGGAGTTCAAGGAGCATCTGAACATGACGCCGTCCGATTACCTGACGTCGCTTCGCATGGAGCATACCAAGCGGCTGCTCCGGCAGACCGACCGGCCGATCAAGGACATTTGCGCCGAGGTGGGATATGGCGACGTGTCCAGCTTCATTCGCCGCTTCAAGCAGTACGCGGGCGCGACCCCGGCGCAGTACCGGCAGGGCGCACAGGGCGGCGACGCGGAGAAGTGACGGGACACGGGAAGAATGGAAGAAGGAAAGCCCTTTTCACAGGCGACGAAAGGGGCTTTTTTGCGGAAGGGATGAAAACGATGGCGCGAACGCTGGACGAATGGATTGCCTGCCGACGGGCGCGGTTTTACAGGGATTTTCTGGCGAAGAGCGGCCGGCCGGCGGACACGCCGCTGTTCGACTGCGACCATTTTGAAGCGACGGCGCGCGGCGCGCACGCGCTTCTGCGGCTTGTGCTCGAGGGAAGGAAGCGCGCCGCGTCGTCGGCGCTGCCCGCGTTCGCGGCGCGCGGAAAGAAGCTGCCCGAGCCGGGCGCACTGAGCCTGATCACCGATTTTTATGGCCGTCCGGGCTGCGTGATTGAGACGGAGACAGTCGCGGTCGTGCCGTTCTCGGATGTGACGGCGGAGCTGGCGGCCAGCGAGGGCGAGGGGGACACGCTCGAAAGCTGGCGCGCGTCGCATCGCAGGTTCTTCGAAACGGACGGCAGGGAAAACGGCTACGTCTTCCGCGAGGATATGCCGGTGGTGTTTGAGACGTTTCGCGTGGTCTGCCGGGAGGAAGAACCGCGGGCGGCGGTCGATCCGCGCGCCGAAGAGACCGTGCGTGCGTTCGCCGCGCGGCTGAACGGGCTTCTGGGCGGCGCGCTGGAAAGCGTGTACCTGACCGGTTCGGCGACGTATGGCGATTTTCATCCCGGCTACAGCGATTTGGATTTCTTCTTTATCAGCCGCCGTCCGCTTACGCAGACGGATTTTGAGAAGGCGCACGCGCTGTATGCCGAGTATCGCGCGAAAAACGACGGCTGGTTCTCGGTGCTGGAGGGCGACGTCGTGCACAGGGACGCGCTGGCGACCGGCGAGGGCGGCACGCTCTATTGGGGCACCAGCTGCGACCGGTTCAAGCCGCGCTGCGACCTGAGCGGATATTCGATGCGCTCGTTCCTCGCGCACGGCGTTCTGCTGGAAGGAATCGAGCAGCGGGCGCGGATTCCGTGGCCGGAGGAAGCAGTCATTCGCGCGCAGGCGCGGCATATGTGCAATACCGTGCGCGATTACGCCGGACAGGCCGGGGAAAACGCCCATTACGCCGACTGGCTGCTTCTTCTGAGCCAGACGCTGTATACGCTGATCACCGGAAGCACGACCGGCAAGACGGCGGCGACGAAGTGGCTCTATGCACATGTGGAGGACGCCGCTCTGAAAATCGCGCTCGCCGCCGCGCTGGACGTGCGCTTCCATCCGGAAACCTATCGGAAATCGCTGGGAGAGACGTTCACGAAACCCATGCAGCGGCTGCGCGAGGACATCGCGGCGCTGCTCTGACGGACGATACACACGGAGGTGTGGAACTAGCCGGGCTGACCGGAGAAGAGATATACGCCTTATATGGAAGGTCGGATTTAGCATATGGGAATTGTGACGCTGCCAAGCGAGCGCAGCATTTCATAGACAAGGGGAGCCAAAGCGCCATACGGATAACCGCGCGTCTATCGCGTTGGCGGAGAAGTGCGGCCCTGCGCACATTGTCGAGGAATAACTGTGCCCCGCGAGGGGTTCACGAAGAAATCGCGGCGCGAAGGGCGGATTTCATGCGCCGGGAGACGGGATGGATTCGGCCGTCGTCCATGGTGAGCAGGCTTTCGCCCCAGTCCATGGTCTGAATATGGCGCACGTTCACGGCGCACGAGCGGCTGACGCGCACGAAGAGACGCTGTTCCAGCCGCTCGAGCACGGCGGAAAGGCTTTCGCGCCACGAATACTTGCCGTCCGTCAAGCGGCAGCAGACGAGGTTCCCGTGCGTGTGCAGCGAAACCACGTCGTTCTGATCGACCTGCAGGGTGTGGTCGCCCAGCGGAATGGACATGGGCAGCCGCGCGCGGCGCACGGACAGATCGTCCAGCACGGCGCGGACGGTGGATTTCAGGTCTTCATAGGTAAAAGGCTTCACAAGAAAATCGAATGCGTGCGCGCGCAGGCATGCCAGCGCGAAGTGTGAGTGCGCCGATGTGAACACGCCGTATGCCGAGGGATTCAGGCTGCTGATCTCGCGCCACAGCGCGATGCCGTCGCGCGTCTGGGGAAGGTCGATGTCCAGTATGTACAGCGTGGCCTCCGGATGAGCGCGCGCATGGGTGAGAAGCTCGTCAGCGTCCGGCGTGGAAAACATGACAAATACGCTCAGCGCGTCCCCTTCGCGCAGACGGTCGAAAGAATTCGTCAGCATGGGGTCATGCGGGGAGGTTTCTTCAAACAGCACTACGGGGAGCATGTGATTCTCCTCTCTTGCGTTCGTCGGGGGAAGGACACCATTCTCTTGGAAGGAATACGCGGATTTCAACATCCAATTGGACAGAAAAAGGCGCGTATACTTTACTCCGCTGCTATTTAAAGCGTTACAAATAAATTATACAATCTTTTTGAAGCCGCGTCAAGTATTTTCTGCTTTGGCACATGAAAATGTGGAAATCTTGTTTTCTGTGACGAACGGTCGGTTTGCCGTTTTCGGCGGTTTGACAGCAAAAGTGTTGTATTCTATAATATATAAGGGGCGTGAATCGTCTTTTGTATAAATACGCTCGAAAACGTGAATGCGGAAAGAAGCTTGCCTACGATGAAACAAACAACGGAAGCCGTGGTCGAAATCGCGGATCGGGCGATGGAAGCGGCCGCGGATGCCATGCAGAAATGCCGCGCGGCGGCTGGAAAGCTTCTGGGGCAGACGATTTGCGCGATTATGGAGCAGGAAATCATGCTTCAGTTGCGCGAGCGCCGAATGGCCGACGCGCATTACGCGAACGCGCGCAACGGATATAAGCGCAAAACGCTCACAAGCAATTTCGGTTCGATTCAGACGCGCGTGCCGCAGGATCGCAGCAGCGACTACGAGCCGATCCCTGATTGGCAAGTACCGCAAGGACGTGCGGGACATCGAGGGCGCGATCTTCCGGCTGTACACCGGAGGAAAGGCGGCGCGGCTGACGGCGGCAAAGGCGCTGTATGGCGTGCTGGCCAAACGGGAGCTGTCGGAAGCCATTGTAAACGCCATCGAGCCGACGGCGTGCGAAATCTGGAGCCGCCCCGTCGAGCCGGAGCTGGCGCTTCTGTGCGTGGATACCGCCGCATATGAAGCGAATAACGCGGACGGCGAGGTCTCCGTGTTCACCGGCGTATCCGAGGGCGGCCGCGCGCGGGTTCTGGTGATCTCCTCCACCGCGGACGGAAACGGCTGGCGCGTCGTGCTCGAAACATTAAAGGAACGCGGCCTGCGCGCCGCCAAGCGAATCGAAGCCCGCGAAACCGCAGCGATAACCGCGCTGTTTGGCGAGATCTTCCCGAATGAGAATAAAGAAGCGTAGAACAGAGCTGTTGCAGAAGATTTCTTCCGCAGCAGCCCTGTTTTTTGAAAATCAGTAGCGTCCCATCTGGTTCAGGGGGAGGTCGGTGAAGGCGGGCATGTCTTTATGGGCCTGCGCGTCGGGGGCGAGAGTGTAGGTATCGGCGATGAAGCCGGCTTCCTGCATGGATTTATAGGCGAAGTTATTCTCGATGGTGCTATAGCGGCGCACGCCCTCATCGAAGCGGCCGACGAGGCCGGTTTCGTCCACGATCAGGTTATCGTGCACGTGGCTGTTGGCCGGGTTGACGGCGAAGTTCGGGTCGTGCGGGTTCGAGAAATCGCTGCTGACGCGGCCGAGGGAGGGGTAGTGCTTCTTCCAGATTTCCGTCTGATACGGCGAGGCCGCAAGGCGCTCCCACATGCAGCCGCCCTCCACGACGGCGTGGCGCGCCCAGCCGTCGTGGAACAGGCCGTCGTAGCCGCGGTCGTCGTAGGTGATGGCCTTGCCGCAGTCGATGATCACGTTGTTGTACACGTGAATGTCGCGGCCGCCGCCGATCAGGAAGCCGTATTTCTTCGCGCGGACGATCAGGTTCCCGTAGGCCGTCTGGCCGGAGAGCATGTCGTCAAAGTAGATGCCGTCGGGGCGGTTGTCGCCTTCGCCGATGTTGTACAGGCAGTTATAGCGAATCACGCAGCCCTGCCGCGTCCAGTCCTGCCCGGAATAGATCGCGCCCGCGTCGGTGGAGGTTTTCACCACGTCGTGAATATGATTGTATTCCACTACGTGGTCGTTTCCGTAGTAGAAAATCGCGGCGTGCGGCGCGTTGTAGATTTCGTTGTGCGAGCAGATGTTGCCCACGCCCTCCAGATGAACCGCGACGTTGTATACGCGGTAAACCTCCGCCCAGTCGTGAATCAGATTGTTGTCGGCGCGGTTGTTGCCGGGGGTCAGCGTTTCGCGGTCGCCGCCGTCCAGACGGATGCCGCCGCGGCCCACATGAGAGATTTCGCCCTCGCAGACCAGATTGTCGCGGCCGTTCACGACCACGCCGTTGCCCATTACGCCGGAAATCACGAACCGGCGCAGCACGTTGCGGTCGCCCTCGATGGTCACCGCGTCGCCGCGCGTGCCGCGGAAGGTGAAGCCCTCGAACGTCAGGTCGTGCGCGTTCTTCAGGTGCAGAACGCTCTTCGTGGTGATGGTCATCTCCACGCGCGCGTCCCTGAGGTCGCGCGGCGGGTAGAAATACAGCATGCCGGTTTCGCGATCCAGATACCACTCGCCCGGCGCGTCCAGCTCGTCCAGCACATTATAGAAGTAGTACGCGCCGCCCTTGCGCGCGCCGTAGCGGGACACGAACGCCGGGAAGAACGTGCGGTGCGCCGTGTCGAACTTCTGAACGGGCGTGGACATATCCGCCCAGTCGTAGTGGAAGCGACCATACGCCCACGCGCCGTCCAGACGCTTCCAGCCCGCCACGCGCTTCGCCGTGGCCTTGTCCATGATGTAGCGGCCGCCGAAGTGGTTGCGGCGGTCGTTCCACTCCGTGTAGTAGTTCTGCGCCGGGAATTCGAAGCAGTCGCCCACGTCGGCCACGTCGTCCAGCTGTAGATTCTCGCCGGCGTTGGGATAGCGCGAAAGCGTCATGCGCTCGCCGTCGAAGAAGAGCTCGCAGTTCGGCTCGCGGCACACGTTGTCGTATTTATCCTCGCTCCCGAACATGCCGATGGGGCTCAGCTCGCCCCAGTCCGCCTTCGTGAGACCATAGGTCTTCAGGTCGACACACAGCGTCTTTTCGCGCGCGTCGCCGTGCAGGCGCTCGCGAATTTCGTCCGGAATGGGATGAAAGTCCTCCGCGCGCAGCGCGACGCCGCCGTTGAGCACCACGTCCCCGTCGCCGTACGCGCGCCAGACGACGCGGTTTTCGGGCGTTCCGGAATCCTCGGGACCGAAGGCGACCTCCTTCACGAAATACTCGCCCGCGCGCACGCACACGGTCAGTTCTCTGTCCTTCTTCGCTTCCCGAACCGCGGCCTGCGCGCGCGCGAAGGTTCGGAAGGGACGTTCAAAGGAGCCGTCGTTTTCATCGTTTCCCTGCGGCGAAACATAAAAATCGCCCGCCTGCGCCTGAATCGGTGCCGCGTGATAATGACCCAGCATTTCCTGCAATGACATACCGTTTCTTCCTTCCTTTGGATACAACTCATCTTGAAAATTCGACGCGGAGGCAAAGATTCCTTCTATCCCTTTACAATTTCCGCCGTGCGGTATAGAATGAGGGGAGCGGGGGGGATGTTATGACCATAGCCGGGATTATCTGCGAATACAATCCGCTGCACGAGGGGCATGTGTATCACATGAACGAGACGCGGCGGCGAACGGGCTGCGACTACATCGTGTGCGTGATGGCGGGCGCGTTTATGCAGCGCGGCGAGCCCGCGTTTCTGGATAAGTTCGTCCGCGCGGAATGTGCGCTGCGCGCCGGAGCGGACGCGGTGCTGGAGCTTCCGGCGCTGTACGCCGTGCGCCCGGCGGAGCTGTACGCCCGCGGCGGGGTGGATATTCTGCGCGCGGTGGGCGCGGATTTCCTTTCCTTTGGAAGCGAAACGGACGATCTGGACTTTCTTTTGTCGCTGTCCGGCGCGCTGCTGGACGAGAGCGGCGAGGTTTCCCGGCAGGTGCGCGAGGGTTTGCGCGCGGGAAAGA
>ULRD01049815.1_pt1 | contig 12827 bp, 8 predicted proteins | sample 1955181 | NCBI WGS metagenome assembly ULRD01 (sample SAMEA4835675, study PRJEB28245) | human gut metagenome | biome: gut microbiome; material: fecal sample | place: Denmark | collected 2008
CGCATCGGTCGGAAACCCCGGATGAGGCATTGTCCTGATTCTGTCGGAAACAGCTTTAAGTCTTGCGCCGCTCCTAAGATAAATTTTATTTTCGCTTGTATATATACTGCATCCCGTCTGCTCAAGCACCGAAAGGAAGGGTTCCATTTCGGGAATGCAGGCATTTGTAAGTATAATTTCTCCTTTTGACGCCGCTGCCATTGAAAGATAAGTAGCGCCAACGATTCTGTCGGACATTATTCTGTAACGGCAGCCGTGCAGCTTTTCTTTGCCGTTTATAACTATTCTGCTTTCCCCATCTCCGGCTATCTCAGCGCCGCATCTTCTTAAAAAGCTGCAAAGATCGCATATTTCCGGCTCTTTTGCGGCATTGTTTATAACAGTTTCACCCTCGGCAGTAACAGCGCATAAAATAATGTTTTCCGTTGCGCCAACTGATGGAAATGCCAGTGAAAGCTTCGCTCCCTTTGCTCTGCCCGACGGAGCTTTGCATATAATGCCGCTGCAGCTTTCCCTGATCTCTACACCCATTTTCCTAAGCGCGGCAATGTGCATATCAATTGGACGCGGTCCAAGCTCGCAGCCTCCAGGTACGCTCACTGTGCATTCGCCTGTTCGTCCAAGCATAGCCCCCATAAAAATAATTGACGAGCGCATTTCACGCATCAGTTCCTCAGGAACGGCTGTCCTGTCGATTACTGACGAATCTACTACAGCCGTATTTCCAGAAAATGTACACCGACAGCCGACGCAGTTAAGTATTCTTGACGCAGAATAAATATCTGTAAGCCTCGGACAGCTTTCAAGTACGCATTCTCCGCGGCACAGAAGTGTCGCCGCCATAATAGGAAGGGCGCTGTTTTTGCTGCCCTGGAGAGGAATTTCGCCTCCGAGGCGCTTTCCTCCCTCCACAATGAATTTTTGCATTATACCACCTCACAGCGTTATTTGTGTATTTTATGCTGTAAGGCGTTCTTGTGTTACTTTTTGCTGATCAGCTTTTCGATAACTGCAAGAATACGTTCGTTCGTATCTTTAAGGTGCAGCTTTTCCGCGCACGCCGACATTACTTCGACCTTGTCGGGATCATTATAAAGCTTTTCAATCTCGGAAATAATTCTCTCACTTGAAACGTCCTTTTGCTCAATAACAACAGCAGCTCCCGCCTTGCCCAGAACCATTGCATTATGATACTGATGATTACCTGCAACAATAGGAGAAGGGATAAGTATCGAAGCCTTTCCTGCCGCTTCAAGCTCCGCAAGGGTTGAAGCTCCTGAACGGCATATAACGAGGTCGGCAGCCGCAAGACAAACGTCCATATCGTTTATGTATTCGGTAATTCTCACACGATCGCTTTTAAGAGGAATTCCTGCCGCCTGCATAGCCTGAGGAAAGGTTTCTTTTCCCATTCCGCCGTAGCCGTGGATATGATTGATTTTCAGTCCCTTGCCGACGTGCCACTTAAAAGTCTCCGTCATGGTCTCGTTTATGCATCCTGCGCCAAGGCTTCCGCCAAAGGAAAGCACCGTAAAATCGCCGTTTATACCCAGCTTTTTACGCGCCTCGGTCTTACTGATCTTATTGATGCCGCTTCTTACGGGAAGTCCGGTAACGCTGTACTCAAACTTATCCTTATCCATAAAATCAAGCGCTTCGATAACTGTCAGCATAACGTAGTCGACCTCCTTTGAAAGAAGCCGATTTGTCACTCCGGGATAAGCGTTCTGCTCGTGAATAGCTGTGGGAATACCCATTTTTGCGGCTTTTCGGATAACAGGACCTGCCGCATAGCCTCCCGTACCGATAGCAAGATCGGGCTTAAATTTATTTATGATCTCCTTTGCACGTCTGCCCGAAGAAGCAAGATAAGCCGCCGCTTTTATATTCCTTCCGACGTTTTCAAGGGAAATTTTCCGCTGAAAGCCTGCAACCTTGATCGTTTCAAGCTTATAGCCTGCCTTTGGGACAAGCTTAGCTTCCATTCCCTTGGGAGTTCCGGCAAAAAGGAACTCAGCCTCCGGATATTTCGATTTTATTATATCGGCAATTGCCAGTCCGGGATTGATATGACCGCCCGTGCCTCCACAGGCAATGAGTACTCTCATAAAATTGCTCCTTTATGCATTGATAGGCTCGCTGTAACCTGTATCTTCATCACGCCGCTGCTTCTTTCTTTTTGAAGCCGATTTCTTGCGGGGATAGTATCTTTGCTGCGAAATATTAAGCATAATTCCCATTTCTGCAAGCTGCATTATGAGCGCCGTTCCTCCGAAACTGAAAAACGGCAGGCTGATACCGGTATTCGGGATCATGTTGCTTACAACGGCAAGATTAAGAACTGTCTGTATTCCGATCTGAGTAGTAATTCCGACGGCAATAAGCATACCAAAGCGATCCTTGCAGCGAACCGCTATGGAATATCCCTCTACAACAAGAAGGAAAAATACAATAATTATTGCCATAGCTCCGACAAATCCAAGCTCCTCGCAGACAATCGGAAAAACAAAGTCGTTTTTAGTTTCGGGAAGATAGAGATATTTCTGACGAGAGTTGCCCAAACCGAGACCAAACAGTCCTCCCGAGCCTATAGCTATTACCGAATTGGCTGTCTGCCACGTTTCATTGAGAACGTCCGCAAAGGGATCCTTCCATGACTGTATACGCACGGCAACATAGCTTCCCTCAACATTAGCCTGCCATGCAATAACAATGATCGCCGCAGCCAATGCAGAACTGCCCAAAAGCAGGAACTGTTTTCTGTTTGCTCCTCCGCAAAGCACCATTGAAACAGAGATAGTTCCGATTAAAATAAGTCCCGAAAGATGAGGCTCAAGGTAAAGCAGAGCAGCGTAAATCCCCATAAGTACGGCATATTTCAGAATGCCCGTCTTAAAATCGTTCATTTTCTTCCCGTCGCGTTCCATACTGTACGCGAAAAATATTATGATAGCGAGCTTTGCAACCTCTGAAGGCTGAAAGCTCATAGGACCAAGAGCAAGCCAACGTTTAGCTCCCATAGCGCCTCCCTCGTCTACACCGATTATAAGCACCAGACCAAGAAGAACTGCACCGAGGATATAGAGGATTCCGGCTATATTAAATTTTTTAAGAAACGGCAGTCTTATATTTTTCAGGTTGTGATAGTCCATTTTCATGAAGAAAATCATCGCCGCAAAGCCTATCACCGCATTTTTCGCTTGACTTTTAGCATAAAAAAGACCGTCTCCGTCATGCTCGCTGTACGCCCATGCATAGCTTGCAGAGGACATCATTACCAGTCCCACGACAAGAAGTATCATAACATAGGCAAAAAACGAAAGGCTTATATCGCCGTTTCTGCCCTCGCCGACAAAAACTTTCATAAAGCCGCCGGAAGAAGCCTTTTTCTTTTTATTGTTTGCAGCCATGTTTTCCTCCTTTTCACGGACTGTTTTAGAACTTGTATTCATAGGGAAGATTTGCGGATCTTCAAGTAAAATTTTATGATTACAAGACGAAAGACCGCAGGAATACTGTCGTATTTCAAGGACTTTCAACGCAGTAAGCATAAAATTTCACCGAAAAGACGTGCAGCTTATCCTATGAACACGAGTTCTTAGTAATCATATTAATAACATATCGTTCTGTTTTCAATAGCCTGATATAAAATCAGTATCAAAATACAAGTAATGTAATTATTCCCAGTACTCCGAAAATAATGCCGGTAAGCGAAAATGTTATCACAATTTTATATTCGCTGAATCCGCTCATCTCGAAATGATGATGAATAGGCGTCATTTTAAAGATTCGCCTGCCCTGATGATCGGGACTCTTTTTCTTTGTATATTTGAAATATGAAACTTGGATAACTACCGAGAGAGCTTCTAAAATATAAACCAACGCTGCAAGGAAGATCAAAAGGTGCTTATGCAGAACAAGCCCAACTCCTGTAACGGCAGCGCCCAAAAACATCGAACCCGTATCGCCCATGAAGCATTTCGCCGGGTTGAGATTCCAGATCAGAAAACCAAGACAGCCTCCTGCAAGAGCCATTGTGAAAAATGACAGCTCGTTTTCTTTTAAAATAGAACAGCATACCGTTAATATGAGCATTGTCACAAAGGTTACAGATCCGCATAATCCGTCTACACCATCAGTAAGATTTACGGCGTTTGTAAGATAAATTATCACAGGAATCATAACAATATAGTAGAAAATACCAAGCGACGGCGTTGACCAGAAACCTAAATCAATTTTTGTAGAACCGTCCCCGAACTTTGAAAGGGCAAATAGGAAACCAACCGAAAAAATAAATTGAAGCGCCATTTTCTGCTTTGCAGACAGTCCGTCATTATCCTTGCGTACTACTTTAGTAAAATCGTCAATAAAACCGATAAGTCCGAAAAGAACAGAAAAAACGATAACACTGAGAGTACGGTAAAACGCATGGATATTAGCCTTTTCGGTCACATCCACGCCGCCTGTCATGCGATAGATCCAGTAACCGCCAAGAGAGGTGACAACTGCTGAAATTATAAACATGAAGCCGCCCATTGTTGGAGTTCCCTGCTTTTTAGCATGCCAGCGCGGACCGTCCTTAGTTTTTATAGGCTGACCGAATTTGATCTTATGAAGAAACGGAACAAGAAAAATTCCCGAAACTCCTGCGATTACGAATGAAAGCAGCGAAACTGCCAGATTGATTATCCAGAATGACATTTATCCAAACAACTCCCGATTATTCAAAATTTCCGTTTAGTGCAAATTCTTAATTTCTTCCGCAACGATCTCACGCTCGTCAAAGTGAATATGAACGTTTCCCGCAATGATCTGATAATCCTCATGCCCTTTGCCTGCGAGAACGATTATATCGCCCTTTTCAGCAGTTTTCAGTGCATGACGAATAGCCTCGCGCCGGTCTATAACCACATCGTACGGCGTGTTTTCATCTTTAAGCCCCATAAGAATGTCGCTTATTATAGCGTCGGGCTCCTCATTTCTCGGATTATCCGACGTAACTATCAGCTTATCCGCATATTTTGCCGCAGCCTTTGCCATTTTCGGCCGCTTTGCAGCGTCACGGTTTCCTCCGCACCCAAAAAGACAGATAAGCCGATTTTCTGTATATTCTTTTACGCTCCGCAGAATATTTTCAACCGCATCCGGAGTGTGGGCATAGTCGCAGATAACGGTAAAATCCATACCTGTAGGAATTACCTCGCAGCGCCCCTTTACCCCCTTATAATCAGCAAGAGCTTCAATTATTTTATCGGCGGAGATCCCTGCTCTGTCACAAGCTGCAATAGCAGCCGTAATATTTGAAACATTAAAAAGTCCGGGGACAGATGTTTTCACAAAACGCGATTTTCCTTTGCTGCAAAACCAGAAGCTTGAGCCTGTTGGTTTTATTTTTATCCCGTCGGCATAGAAGTCTGCATTTTCTCTTACACTGAAAGTCAGCTTATTACATGAAATTTCGCCGTAAAGCCGTTTGCCGTATTCATCGTCTATGTTGCAGATTGCTGTATCACATATTCCGAATAGTATTTTTTTAGCCTGATAATAATCTTCCATATTTTTATGATAATCAAGATGATCTTGGGTAAGATTTGTAAAAAGGGCAATATCGAAGTGCGAAGGTCCTATCCTGTTTTGAACAAGTCCGAATGACGAGACCTCCATTACCACGTATTCACAGCCTGCCTTGACCATTTTGTCAAGCAGAGCCATAAAATCAAAAGTCATTGGAGTAGTGTTGTCTGTATGGAATATTTCATCTCCGATCTCGTTCTGAATCGTTCCAATAAGACCTGTTTTATGACCTGCCGACATAAGTATATGCTTTATTATATTTGTAATAGTCGTTTTTCCGTTAGTGCCGGTTACTCCGATCATTTTAATCTTACGTTCCGGATGTCCGAACCATGCAGCACAAAGCTTTCCATAAAGACTGCGCGAATCGTCCGTTATGATCTGCCTGTCTCCAAGACCAAGATCGCGCTCGCAAACAACAGCGGCCGCTCCCTTTTCAAGCATTTCCGCGGCAGCGGAGTGACCGTCAAAGCTTCCGCCCTTGACGCATACAAACAGGCTGCCGTCAGTCACCTTCCGCGTATCGTCGGTAACAAAGCTTATTTCTCTGTCGCCAAGCTTTGTCTCGGCATTTTGTTCAAGTAATTCATATAATTTCATCGTGACAGCCCCCAATACTTTTTATTGACGTTCGGTGTTGCTTATTGATTTTATCTGTATTGATCTTTGACAGCCTCCGATCAATCACTTGTTTCGTTTACGGTGAATTCAAGTTCGATAGTCGTACCCTTGGGAACTTTCGTACCCTTTTGGTATGACTGATCGGTAACGGCTGCATCAGCACGGTTTACAGACGCTCCGCGCGCTACAAAATTAAGTCCCATATATGCTAAAGATTCATTTGCCATTTGAGGAGAAAGTCCCATAAGATCGGGAACCTCTGTCATTTCCATTTCAGAACCAAGTTCAGTATAAAGATAAACGCATCCGCCTTTTGCAACGGGCGTTCCCGTAATAGGAGACTGTGCAACGACCTCCACGCCGTTTCCGACTACTTCATATGTAAGTCCAAGTCCGTCAAGCGTTGCCTTTACATCATCCAAAGCTCCTTCAAGCAGCGGTACCTTTACATCAAGACTTTTAAGCTCCTCATCAGAATAATTCGGAGTCATCCCTATGTAAGGAAGAACGTCTGTAAGAATCTCTCTTGCTGTAGGTACAGCTACCTTACTTCCGTAGTATTCCTTTGTTTTATCAGGCAGATCAGCCATTACGAGAAGAATTATTTCAGGATCTTCGGCAGGAGTAAAGCAAACGTAAGAAGAAGCATATTCGCTTTTCTCAATTTCTGTATCCTCATCGCTTGCCAAAATATCCGACGCAATGGAAAGGCGCTGCGACGTACCGGATTTTCCGCCGATAGAATAGCCCTTTATCGCAACGTTTCCGCCGTTATTATCATCAACGACATGCTTTAGGGCATCGCGCATTTTTGCGGAAGTATCCTCCGAAACGACCTGACGCTTCACCGTGCGTTCATTCTTAAAAACAATGTTTCCGTCCTCGTCAACGACTTTGTCAACGACATAAGGTTCAAGAAGATAACCGCCGTTTATAGCGGCGCAGTAGGACGTTATCATTTCCATCGGAGTGATCGTCTCGCACTGTCCGTAAGCGGAGCTTGCGAGATCGACAGTCGACATATTGCTTTCATTTTTATTATAGCCGCTTATCTCGGCAGGAAGATCTATTCCCGTGCGTTCCCTGAGACCGAAAGCATCAAAATAATAGCAGAAACGCTCAACGCCCAATCTCTGACCGAGAGTAATAAACGCAGGGTTGCAGGAATGCGTCAGCGCTTCCTGAAAGGTTTGTGCATTATGCCCCTCTCTTTTGTGACAATGGATAGGCTTTAACGCGCCGGGAACTTCGATAAATCCGGGACAATAGAATTCCTTTTTGTCAAAATTCACAAGATTATCTTCGATTGCCGCTGCGCTTGTAATGACCTTAAAAACAGATCCCGGCTCATAATTCTCGGTAATACACTTGTTTCGCCACTGAGTTTCCTGTGCCACCTTGATTTTTTTCTTTTTCTCATCCTCGTTATTTATCGTGTTTATGCGAGCCGCGACGATCGGGTCATAAATTTTGTAAGGCTGATTAAGATCGAATCCCGGATATGTAGCCATGCCGTAAACCGCACCTGTTTTTGCATTCATAAGAATAGCGCAGGAACGATTCGCCACGTCAAATTCAGTATTCATCTCCTCTAGATGCTTTTCGAGCATATACTGGATATTTGAATCTATCGTAAGATATACGTCGTTGCCGTTCTTCGGCTCATAGGTTTTTGAGTAGCGATAAGGAAGCTCGTTTCCGTTGGAATCCTTAGCAGATATAGTTCTTCCGTCAACGCCTGCCAAGTATTCGTCATAATAAGACTCGATTCCATAAAGACCGTTTCCGTCGGCATTTGTAAATCCGATAACGGAAGCGGCGACCTCATTCTGAGGATAATAACGCTTTGTATCCTCCTCAACGGCAAGTGAAATGAATCCGTATTTATTGAAAAATGCCAGAAGCTCATCGGCAACAGGCTTTTCCACCTGATCCTGCAATACGCTGTACTGAGTTTTCTCCTCCATGGCTTTGCGTACTTTTTCTGCGGTTATACCGAGTTTTGCCGAAAGCAGAGAGACTAATTCATCCCTTAAAGTTTCTGCTGACTGGGGTAATTGATTAATTTCATTGCCCTTTTCATCATACTTGGGAGTATACGAACCGCTTGCCTTGTCGGCATTTCGCTTATCAATCCTTTTCTGAAGCTCGGTCATGTCCTCGCGGAATCTTGTAGGATCCAGAAAAACTTTATATACTGACGCACTCTTTGCCATAGGAGTTCCCTTTGCGTCGTAGATAGAACCTCTGTGGGCAGAAATGGTTATTGAACCAAAATGCTGATCGTTAGCCATTTCCTGATATTTCTTGTTATCAAGCACCGATATTTTAAAGAAATTCACAGCAACCCCCGCAAACAGCATCATAAATACCGCTGTCATTACGATCTTTGTTCTGAATTTCATTGAATTTGAAGGATTATTATTCGGCATAGCGCAACGCTTCTCCTTTCCGGTCTGTTAATGCAGACACACATAAATAGAATAAGGCAGGGTAACCTTGCTGCCCCGCCTTTTGAACATCTTGGGATTTCCCCTATATATCTTTTGGATGTCCGTTTCTTTTGATACGACGAAGGATTTATCGCTATTCAAGCGTGGAATCGCCGTTTCGGAGAGCCTTTAAAACAGCTCTCCGAAACAGTGATGCCGATATTCCGATCACCCGCTGTATCTCCGTGTTCTACTATCGTACCGCGAACGCGCAGCGCGTTCCGCAGCACACACATCGGCTTATTTATTTTTTTGCCGATAGCTCCTTAAATTGTATAGGCAGTCCATGTAATATATTTATATTGGTACTACCCTCTGAAATATTCCACGCAGCTCTCAAAAAAGCTTTTTATTTTAGCTACGAGCCCTTCTTCCTGCTCCGGAATATTTACTACGTCACCGGTCTGTATCTTAATGTACTTAATCTGAAGAGGATCTATCCGTTTCATACCAAGAACATTTTCGGCATATTCCTCGACGTTTTTAGCAGAAATATTGCTTTCCAGCTCTGCCTGAAGCCTTACATTCTCTGACTCGACAAGGTTAAGCTCCTGATTTTTAGCTGCTACTTTGTTATACATAGTATTGCGTCTGTCCAAAGAGTAGATAACCGTGCCGAGCAAAAAAGCTGCCATTATCGACACAAGAATAATTGTCATAAGCGAACCGCTTTTTGCTTCATTGCGCCTGTATTCGATCTCGGGCTTTTCTCCGGGATTATTTTCACCGCGATGTGAAGTATCGGTCGTTTTTTCAGAATCAGAGCCGGAATCGTCAACGCCTGCATTATAGTAATGATAAACAGAGTTTGTTTCAGCCATTGAATTCCCAACTCCTTTCTATTATTCTGAGCTTTGCGCTTCTGCTTCTGTTGTTACTTTCAAGTTCCTTTTCTTTCGCCTCTATAGGCTTTCTGTTCACAAGGATTCCCTGCGGCTTGTGACCGCACACACACTGGGGAAAATCCGGCGGGCATATACATCCCCTGCACCAGCCCGCAAATTTTTGTTTAACGAGCCTGTCCTCAAGAGAATGAAACGTAATGACCGCAAGCCTGCCGCCTGCCCTGAGGCTATTGAATGCGTCCTCGAGACCTTGAGACAAATGCTCAAGTTCACCGTTTACAGCGATTCTTATTGCCTGAAAGGTCTTTTTACATGGATTTTTTTCGCGTCTTGCCTTCTGGGGAACGCTGTTCCTGATAATATCGGCAAGCTCCAGAGTAGTTTCTATGGGAGCTTTCGTCCTTGCGGCGACTATATTTGAAGCTATACGGCGTGAAAACTTTTCCTCGCCAAATTCAAAAATAATCTTAGCAAGCTGCTGTTCCGAATAAGAGTTAACTACATCTGCGGCGCTCATACCTTCGCGGCTCATGCGCATATCAAGCGGTGCGTCGGAATGATATGAAAAACCTCTGCTCCCCTCGTCAAGCTGATATGACGATACTCCGAGATCCATTAATATCCCGTCGACAAGCTCTATACCAAGCTCGTCAAGCACTTTTCTCATACAAGAATAGTTGCTGTGGATAACTTTTGCATTACTGAAAGCGGAAAGTTTTTCAGAAGCCGCTTTTACAGCATCAGGATCACGATCGAGAGCAATTAGCTGTCCCCTGTCATTAAGACGTGAAGCAATAGCTGAGGAGTGACCTGCACCTCCGGCGGTTCCATCAACATAGATACCGTCAGGCCGGATATTAAGTCCCTCTATACATTCATCAAGTAATACCGGAATGTGATTGAATTTCATTTACATCTCTCCTGAAACGAAACGGAAAAACTCCGATTTAGTTATTAAAGCACCAGTCCGGAAAGAGCTTCATTAATATCCTCGAGAGAGATACCTGCGTTAAATTCATCCCATGTAGCCTTATTCCAGATCTCGGCTCTGTTTGCCGAACCGATGACCACAACGTCGTCAGTGATGCCCGCGTGATCTCTTAACTGCTGCGAGATAAAAATTCTTCCCTGCTTATCAGGAATCTGTTTATCTGCGCACGAAAGCAGCTTACGTCTGATGTCGCTTCCCGTTTTTCCCGGAAGAGTGTAAAGCTTACTCTGATATTCCTTGAATTCCTCAGCGGAATAAACGGCGATATAGTGATCGTCATGACCTGCACAAAGATAAAATTCGGCACCGAGAATTTCACGAAGCTTGTTCGGGAAGCTCATTCTGCCCTTTTGATCGATACTGGGATAATAAGTACCGCATAACGGCTCTGACATGACCTTCGCCTCACTTTCCTCACTCAGTTGGATCATTTCACCCTAAAGTGGTAAAAATCACTTCTAATCACCTTTTTTCACCTACAATTATTTTATCACATATTGCACCATTTTACAATATAGAATATTGCACAATGTTAAAATAATAATAAGCTTGTTTTTTAGTGATTTTTTCTTGAAAATTTATTAAATCGCAACACAGCGAGAACAAGTGTTTTAATTTTAGTTAATTATTTTTAATTAATTTCACCTTTTTTCACCTTTTTCATACAAAAACGAATTATTATTAGGAAAATTTTGCCTATAAAAATAAATCAGGGAATTTTCCAATGGCAGACAAAAATGAAATAAGTCTCCGAATACGCAGTTTTCCTGTTTCCGTATCCAAAGACCTATTTCTTTTGTTCTTTATAAATCAAATAAATTAAGCAATATTATATCTATTTATTATCGCTTACTCGTAACTCAATCATCGAGCGATGATTCGTCGTCGAAAAATTCTGTATATCCAGTATCGGAACTTGTATCTTCCTCTGTAGTATCCGTCCAATTTTCCGTAGTGTCTGTAGTTTTCTCAGAAGTATCTTCAGTGGGATTCTCGGTAGATTCTACAGGCGGCTCGGTAGATTCTTCCGTAGGAGGCTCTACAACATTTATTTCGGGCTTCACTATCTCTGTTTCGGGAATATCAGGGATCACTGTTACATAAGGATCATAACCTGCCGCAAAATCTTCATAGTCTATGTATGCAAGCTTAAATTTACATGATTTAAGTCCCATTGCCAATGAAAAGGGATAACCCTTTACGGTAAGCTGACCGTCGATCATTACATCGCTGATATATCCCGTTTCCTGCGAATAAACAGGACGGATCCAGTTATACGGATTATTTGACAATCTTATGCCATATCTTGACTCGATCCTGTTTTTCAGCTCGCTTACGCTCATATACTGAACAGATCCGTAATGAGGATCGCAGGCAGCGTCATAAGCGCTCGGGACACTTCTCAGATAAGGAAGATCTTGGCAGAATATGTCGCGGCAGTTAGCCGAACATCCGCCGCTTGAAGCGGAAAACATAGTCAGAGCATAGTCCCCGTTATAATAAAGAGCTTCTCCAAGAACCTCCTTACAAGCGTCAATAACTATCTGAGGCGGATTTTCCTTTGCTCTCAGATCATTTGAATCATCGCCGTTAAATTTAATATATGTATAGACGGCGACAGCCTGTGCCTTGATAGCTTCATAAGAAAAGGTTCCTCCGACTTCGTTGAACACTATCTTTGAAACGACGTCAAGAGTATCGCCTGCCGGAGCATGAGCTATTGTCAGTTTCTCCTCGTCGGTAAGACCTGTATTCATAAGATATGTTCCGGGATAATAATGAAACAATATATCCTGGTAAGTCCAGCCGCTGTAGGAAGCATAGAAATTCGCGCTGTTCTGACTCATTCCAACGCCATGTCCCCACCCGTAGGTAACAAATGCGAACTGCCCCGGGGTCACCTTCACCTCAGGTCCTTTCTGAGACTCGGGTATATTGCTTACTCCTCCGCCTGAAGTATGAGATTTCACCTCAGTCGGAGCGATATTACTTTTTTTGCCTGTAATAGTGGGAGCAAGTTTTTTCAATGCTGCCCGCTTTTTAAGCAGGGCGTCAAGCTGCTCCGCAGTAAGCTCGCTTCCGGCAGAAGGCGAATAACCTTCGGCAGCTTCAAGTCCGTCGCCTGTCTTGTACATTTCGGGAGTCGTGAGTTCATAGCTTATCAGCGATGTGCTTGAATCGTATTCCGAAACATCCGCCTTGTTCCAATCGCCGATAACAGCCGAGTCGGCGGTATCAAAGATTTCCGCATCATTTAAATAGATTTCCGCAGTCAAATCTGTACCGTTTTCCGGAGCGGCAGCC
>ULRD01041168.1_pt1 | contig 12782 bp, 10 predicted proteins | sample 1955181 | NCBI WGS metagenome assembly ULRD01 (sample SAMEA4835675, study PRJEB28245) | human gut metagenome | biome: gut microbiome; material: fecal sample | place: Denmark | collected 2008
TCGTTCCCCTGCTCAAAGGGCTGTTCGGTTAAGCGGCGGTATCCATGTACTGCTGCACGAATTGGGTCATTTGCTCCACATCAAGGCGACCGGGACACTGACTGATATTCCTGACTCTTTCAAGGAACATTTGCTGGGACTGGGCATAGATTGCAGGAAGCTGACCACAGCGCAGCTTCGGGAACTGTTTGCAGATACATTTATGCTGGCTGTTGTTTGCAGACAGCCTGAATTAGGAATGCCGAAACCGGGATTTTCAGAAAGAGTACTTATGGCTTGTTATACATACATTCGCTCACTTTTGACAGCATAAAATAATTCGACAAACTGCGCTCTACAATAGCAATAGAATAATGCGGAAAGGAGTATTGCGTATGGAATTGATTGCTTCACTCTTCTGTCATGTTTCCGAAAGTATACCTGAAGCGGAGATACAGCGGGAACTGCAAAGACAACATGATATACTTGCTCAGAATGCAGCGAGCTCCGGTCGGACAATTGAGCATTGCTTTTTCCATGTGGGCGAGTTCAACTTGGAAGATCCGGATCAGGTCTTGCTTCGTTTTTTGCAACGCGCGCAGGCCGATGATCTTGGGCTTGTTCTTGTAGAAAGCAAGGATTTATTTCCCTTGTCGCAGCAAGCACATATACCATGCATGGAGGTGTGCTTTGTACGGGAGGGTGTGCAAGAAATCCTTGGAAATAAAGATGTCCAAGTGGCTGAAGAAGACCTCCGACCAAAGAATGTATATATGTACTGGGGCTTTTAGTTGAAATTTGTCGGAAACTATGCCACAATAGGAATACCTTTCCAGAGAGGATGTGTATGTTGTGGACGCAGTTTCCCATTATCTGAATAGTATCCTCGCACCCAGGCTGCGCGGCTATGGTGTTTCGGAACACTTTCTGCTACGTACCATTGGTATCATTCATACACAGATGACCTCTCTTCTGCGCCATTGGGATGATCGGGTTTTCAAAAATACCGTTTTACTGCTTGGCCTGGAAGAAGGCAGCTTTTATGAACCTCGGGCAAAAATCGATATTCGCTGTTTTGTGGTCGTCGCCATTCGAAACAGTCCCATTGAAACGATCCAGAGTGACGCCTATGGAGAGGCCGGACTGAGTAAATCGCTACCCAGCAAAGATGTGAAGGAAATTACATCGGAGGCCATTCGCTATTTCAGTAAGCAGGATTTTGCTGAAATGTGCAGACAGGCAAAGCTTAGCGCAAGACAGGATTTGTATCAGGAACTCGCAAATGAGTACCCTGTCGCATGGGCTGCGCTGAAGCACCTTGCCGCAACGAACAGCAAGACCGTTGATTATCCGAAAGTATCCGTTTCCGAACCTTATTTTCTGGAAGGCGTAGATAAAGAGACAGAGATTACTGCAACGTCTGGTGAGATGAAAACAGGAATTTACGATGGCTATTCTCCCGAAATAGAGCCGCCGCTTATGGCTTTTCTAAAAATGCTTTCCGCCGACTCCAATGGCGCGTTGATCGTTGATTCGTTGAAGTCCGTTACGAGAAACATTACCAAGTTACTCAGTATCCTTGAGTTTCTTCTTACGCGAGACCTTATATTTGCATCAACAAACTACTACATGGAGAACGGACATGTCGAACGTCGTATGAAACCTTTGCGTGCAGGCCATAGTACGAATGACATGCTGCGCAACGTCTCTAATACGAGTGGTCTGGGCTATAAGCACAAGGCAGCATTAAGCCAGTATGCCAAGCAAGCTAAATCAACTGAATAAATGTTGTGAACCCGTACCTAACCCGGTACGGGTTCTTTTTTGTTCGGCAGCCGCAAGTTGGCTGCCGTTTCTTCATAGTATCAATACAGGAGGTGTCTCATGAAAAATAAGCAAATAATCGTTCGTTGTACGTATTCCGATACGGACCAGATGCTGGCAGAACTCATCCAAGAGTCCTTTCGGTTCTTTCTTCAAAAAGAGCTTTTTGCCCTGGCTATTCGCCAGCCGATGTAGTATTGTTGTGACGATGAATGGTCGCTTATTTCGGGAGGACAGTTTATGTACTTAGAGATAAGCAACCCCATGGATTACCATGTGGCATTATACATCAGACTATCAAAGGAGGACGAAAACGAAGGGCCGTCAGAAAGCGTCAACAATCAGAAATCCCTCTTGGATGATTTTGTGAAGAAGCATCGGCTGTCGGTCTACGACACTTACATCGATGATGGTTGGTCTGGAACTAACTTTGACCGCCCGGATTTTCAACGGATGATCGGCGACATCGAAGCCAAGAAGGTCAACATGGTCATCACCAAAGACTTGTCCCGTCTGGGCCGTGACTATATCATGACCGGCCACTACATGGAGCGGTACTTCCCGGAAAAGCGGGTGCGGTACATCTCACTACTGGACGGTATCGACACTGGTGTGGAATCCAGTGCCAACGACATCACCCCGTTCCGTGCCATCATGAATGACATGTACGCCAAGGACATTTCCAAGAAGATCAAATCTGTCAAGCGGGATAAGCAGCGTAAGGGACAATTTATCGGCGGCAAACCGGTCTATGGTTATAAGATGCATCCCACAGAGAAGAACAAAATCGTCATTGACGAGGAAGTAGCGCCCATAGTGCGGCGCATCTTCCACATGGCGTTGGAAGGTATGAGCTGCAGGCAAATCGCCACACAGTTAAACGAAGAGGGTGTACCCACTCCGGCAACCTATGCAGGACTGCCTGTGGCAAACCCAGGTCCCTACACCGGTCTGTGGAGCAGTGAACGCATCTCAGATATGCTTCAAAATGAGACTTACATCGGAAACATGGTTCAAGGACGAACGGTGAAGATCAGCTACAAGTCCAAGAAGTGCCTGAAGCAGGACCGTGAAAACTGGGTCGTGGTGGAAGGAACGCACGAGCCGTTGATTGATCGGGAAACCTTCCAAAAAGTACGCATGTTGGTCAACAGCCGCAAGCACACCAGAAGCCGAACCTATGACTTTCTGCTCAAAGGCATGATCTTCTGCCATGAGTGTGGTTACCCGCTGGCGGTGCTCAATCGCAAAAATGCTGCCGGAGAGGATGTGCTGTACTTTGTCTGCCGGACTTATCAGCGCTTCACCAAAGCCGGTGTCTGTTCATGCCACAGCATCAAGGAAAAGACTGTGACGGACGCCGTTGTCGCCAAGATACAGGAGGTCTGCGAGGCCTATTTGGATCCGAGTCAGCTGCAGCCAATTGCCATTACTGCTGTGGAAGAGGTGCGCAAAGCAGAGAGCCACGATAGCGAGATTCAATCCCTGCACAGCAAGATCGACGGCCTGACTGCCAATCTGGATAAGATGTACATGGATCGGCTGACTGGCCTCCTTGCTGAGTCGGATTTTGAACGGATTTATCAGCGCATCAAGATGGAGCGCAACTCACTTGAGGAAAAGCTGAAGGACTTGGAAGCGCAAAAAGAAAGCCCGGTCAGCACCGAAGACCGAGCCAGAGAGTTGGTGCAAAGGTTCATCACATCGGCTTATGCCAGTCGGGAACTGCTGGTGAGCCTGATTGAGCGAGTGGAATTAACGGAAGACAAGCAAATCATCGTCAAATTCCGCTTCCGTGAACTGGAAGCAATTTCTTAGGGCAAATCGTTTACAATAGGCGAGTCGCTATGTCTCGCGCATTGAGAAAAAAGCCCTCAAGACACTTCAGGACGCGCTGCTGGAGAGCGGAAGCTGCAAGTGAGGCGAAAAGCCTGCACGCGCTGATTTCAAAATGCACACAGCAAAGCATCCCCCATCCGCTGTCCGGCGGGTGGGGGATGCTTCCAGTTTACCTTTCGTTTTTCTCTTATCCGACGCGGATGCTGAGGTCGGAAACGGCGACGCCCTGCTCATAGGGGTTGCAGCAGGTGTTGACCGTTTCTGCAACACCGGACGGGTCGAGCACATAGTATGAGCCGCCGCCGATGTACATGGCCGTGCCGGGAAGCGTCTCCATTCGGACGCTTTCAAGGTCGCAGAACATCGCAGACTCTGCCAGCCAGAGGTAATTCTCCGTCGTGAGGTCACTCTGCGTGTACTTTTTGAGCGTATTGAGAGCGCTCGGAAGGCGCAGGAGCTTCTCCGGCGAGAGCCACTGACTGAGCGCCGCCTTCACAAACGCCCGCTGCACCGTGACTCTGTCCAGATCTGCCATGGCGTAGCCGGAGCGGAAGCGGACGAGCTGCATGGCGTCGCTGCCGCTGAGGCGCTGCTCGCCTGCCCGGAGATCGATCTCAAGCCCCTGTGTGGGGTCGCTGTAGCGCATGTCTATGGGAACGTTGAACTCCACGCCGCCCATAGCGTCGATCAGCTTTTCAAAGCCCTCCAGACCGATCAGGACGTAGCCATCCGGCTCAAAGCCGATGATCTCACTGACGCGGAGCATCAGCTCGCGCATACCGTCCTCACCGCCGCCGCCCCAGCCATAGGCCGAGTTGATCTTCGGAATGGCATATTCGCAGAAAACCAGCGTATCGCGCGGAATGGATACAAGACTGAGCGTTCCGTTCGCCCGGTCGATCGACAGAAGCATCATCGTGTCCGTTCGGAAGCCGTCCTTGTCCGTGCCCGCCAGCAGGATCGTGGCGCAGTCCTTACGGCGCGCGCCAAGCGCGCTCTCCGCCTTCGGCTGCTTTGCCGCGATCCAGAGCGCTGCCGTTCCCGCCAGCAGCAGTACCAGCAAAACGATCAGCACCGTGCGCACCGGATGGCGTTTCTTTTTCTGTTTCGGCGGCTCGCCGCCGCGCTCGCGCTGCGCAAGCGCCTCACGCTGCATCACGGTCTGCTCTCCGTCGCCCTGCTCATAGAGCCAATCCGCGTAGTCCCGCGCGTCCTCAGGCGGCTCGGTACTTGCGCGGCCGCGCGGCTTTTTTTGCCGCTGCTCCAGCTCCTGCATGATCTTCTCCTCCTCAGCCTCGCGCGCTTGACGCTGCCGTTCGCGCTCCAAGCGCGCATGCTCGCGCTCGCGCTCATACTGCGCGCGGCGTGCGGTCTGATAGGCAGGCTTGGACTGCTCATAATACGTCAGCGGCTTATACACCACGGTCGCATCCGACATTGCCTCCGGCGGAAATGCCGGCGTCTCCGGCGTCTGCTCCTGCGGAAGCTCCGGCGCAGCTGCATCTGCGTCCGCAGCGTCCTCTCCCCCGCTTTCATTCACGGAGTCTGCGTTTTCATTCAGAAGATCCTTTACGTCGGAAAGGAGTTCATCTACCTCGCGGTCCAGTTTTTGGATGTCAAAGCCGTCTCTGTTGTCCATAAGAAGGCTCCTTTCTTTTGGTCCATTACAAAAAGCCGCGTCTTTTGCACGTTCAGACCATGTTTTGACATTTTATTATAACAGATATTCACCAATTTGTAAACACTGCGTATTTTGACACGCTTCTGTTTGAAATCAAGCCGCAACTGTGGTATGATATGAAAAATATGCTGAAAACGGAGACGAGCCGAATGAATACAGATGTTTCCATCGTCCGCTGTGATGAATATGAAGCGGAAGCCTGCCGCTGCGCACTGGAAAGCGTGCTTGCGCCGCTCGGCGGCCTCGACTGGGTGCAGCCCGGTATGCGCATTGCCATCAAGGTCAATCTGGTCTCTGCCATGCCGCCGGAGAGCGCCGCAACCACGCATCCGACGCTTTTGTGCGAGCTTGTGAAGCTGCTTACCGCCCGCGGTGCGGCCGTGGTCGTCGGTGACAGCCCCGGCGGTCTTTTCAATGCCGCGCATCTGGCGCACGTCTATGACGTGACCGGAATGCACGCCTGCGAGGAGGTTGGGGCGCAGCTCAACCAGAACTTCGCAAGGTCGGAGGCTGTGTTCCCCGACGCAGTCTGCGCGCACCAGTTCTCCTACACCGCATGGCTCGACGGCGCCGACGCCATCATCGATTTCTGCAAGCTCAAGAGCCACGGCATGATGGGCATGTCCAACGCCGCGAAGAATCTGTTCGGCGTCATCCCCGGCACCATGAAGCCGGAATATCACTACAAATACCCCGATCCGGGCGATTTTGCAAACATGCTCGTCGATCTGAACGAGTACTTTAAGCCGCGCCTCTGCATCTGCGACGCCATCACCTGCATGGAGGGAAACGGCCCCACACAGGGCACGCCCGTCCATCTCGGTGCGGTCGCGGCAGCGTGCTCGTCTCACAAGCTCGACCTGCTCTGCGCCGATCTGATCGGCCTCACGGCAAAGGATGTGCCGACGCTCGCGGCCGCGCTGGCGCGCGGTCTGATCCCGCAGACGGCGGCAGAGCTGCATGTGTGCGGCGATTACGCCGCGCTGCGCAAGCCCGACTTTGATGTGCCTGAGGCTCAGAAGCCGATTGCGGCGTTCCACGTCGGAAGCGGCATCATCGGAAAGATCACCGCCTCCATTGCGCGCAGAGCCTTCCGCTCTGACCCCAGCGTCCATGCGCCGGAGTGCATCGGCTGCGGCAAATGCGCCAACGTCTGCCCCGCCAAGGCCATCAAAATGAAAAACAAGCTCCCGAAGATCGACCGTTCTGCCTGCATCCACTGCTTCTGTTGTCAGGAGTTCTGCCCGAAGGGCGCGATGAAGGTGCGCCGGACGTTTATCGCGCGGCTTCTGAATCGCTGAAAACAGCCGTTTCCTCCTAAAATCCTCGAAAAATATTGAATTTTCCGCAAAGAAACGGTATAATTCTACGCAGCGGTCTTTCGGCAGGTGTGTGTGCGCCGGAACATCGCAGGTGTGTACGGGATGCTCATCCGGGCCTCCCGCGTGAAACAAGAAAGGATGACAACAATGAGCATTTCCTCCTCTGCACCATGGCTCAGCTATTACGGAAGTACTCCGCATCACCTGACCTATCCCAAGGAAAGTCTCTACGGCATGGTACGCATTGCCGCAGAGAAATTCCCCAAAAACGACGCCTATGAATTCATGGGCAAAAAGACGACATATGCCGAGTTTATGCGCCGCATCGACGCCACCGCGAAGGCCTATCTCGCGCTTGGCATCACGAAGGGCGACCATGTCACGATCTGTATGCCGAACTGTCCGCAGGCGGTCGATAGCTTTTACGCCCTCAACCGCATCGGCGCGGTGTCGAACATGATCCACCCGCTGTCCGCAGCCGGCGAGATCCGTCACTATCTCGATTTCTCCCATTCCAAGGCCATTTTGACGCTCGACCAGTTTTACACCAAGGTCGCGTCCATCCTGCCGGAGCTGAAGGCGCCGTGCAAGCTCCTTCTTGCCCGCATTCAGGACGAGCTGCCCCTTGCGATGGCGGTCGGCTACGAGCTCACCAAGGCGCGCAAGTACCCTGCCCCGCCCAGAAAGGGCGATTACATCTGGTGGAATGAGTTTATGCGCATGGGCAAAAAGCGTGATCTTCCGCTGCCCAGACGCCTGCCTGCCGCAGACGCCTGCGCGTCCATCCTCTACTCCGGCGGAACGACCGGCACCACCAAGGGCATCATGCTCAGCAACCTCAACTTCAACGCCCTCGGCCTTCAGACCATCGCCGCATCGGGCTTTGCGCCCATCAACGGCATGAAGATGCTTTCGGTCATGCCTGTCTTCCATGGCTTTGGCCTTGGCATCGGCATCCACACCGCACTCATCGGCGGCGCTTGCTGCATCCTTGTTCCGCAGTTCAACGTCAAGACCTATGCGGAGCTTCTTATCAAGAAGCAGCCGAACATCATCCCCGGCGTGCCCACGCTGTTCGAGGCGCTGCTGCGCGCGGAGAAGCTGGAAAACGCCGATTTGAGCTGTCTCAAGGGCGTGTTCTGCGGCGGCGACAGCCTTTCGATCGAGCTGAAGAAGAAGGTCGACGAATTTCTCAAGGCACACAACGCCTCCGTCCAGATCCGTCAGGGCTACGGCCTGACGGAGTGCGTCACGGCAAGCTGCCTGACGCCGAAGGATTATAACCGCGTCGGCTCCATCGGCGTCCCCTTCCCCGACACCTATTACAAGGTCGTCAAGGTCGGCACGACCGACGAGGTCGATCCCAACGTGGAGGGCGAGATCTGCATCAGCGGCCCGTCCGTCATGCTGGGCTACATGGACAACGACGAGGAGACGAGAAGCACCCTGCGCCGCCATCCCGACGGGCGCATCTGGATGCACACCGGCGATCTCGGCAAGATGGACGAGGACGGCTTCGTCTATTTCTCCCAGCGCATCAAGCGCATGATCGTCACCTCCGGCTACAATGTCTATCCCGGTCAGCTCGAGAACATCATCGACGGCCACGAAAAGGTCCTCCTGTCCTGTGTCATCGGCGTCAAGGACCCGTACAAGATGCAGAAGGTCAAGGCATTCGTCGTCCTGCGGCCGGGCTATGAGCCGTCAGAGGCCGTCAAGCAGGAGCTTCTGGAGTACTGCCGCGGTCACATTGCAAAGTACGCCATGCCGTATGACATCGAGTTCCGCGCTGAGCTTCCGAAAACGCTGGTGGGCAAGGTCGCCTATCGCGTGCTGGAGGAGGAAGAAGCCGAACGTCAGGCCTCGCTCGAGCAGAACGAGGAGTAAGCAAAAAATCCGTGCGGGCCTTTGCGGCCCGCACATTGTATCAGGAGCAAATTATGGAGCAAAAACGCGAACGCATCTGGGAGCTTGACGCCCTGCGCGGGTTCTGCATTGTCTGTGTCATCTTTGTCCACTTCATGTTCGATCTGGTCTATTTCCTCGGAAAGCAGGTCGATTTCCCGCCGCTCTATACCTTCATTCAGCAGTACGGAGGCGCGATTTTTGTCGTTCTGTCCGGCTGCTGCGCCACGCTCGGCTCGCGGAGCTTCCGGCGCGGCGTGCTGGTCTTTGGGTGCGGTATGCTGATCACGCTCGTCACCTTCGGGATGTACCGGATGGGCATGGCCGCCTCCGACGTGGTGGTGAAATTCGGTGTGCTGCATCTGCTGGGCGTCTGCATGATGCTCTATCCCCTGCTCAAAAAGCTCCCCACGACGGCGCTCAGCGTGCTTGCCGCCGCGATCGTTGCCATCGGATATGCCATTCAGGGTATGCGTTTTTCCGTGCGGTGGCTCTTTCCGCTCGGCTTCGTCTACCCCGGCTTTACCTCGAGCGACTTTTTCCCGCTCCTGCCGCAGCTCGGCTGGTTCCTGCTCGGCATCGTCATCGGCAGGACGCTCTATCACGAAAAGCGGACGCTTCTGCCCGGCACGGCACAGGATTTTTTCCTTTTCCGTTTCTTTCAGTGGTGCGGGCGGCAGTCGCTCTGGATCTATCTGCTGCACCAGCCCGTCGTCTACGGTCTCATCGAGCTGGCCGTAACGCTGCAAAAGCAATAAACAACGCCGCAAATGGGGCTGTCTCACTAAGAGACAGCCCCATTTTTGATTCAGAACACACGGACAAGGAACTGCGTGACCAGCACCACCGCAATGAGCGCGATGGGATAGGTCGCGGCATACGCCGAGGCGACATTGCTCGTGCCTGCCACATGGATGAGCGTGCCAAGGGCAGGCGTGGAGGTCATGCCGCCGGTGATCGAGCCGAGGATGTTGAGGAGGTTCAGCTTCAGCACATATTTTGCAACCAGATAGCCAAGCACCATCGGCAGCAGCGTCATGACGACGCCGTACACGAAGTAGATGGGCCTGAAGTACCGGACGAAGCTCATACCGCCCGAAACACCCGCACCGATCAGAAAGACCATCAGGCCAAGCTCACGGAAGGTCTCCAGAACCTTCTTGCTCGGCATCAGGTCGGCGCGGCCGACATGTCCGAAATGTCCGAATACCAGCGAGACCAGCAGCGTACCGCCCGTCGTGGTCAGGGAGAAAAAGCCGAAGAACCTGACGGAGCCGATCAAAATGCCAAGCACCGCCGCCGCAGCGAAGGGTGTGAAGCCGAAATCGTCAAATTCCAGCAGCTTCCCCTTGAACTTCGCAACATCGCCCGTCTCGACATGCGTGATCTTGCGTACCTCCTCCGCCATGTCGGCGTGGACGATGCGCGGCATGAGCTGCACGAACAGCACCACACCGATGACACCAAAGAGATAGGCAATGCCGTAGCCGACCGTGACGGCGTCCTGATACTGCGCCGCCACTGCCTCTTTGGTCGCGGAGAACGCCGGGGTCGATGTCAGCGAGCCGGAGAGAAGGCCGGTGATGATGGCTGTCAGCTGCTTGGGGTCTGTACCGCTCTCCAGCACGCGGCCGATCAGAATGCACGCGATCGCCGCAATGCCGCCGGAGAGAATGATGACAAGCCCCAGAAGGACATAGGACTTGAAATTCTTCTTCATGTTCTTGAAGAAGTTCGGCCCGGCGATGAAGCCGACCGAGGTGACAAAGAACACCAGACCGAGGTTTTCAACGATCTTCAGCGCCTGCGAGGCGTAGTTGACCTCCTCGATCACAAACCTGGAATTGAAAAAAACGCCGAAAAAGCCGCCGTAGATCAGCGCGATGACAAATACGCCGGCTGTGCCGAGGCTGATGCCTTTGATCGTGATCCGTCCCAGAATATATCCGAACGCCGCAATGGCAAAGACGGAGAGCATCAGGAAGTTCGCCGCATTCATTGTAAAGGACATTTTCGTTTTCCTCGTTTCTCTTTTTCCCGCATCCGCGCTTACGGGTTGACCTTTCTGGTGTAGTCGGGCAAAAGCTGCGGCGAAAGCGCGCCGTCTGCGAGGCCCGCCGCCGTGCGCTCGGCCTCGAACGCCGCGACATGCGCGAGTGTCAGCGTGCCGGTCGTCACGGTCTTCGCCTTCTCTGCGGCGTGCTGGCCCGCGTTGCGGCCAAAGACTATCACGTCGAGCAGACTGTTGCCCATCAGGCGGTTGCGCCCGTGGATGCCGCCCACGACCTCGCCTGCGGCAAAGAGGTTCTCCACGTCCGTCTGCCCATCGACTGTGATGTGCAGGCCGCCGTTCTGGTAGTGGAGCGTCGGATAGACGAGGATCGGCTCGGTGCGGATGTCGATGCCGTGCTTTGCAAACATGCGCATCATGGCAGGGATGCGCTTTTCAATGGTGCCCGCGCCGTGCTTGAGCTCGATCATCGGCGTGTCCAGCCAGACCGCATCGCCAAGCGGCGTCTTGACACCCTTGCCGTGTGCGGAGCACTCCCGGATGATGGACGCCGCCGCCACATCGCGCGTCTCCAGCGGGTTCATGAAGGCTTCACCCTCGGCGTTAATGAGCATTGCGCCGACCGAGCGCACTTTTTCCGTGACCAGCGCGCCAAAGATCTGCGCCGGGAACGCCGCGCCCGTGGGATGGTACTGAAGCGTGTCGGGATACAGGAGCCTTGCACCCGCGCGGTAGCCGAGGATGAGTCCGTCGGCGGTCGCGCCGTAGTGGTTCGAGGTCGGGAAGCCCTGATAGTGGAGTCTGCCCGCGCCGCCGGTCGCAAGAATGACCGTCTTTGCCCGCGCGACCAGAAGCTCCTTTGTCTCCATGTTCAAAAGCACCGCGCCCGCGCAGCGTCCCTGCTCGTCCTTGATAAGCTCAATGGCAGAGGTGAAATCCACGACCTGAATATCCGTGTGATTCAGCACCTCGTCGCGGAGCGTGCGCATGATCTCCGCACCGGAGTAGTCCTTTGCCGCGTGCATGCGCTTGCGGGAGGTGCCGCCGCCGTGCGTCGTGATCATGGTGCCGTCGGGCGCCTTGTCAAATTCGACGCCAAGTCCCGAAAGCCACTGGATGGCCTCCGGCGCGTCCATGACGAGCTTGCAGAGAAGATCCTTCTGCGCGGCAAAATGCCCGCCGCCGTAGGCGTCAAGGAAGTGCTGCGCGGGCGAATCGTTCGGCTTGTCGGCAGCCTGAATGCCGCCCTCCGCCATCATGGTGTTGGCGTCGCCCGTGCGGAGCTTCGTGACGAGCAGAACCTTCGCGCCCGCCTTGTGCGCCTCAATGGCCGCAGAGCAGCCTGCGCCGCCGCCGCCGATGATGAGCACGTCCGCATCGTAGTCCGGCTCGGTCAGGCTCGGAAGCTGCTCTCCCAGACGGGAGCGCCCCTCCAGCAGCGCTGCCAGCTCCAGCGGCACCTTACCGCCCTTGTTCGGGCCGATGCGAAGCTCGGTGAACTGGTTTTCACGGTAGTCGGGGTGGAATGTCCGCAGCAGGACCTCCTTCTCCTCTGCCGTCATGCGGCGAGGGTCGAGCTTTGCATTTTCCTCGCGGTGTGCTTCCACCCGCTTGATGGATTCCAGAATTTTCGGATCGGTATACATTGCTTTTCCCTCCTTACTTTTCGATCTCGCGGTGGTTGTAAAGCTCCTTGATCTCGTCAAGCAGCTTTCCCATCAGCCCCTCGATCAGAGCCTCAAACTTGCCGTCTCTGACCTCCTGCACGCGCTCGTCGAGATGCGCACAGTGCGGCGCCAGATACTTGCCGTTGAGCCGCCGCGCCAGCATGGCGACCTGCGGATGCGAGATGCCCGCCGGGCACCGGGATGAGCACACGCCGCACATCACACAGTCAAAGGATTCCTCCGCGCACTTTTCATACTCGCCGCGCTGGGCGTAAGCGATGTACTGCATCACATTGAGTCCCTGCGTACACGCCTTGGTGCAGGCGTTGCAGCCGACGCAGGCGTAGATCTCGGGATAGAGCTGCATCATGATCTGCTCCGTCGGCTTGACCTTTTCCACGTCATAGACCGCCTTCACCAGCGGGAAGAACAGCAGCGTCGCCACGTACATATTGTTTTCGACCTTGGTCGAACACGCCAGACACGCCTTCAGCTCCCGGTCGCCCGCGATGCGGTAGATCGTCGCGCACGCGCCGCAGAAGCCGTTGCGGCAG
>ULRD01043618.1_pt1 | contig 12739 bp, 9 predicted proteins | sample 1955181 | NCBI WGS metagenome assembly ULRD01 (sample SAMEA4835675, study PRJEB28245) | human gut metagenome | biome: gut microbiome; material: fecal sample | place: Denmark | collected 2008
GCGCGATGCCGCCGGGGGTGTCCATATTTATCCCGCCGACTATCATGGCCGCGATCGCCGCGCAGTAGGCCGCGATGAGCGCCAGCATGACCGGCATACCGTTTTTATAGTTATCAATTATCTTTTCTGTCATTTTTCCCGCCTCCGTTTATTTGATATCAAAATGATATCACCGAGATATCCATTTGTCAAGGCGCCGGCAGGTAAAATTTTCTTAAGAAAGCAACGCCCCGCACACTCCCTTTTCTCTAAGAAGTATGCGGGGTACGGTTTATGCCTTTTGGGCGGTTTCGTCAAGACGGGCATTTAACTGCGCAAGCTGCTTTTTCAGCTCCGCGAGCTCCTGCCATACGGGGTCGGTGACATGTATCTGATCCACCTCGCCTGCGAAGTTCACGCGCTTTCCCTCCACGCGCACCACCTTTGCCGGGACGCCGACGGCGGTGCTGTCCGGCGGGATATCGCGCAGCACGACCGAATTTGCCGCAACGCGGCTGTTGTCCCCTATCTTCAGCGGGCCGAGCACCTTTGCGCCCGTGCCGATGAGGACGTTATTGCCGATGGTCGGGTGCCGCTTGCCTACATCCTTGCCCGTGCCGCCGAGCGTGACACCGTGGTATATAAGGCAGTCGTCCCCGATCTCGGCGGTCTCGCCGATGACGATGCCCATGCCGTGGTCAATGACAAGGCGCTTGCCGATCTTCGCGCCGGGGTGTATCTCTATGCCGGTGCGGTGCCGGCTGCGCTGCGAGATGAGCCGGGCAAGAAACTTCAGCCCGTGCATGTGGCACCAGTGCGCGCGCCGGTGGCTGAGCACCGCCTTTATCCCCGGATAAAGCAGCAGCACCTCCAATGAGCTGCGCGCCGCCGGGTCCCTTGCTTTATATGCTTCTATGGTTTCTCTAAGATCCTTGAACATCCTCCGCGTCCTTTCCGTCCTGCGTCCATACCGGACAATGACAGGCCCCGGGCGGGCGCGGCGGCAGTTCAGAGCCGCGTCACCCGTCCGTGTTATCCTTACCGTTCATTCTATTTTCACTTGCATAACATCGACACTGGCAGCACAGCATTTATTTCACCGTCCTTTAATTCCTATTGTTTCTATAGGCTTTTCTCGGATTATACTCCGCGCTCCGCCTCTTGTCAAGCGCTCACTTATTGACTTGCGGCTGGTACATATACTATAATGTTGGTATCAGGCGGAAATTTTGCAATGGAGGAATATTATGAAAAAGCTTCTCTCCGCGCTCCTGGTTCTGGTCATACTTCTGTTGAGGAAATATGCGACAGCGCCTTCAACGGCTGCCAGAAGCTGGAGACCGTCTATTACGGCGGTACGGCCAGCGATTGGGACGAAATCGAAATAGCGCGGTACAACAAGCGCCTGACGAGCGCGGAACTCGTTTTTTCCGACGCTGAAACTCCCGCTCCGGCTTCCTCCGGAAAGCCCTCCGCCGGCAGCAAGCTCAAGTGAGCAGGCTTAAGTAAAATTCATCATTCCCTGCAGACCGGACAGTCTGCGGGGTTTTGCTGTCAGCCGGACGCGCAGCGGAAGTATTTTCCTCTAATCGTCTTGAAATAACGTCCATCCAATGATATACTTATGTTTAATGCAGCATGGTCAAATTGAATGTTATGACCTCCGGCCGGAAACCCCATATCCGGCCGCACAAGACACAAAGAGCTGCGGAGGACAAAGATGCGTTTAAGATTCCGGCTGAAGGCCATTCCCGCAATTATATATACGGCACTGCTCGTTCTCGTGTGCATCTCGGGTCCGTTCCATGAAGCGCCCTCCGACGTAAAGCCCCTTATCGGCCCGGCTCCGGCCGCCGAGGTCACTTTGTCCTGCGGCACATATCCGGTGGAGACGACGGAGCTCACCGCCGTCATCCAGAGTGAGGACATATCAAAGCTCGACAGTCTTTCGTACCTGACGCGCGCCGACTTCAGCGGAAGCAGCTGCTGGAAAGAGATCGCCGAATGGGGGCAGGCGCATCCGCTGCTTGAGCTGAAATATACTGTCACGCTGCCGGACGGCACGGTGCTTGATAACAGCGCCGCAGAGCTCGATCTCTCCTCCCTCGGCCACGCTGCCGCCGCGGAGACGGCGGAGGCGCTCTCGTGCCTGCCCGCAGTCACGCACATAAATCTCGGCGCACAGAGCGCGGGGAGCGACGCGCTCACTCTCGCCGACATCGGTGCCATTCACGAGGCCTGCCCGAATGCGGAGCTGGATTACCGCTTCACACTTTACGGGCACGAAATAAACCTCAGCGCTTCCTCTCTCGATTTTCGCGGAACGCAGATAAGCGACGAGGCAGCGGCGCTTGCCGAGGTGCTCCCGCTTATGATGCGCTGCACATATCTGGACATGGACAACACCGGCGTTTCCAACGAAGCGCTTGCCAAAATACGCGAACAGTTCCCGAATATAGACGTCGTGTGGCGTGTCTGGTTCGGCACCAATTACAGCGTGCGCACAGATACCGAGCGCATCCTCGCCTCCAAGCCGACCGTCGGCGGGATGATATATGACGCGAGCGTTCTTCAGTACTGCACCAAGGTCAAGTACCTTGACCTCGGCCATAATGACGAGCTGCCCAGCATCGACTTTGTCAGGAATATGCCTGAGCTTGAGGTGCTCATAATCGCCATGACCGCCGTAAGGGATATCTCCCCGCTCGAAAGCTGCCCGAAGCTTGAGTACCTGGAGCTCAACTCCACCAACATCGCCGACATCTCCCCGCTCAAAAACAGCACCGGGCTGCACCACCTGAACATCGCCGGGTGCCCGAATATCAAGGATATATCCCCGCTCTACGGGCTGACTGAGCTTGAGCGCCTGTGGATAGGCTGTGACACGCCCGTCCCTGACAAGCAGGTCAGCGCGATGAAGGCCGCCGTTCCCGGCTGCACCATCAACACCACGACCGACGACCCCCACGGCGGGGCGTGGCGCTACACCGGGTATGACCCGGAGATCCCGAAATATTACTGGGTACCGAGATACGAGCTTCTGAGGAACCAGCTCGGCTACAACTATCAGGAATACAGCTTCTACTGGCTCGATCCGCTCTGCGATAAGGAGGCCCCTGCCCAGTTCAAAGGCATGTACGGAAAAGAGGTCTACGGGAAATGAAAAAACGTATAATAATCGTTCTTGCCGCAGCACTGATCTTCTGCCTGTTCGCCGCCGGCTGCTCCTCAAAGGATGATCCCGCCGTCACCGAGGCCCCGGCTGTATCTCCCACTCCCGAACCGACGCCGGAGCCCTGCGTCATCATGGGCAAGAGCTATCCGCTCAACATCGAGAGCATCGACCTGCGCGGTCTGAATGATACGCTTGTCAGTGAGACCGCAGCGCAGCTCAAGAGACTGACCAAACTCAAAACGGTCACGCTCGGCAGCTGGGAGGAAAGCCCCGTCACATGGGGAAAGATGAACGAGCTGCACACCGCCTGCCCGCAGGCCGCCATAGACTATGAGTTTTCCATTTACGGCAAGACTTTCAACCTCAGCGATGAGGAAATGGATCTCAAGTACGTCAGCATAAAGGACGAGGGCAGGCTCCTCAAGCTCATCACCGCCTGCATGACGAATCTCACTTTCCTCGACATGGACACTGCCGGTGTCTCCGACGAGAAGATGGCAGAGCTGCGTGATTCCCTGCCGAACACGGAGGTCGTCTGGCGCGTCTGGTTCGGCGACTATTACAGCGTGCGCACCAATGTTGAGCGCATCCTCGCCTCGATGCCCGGCAAGGCCGGGGAGCTGACGACCGAGTCCACGCGCTCCCTTAAATACTGCACCAAGGTAAAATACATGGATCTCGGGCACAACAATTACCTTGACACGATAGACTTCGTCTCCTATATGCCAGACCTTGAGGTGCTCATCGTCGGCATGACCTTTGTCGAGGACTTCTACCCGCTGGAAAACTGCCCGAAGCTCGAGTATCTGGAGGCCATGACCTCAAGGCTCCACGACCTCCGTCCCCTCGCGAACCTCAAGAACCTCAAGCATCTCAACATATGCTACAACTTCGCCGTCACCGACATTACCCCGCTCTACGGGCTGACTCAGCTTGAACGGCTCTGGATCGGCAAATATGATCCCGTCCCGCCTGAGCAGATCGAGAAGATAAAGGAACTTCTCCCCAACTGTGTCGTCAATTCTACTGTCGCTGATCCGACAGACGGCGGCTGGCGCGTGGACGAAGAACCGAACGAGTTCGGCGATTCCCAGCAGGCCGCCCGCTATACACTGCTGCGCGAGCAGTTTGGCTACCATGAGGAGGACTTTTCCTATTACTGGAATGACCGTCTCTGCATCCGCCCGTACTGACACACCGCGCACCCATTTTCCGGAGGATATCATTCAATGTCAAAGCTCAAAAAAATTCTCAGCATCTTCTGCCTTGCCGCAGCTTTCCTGCTCCTTGCCGCCTGCGGCGACCCCGCTTCCTCTCTCTTCCCCGCAAAGACCGTGAAATTCCAGGCCGGCGCGGTAGAGATCGAGGGCACGACAGACCTCACGATAACGCTTGAGAGCGGTGAGACCGCTCTGCTCGACCAGCTGCCCGAGCTGCAGAAGGCCGATTTCAGCGGCAGCGCCTGCGTCGATGAAATTTATCAGTGGGCGCAGGCTCACCCGGACGTCAAGGTAAAATACACGGTGACGCTTCCCGATGGGCAGGTGCTTTCCAGCAGTGAGCAGAGCCTTGACCTCTCCGAGCTGACGGACTCCGCTGTTTCCGATACGCTCCAGGCGCTCGCCTACCTGCCGAAAGTCAATGACATCCAGCTCGGCTCCGAGCGTTCAAACCTCGGATGGGATTCCGTCCGCGCCGTCATGGATGCCTGCCCGAACGCTTCGGTCAGCTACACCTTCTGGCTCTACGGCAAGGAATTCAGCACCGTTGACACCACCATCAACCTCAGCCATATCCCGGTCGAGGACGACGGCGCGCAGGTGATGCAGGCCATGGCCTGCATGCCGAATCTTGTCAGCGTCGATATGGACAGCTGCGGCGTATCCAACGAGGACATGGCCGCGATCCGCGATGCTTATCCCGATGTCAAGGTCATCTGGCGCGTCTGGTTCGGCGACGCTTACAGCGTGCGCACGGACGTAGAGCGCATCCTTGCCTCGCAGCCCTCTCACGGCGGTATGCTCGACCGATACAATTCCGAAGCGCTCAAATACTGCACGGACGTCAAGTATCTCGACGTCGGCCATAACGACGCGCTGGACGATATTTCCTTCGTCGCCTATATGCCGAAGCTTGAGGTCGCCATCCTCGCGATGGATAACTGGAGCGACGCGACCCCCCTCGCCAGCTGCACCGAGCTTGAGTACCTCGAAATGCAGACCACGCTCTGCACTGATCTCTCCCCGCTCTCCGGGCTTAAAAATCTGCGCCATCTGGACATTGCCTATATCGTCGACCTCGAGGATATCTCCCCGCTCTATTCCCTGACCGAGCTTGAGCGCCTGTGGGTCGGCAGCAACAACCGCGTGCCCAAGGAACAGATAGAGCAGATGCGCGCCGCAGCGCCCAACTGCGAGGTAAACGACACGGTCTATGACGACCCGACCGGCGGACGCTGGCGCTATGTCGACTACAACGACAAGGCCTATATCTTCATCCTGCACCCGCGCTATGAAAAGCTGCGCGAGCAGTTCGGCTACACCGACAAAGACTTCTCGTTCTACTGGAACGACCCGCTCTACTGAGCTTTATCAAATATGAATTGTTGAAAATGTCATGGACAGCGCCGTCTGTCCATGACATTTTTGAACGTATTTTTTCATTGCGGTATCTTGACAATCAGGTGCAATGAATGTATACTATTTCAGTAATTTGGTTTTTGATTTTCTTCGCAGGCGTTCGCCGGTGTAAGGGGCCTCGTGCCCCCTTTAGGCATCGGAGAACGTTTTATTTTTTTCTTTTTTACCCTCGGTTGACACTGGCATTCTCTCCATCAAATCGAAGCCCAACAACGTGGGTTCGATTTGAAAAGGAAGAAGGAGATTGCATAGTGCAGCTTTTGCCGCAAGGCGGAAGCGGAACGGTGCAAGCTTCTTCTGACGCTGTATGCTTCCTTGTCAATCGAGGGTACTGATACTTAAATATTACTACTGCGGAGGATGATCGTTATGACTAAGTATGTTTTCGTTACCGGCGGCGTTGTGTCCGGTCTTGGCAAGGGTATCACCGCGGCCTCGCTCGGCCGTCTGCTCAAGGCGCGCGGCCTCAAGGTTGCAGCGCAGAAGCTCGACCCGTATATAAACGTCGACCCCGGCACGATGAGCCCCTACCAGCACGGCGAGGTCTATGTCACCGAGGATGGCGCTGAGGCCGATCTCGACCTCGGTCACTATGAGCGCTTCATCGACGAGGATCTCAACCGCTACTCGAACCTCACCACCGGCAAGGTCTACTGGAACGTCCTCAACCGCGAGCGCCGCGGCGAGTACCTCGGTCAGACCATTCAGGTCATTCCCCACATCACCGGCGAGATAAAGGACTTCATCTACAAGGTCGGCAAGAACACCGGCGCGGACGTCGTCATCACCGAGATCGGCGGTACGACCGGCGATATAGAGAGCCAGCCTTTCCTTGAGGCCGCGCGCCAGGTCAGCCTTGAGCAGGGGCCGGGCAACTGCCTGTTCATCCATGTGACCCTCGTCCCCTTTATCAAGGGCAGCGACGAGCATAAGACCAAGCCCACCCAGCACTCCGTGCGTGAGCTTCAGGCGATGGGCATTTCGCCGAACATCATCGTCCTGCGCTGCGATGAGCCGCTGGAGCCGGAGATATTCAAGAAGATCGCCATGTTCTGCAACGTCAAGCCCGACTGCGTCATTGAGAACATGACCCTCCCGAACCTCTACGAAGCGCCGCTGATGCTTGAAAAGAGCGACTTCTCCCTCATCGTCTGCCGCGAGCTCGGCCTGTGGACAAGAGCGCCTGAGCTGAGCCAGTGGAAGGCGCTGGTCGAGCGCATCAAGTCCGCCGACCGCCATGTCACCATCGGTCTTGTCGGCAAGTATGTCCAGCTGCACGACGCGTACCTCTCCGTTGCCGAGGCGCTGCACCACGCGGGCTACGCCTGCGGCGCGACCGTCGATATAAAATGGATCTACAGCGAGACCGTCACCGATGAAAATGCCGCTGAGGTCTTCTCCGGCTGCGACGGCATGATAGTCCCCGGCGGCTTCGGCGACCGCGGCATAGGCGGCATGATAAGCGCCGCGCGCTACGCCCGCGAGACCGGTATGCCCTATCTCGGCATCTGCCTCGGCATGCAGATCGCCGTTATAGAGTTCGCGAGAAACGTCTGCGGGCTCAAGGACGCCGACTCCCGCGAATTTAATGCAAATTCTTCACATAAAGTCATTGATTTTCTGCCCGATCAGCATGATAATATAGACAAGGGCGGAAGCCTGCGTCTCGGCGCGTATCCCTGCCACATCCTCAAGGGCAGCACCATGGAGCGCTGCTACGGTAAGCAGGATATCTCCGAGCGCCACCGTCACCGCTACGAGTTCAATAACGACTACCGCGAGGTGCTCAGCGAGAACGGACTGTGCCTGTGCGGCAGCTCCCCGGACGGCAGCATAATCGAGGCCGTCGAGCTGAGCGATAAGCCGTTCTTCGTCGGTGTGCAGTTCCACCCCGAATTCAAGAGCCGTCCGAACAAGCCGCACCCCCTGTTCCTCGGGCTTGTCGAGGCGTCGCTGAAAGGTGAAAAGAAATGAGAGATTATAAGGCGGAGTACGAAGGCCGCGTCGCCTTTATCCGCGAGCTTGTCAAAAGCGCCGGTGCCTCCGGCATCGTCTACGGCAACTCCGGCGGCAAGGACAGCGCCCTTGTCGGCATCCTCTGCAAGGCCGCGTGTGACAACACCGTCGGCATCATCATGCCCTGTGCCTCCAAGCGCAACTACGGGCAGGACACGGACGACGGCATAGCCGTCGCCGGGCAGTTCGGCATCGAGACGCGCACCGTCGACCTCACCGCCGTGCGTGAGCGCGAGATGGAGGAGCTTCAGAAGGTCTGCGCGCTCAACTCCGCCGCGATAAACAACATTGCCCCGCGCCTGCGCATGACGACGCTCTACGCCATCGGCGCGGCGGAGAACCGCCTCGTCGCCGGTACCGGCAACAGGAGCGAGATACACATGGGCTACTTCACCAAGTGGGGCGACGGTGCGAGCGACTTTGACGTTATCGCCGACCTCACCGCGACCGAGGTCTTTGAGTTTCTCGAATACCTCAACGCGCCGCGCTGCATCATCGATAAGGCACCCTCCGCGGGACTTTTCGACGGGCAGACCGACGAGCAGGAGATGGGCGTGACCTACAAGGCCATCGATGATTTTCTGCTTTACGGCACGGTGAATGCGCAGGACAAGGCCGTCATTGACCGCTACCATAACCGCAGCGAGCATAAGCGCAAGCCGCTTGTGACATACAAAGGTAAAGGCTGATACCATGCACGAATTTTACGAAAACCCCCTCTGCGGCCGCTATGCCGACGAGGAGATGAAGCGCCAGTTTTCGGACGACAACAAGTTCTCCACATGGCGCAGGCTGTGGCTCGCGCTCGCCGAGAGCGAGCAGGAGCTGGGGCTCAGCATCAGCGATGAACAGCTCGACGAGATGCGCGCGCATATAGACGACATCGACTATGCCGCCGCTGCCGCGCATGAGCACGAGGTACGGCACGATGTTATGGCGCATGTACTGACCTTCGGCGAGTGCTGCCCCAAGGCAAAGCCCATCATCCACCTCGGCGCGACGAGCTGCTACGTCGGCGACAACACGGACATCATCCGTATGCGCGGCGGGCTGCTCATCATCCGCAAGCTCCTTGTGAACGCCGTCGCGGCGCTCAGTGAGTTTGCAGAGAAGTACAAGTCCCTGCCCACGCTTGCCTACACGCATTTCCAGGCTGCCCAGCCGACTACCGTCGGCAAGCGCGCGTGCCTGTGGATAAACGACCTGCTGTTTGATATCGAGCAGCTCGACTTCCAGCTCTCGCAGCTGAAGCTTCTTGGCTGCAAGGGCACGACCGGCACCGGCGCAAGCTTCCTTGAGCTGTTCGACGGGGACGCCGAAAAGGTCGAGGAGCTTGAGCGGCGCATCGCCGCGAAGATGGGCTTCGAGGCATGTCAGGCCGTCAGCGGCCAGACCTACACCCGCAAGGTCGACTTTGCGGTTCTGCAGGTGCTCTCCGGCATTGCGCAGAGCGCGTCGAAGTTTTCGAGCGATATACGCCTGCTCAGCCATCTGAAAGAGGTCGACGAGCCGTTTGAAAGTAAGCAGATCGGCTCCTCGGCGATGGCCTATAAGCGCAACCCCATGCGCTCCGAGCGCGTCGCGTCCCTCAGCCGCTATGTGATCTGCGATCTGCAGAACGCCGCCGTCACGGCCTCCGCGCAGTGGTTCGAGCGTACGCTGGACGATTCCGCAAACCGCCGTATCTCCATACCCGAGGCCTTCCTCGCGACGGATGCGATACTGAATCTTTACATCAACATCGTGCGCGGCATGAAGGTCTATCCTGCGGTCATCGCAAAGCACCTCAATGAGGAGCTGCCCTTTATGTCCACGGAGAACATCCTCATGTACTGCGTCAAAAACAAGGGCGGCGACCGTCAGGCGCTGCACGAGGCCATCCGCCGACACTCCGTCGCCGCTGCCGAGCAGGTCAAGCTCTACGGGCGCGATAACGATCTGCTTGAGCGCATCAAGGCCGATCCCGCATTCTCCCTCACAGATGAGGAGATGGCGCAGCTCACCGATCCCGCGACCTTCACCGGCATGGCGGAGCGCCAGTGCGAGACCTTCCTGCGCGGCACCGTGAAGCCGGTACTCAAAAAGTATGATTCCAGCCTCGGCGTCAAGGCCGAAATAAATGTATAAAGAAGAAAGAGGAAAAAAGCGCTATGTTGACTTCTATTGTTGGTACTAACTGGGGCGATGAGGGCAAGGGCCGTATGGTCGACCTGCTCAGCAAGAACTATGACATCGTCGTCCGCTATCAGGGCGGCAACAATGCCGGCCACACCGTCATCAATGAAAAGGGCAAGTTCATCATGAACCTCATGCCCTCCGGCATCCTGCGCGATGAGACCGTCAACGTTCTCGGCCCCGGCATCGTCATCGACCTTGAGCATCTCTTCGGCGAGGCGATGAAGCTGCGCGAGGCAGGCATCGAGATAAGCCCCGACCATCTCAAGATCAGCGACCGCGCCACCATCTGCATGCCCTACCACAAGCTGCTCGACGGCCTTGAGGAGGACAGGCTCGGCGATAAGAAGTTCGGCTCCACCCGCCGCGGTATCTCCCCCGTCTATGCCGACAAGTACATGAAGAAGACCATCCGCATGGGCGACCTGCTGCATTGGGACACCCTGCGTGACAGACTCGAGGGCATCGTCGAGTGGAAGAACCTGACCGTTGAAAAGGGCTACGGCCATGAGGCGATCAAGGTCGAGGACATGATGATGTGGCTCGAGGAGTACGGCAAGTTCTTCACTCCTTATATCTGCAACACCACCGAATATCTCAGCGACGCGATAAAGTCCGGCAAGTCCGTGCTCTTTGAAGCCCAGCTCGGCGCGCTGCGCGATATCGACTTCGGCATCTATCCCTACACCTCCGCTTCTACCACGCTCGCGGCCTACGCGCCCATCGGCGCAGGCATCCCGTTTGCAAAGCTCGATGAGAGCATCGGCATCATGAAGGCATATTCCAGCTGCGTCGGCGAAGGCCCCTTCACCTGTGAGCTGTTCGGCGCCGAGGGCGACAGCCTGCGCGAAGCCGGCGGCGAGTACGGCGCGGCTACCGGCCGTCCCAGACGTGTCGGCGGCTTTGACGTCGTCGCCTCCCGTTACGGCGCTCTCGTTCAGGGCTGCACCTACATCGCCCTGACGAAGCTCGATGTTCTCTCCTACCTCAAGCAGATCCCCGTCTGCGTCGCTTACGAGCTTGACGGCAAGCGCATCGACTACTTCCCCTCCGACATTGACGAGCTTGAAGCCGCAAAGCCCGTGTACGAGTACCTGCCCGGCTTCAACTGCGATATAAGCAATTGCCGCAGCGTCGAGGATCTTCCGAAGGAAGCGCTCGACTACATCCGTTATATCGAGAAGGCCGTCAACTGCCCGATAAAGTATGTCTCCGTCGGTGCTGAGCGCGAAGCCTACATCAAAATGTTCTGAGAAAAAGCGAGAGGAAAGCCGTATGCAAAACCAGAAAGTTCTTATCCTTGACTTCGGCGGTCAGTATAATCAGCTTATCGCCCGCCGCGTCCGCGAGAATAACGTTTACTGCGAAGTCCATCCCTATGACATGAGCCTTGACGCCATCCGCGCCTACGACCCCATCGGCATCATCTTCACCGGCGGGCCGCAGAGCGTCTATGCCGAGGGCTCGCCCCATGCCGACCTCGGTGTGTACACTTTAGGCGTTCCCATTCTCGGTATCTGCTACGGCTGCCAGCTGCTTTCCCATGAGCTCGGCGGGCTTGTCACCGCCGCGCAGGATGATTCTGCACGTGAATACGGCAAGACCGTTACATATTTTGACACCACCTGCCCGCTCTTCAAGGGGATCCCCGAAGAGAGCGTCACGTGGATGAGCCACGGCGACTATATGGCGCGTGTCCCCGAGGGCTTCAAGCTCTCTGCACACTCCGCCGCCTGCCCGAACGTCGGCATAAGCGACGAGGAGCGCCGCTTCTACGGCGTACAGTTCCACCCCGAGGTCAACCACACCGAGTACGGGCGCGAAATGCTCCACAACTTCCTCTGCGATATCTGCGGTGCGGTCGGCGACTGGACCATGGCCGACTATAAAAAGCGCGCCATCGACTCCGTCCGTAAAAAGGTCGGCAGCGGCAAGGTGCTGCTCGCCCTCTCCGGCGGTGTTGATTCCTCTGTCGCGGCGGCACTCTTGGCTGAGGCTGTCGGCAGCCAGCTCACCTGCGTGTTCGTCGATCACGGCCTTATGCGCAAGAACGAGGGCGACGAGGTCCAGGAAGCCTTCTCGAAGTGGGATATAAACTTCATCCGCGTCAACGCCGAGGAGCGTTTCCTTAAGGCTCTCGCCGGTGTTGAAGAGCCAGAGCACAAGCGCAAGATCATCGGCGAGGAGTTCATCCGCGTCTTTGAAGAGGAGGGCAAGAAGATCGGCAAGGTCGATTATCTTGTTCAGGGAACGATCTACCCCGACGTCATTGAGTCCGGTAAGGGCGACGCTGCGGTCATCAAGAGCCACCACAACGTCGGCGGCCTGCCCGACTATGTTGATTTCAAGGAGATCATCGAGCCACTGCGTATGCTCTTCAAGGACGAAGTCCGCCAGCTTGGGCGTGAGCTTGGCCTGCCGGAGTATCTGGTCATGCGCCAGCCCTTCCCCGGCCCCGGTCTCGGCATCCGCGTCATCGGCGCGCTGACCAAGGAGAAGCTGGATATGCTGCGTGAGGCCGACTTCATCTTCCGCGAGGAGATCGCCAAGGCCGGTCTTGAGCGTGAGCTGAGCCAGTACTTCGCAGCGCTGACGAATATGCGCTCCGTCGGCGTCATGGGCGACGGCCGCACTTATGATTACGCGATCGCCCTGCGCGCTGTCAGCACCTCCGACTTTATGACCGCCGATTGGGTACGCCTGCCCTATGACGTGCTTGACCGCGTCTCCGTGCGCATCGTAAACGAGGTCGCCG
>ULRD01019425.1_pt1 | contig 12738 bp, 9 predicted proteins | sample 1955181 | NCBI WGS metagenome assembly ULRD01 (sample SAMEA4835675, study PRJEB28245) | human gut metagenome | biome: gut microbiome; material: fecal sample | place: Denmark | collected 2008
TCTGTTTACTTCTTCTATGTAAGAGGTCTCTTCAACCGATTCATGCTGATCAGAATTAATTCTCTCTTTGGCCTTTTGAATTATACTTTTAACTTCATTAGTGACTTCTTCATAGCTTTTTGATGAATACACCGAATATAATTCAATGACATCCTTTAGAGGTGATCTGTTTTTCCAACCTTTTCGAGTACTTGACGTAAGAACATCGAATTCGTCGCGTCGTAATTTCAGATAATTATTTTCTCTTCCCAGTAGATAGGATATATCACTGAAAGCTTCTGTCCTTGTCTTATATCCAAGCTCACTGACGGCTTTTTCATCATACTCCGATAAATAGTACGCAATTACTGATAATTCATAGCTCGTTCTATCCATTCAAACCTCCCTGATTTTCTCAACCAGCCAGTTTAAGGTTCTCTCTCTTTCCGCCTTTTTTAACTGACACTCCCAGACAACAATTACTTTCCAGCCAAGTTCTTCAATTCCCTTTTTCTCTTTTTCATCCCGTTCTTTGTTTGCAAGTAATTTATTCTTCCAGAATTCAGAATTATCCTTCGGCCACACAAAGTATTTGCAGCCTTCATGCATATGCCAGAAACAACCGTTTACGAAGATAACAGTTTTATATTTTTTCAACACAATATCCGGTGTTCCGGGAAGTTTTTTAACATTACGTCTGTATCCGAACCCCTGCGAGAAGAAATATTTCGCAACAATCTCCTCCGGCTTTGTTTTTCTCCCTTTGATACGGGACATATTGTAGCTTCTTGTTTCTTTATTATGTACATCCATCAGTATTTTTCCATAATGCTCTCTGTATAATAAAGCTGATAGAAAAATCCTTCCAGCATTTTTACTGGAATACTGTTACCAGCCATTCTGATTATCTTATCCCGAGGGAAAAGTTTACTTTTTACTCGTTGATCGGGATTATTAGCCTGTAGTTTATCATAGTCTTCATCGGTGAATCCCATAAAAAGCAGACATTCACGCGGCGTCAGATATCTGAAATTAGCTTTTCCTTCGACACCGCTCTCGAAATAAATATTCCCGGAATTAGGATGTCTGTCCTGCTTGGTAGTAATTGTACGGATAAAATCTTCAGTTGTAATTTTTCCGTATTCATCCACTATTTTGGGATTTTCGTTCCAGATTTTTTGTCTTGAAACAGTATCATTCGGCGTACAGGCAAGTGCTTCTTCCCATAAATGGGACTTCCTGTCATCTGTACAACGAAGCAACTTTTCCACTGTTTTTTTCTTGTAATACGGAGATTTCTTATATTGTTCAACAATTACAGATTCATTATCTCCCCATGAGAGAAAGAGCTTTTCCATCTCATTTTTTAATTTTTCATTTTCGCCGACAAAAACGCTCATCATAAGTAGTCTTGGTCTGTTTTGCGGAATACCATAATTTCTGGCATTTACTGGAGCATATTTACTGACATACCCCAAAACTGACAATTCATTTATCCATTGTTCAAAATTGCCTTTGTGTCTTTCAGATAAGAGGGTGGGAACATTCTCCATAAAAAGATATCGCGGCAACATTTTTTTAGCCTGTTTCATTTCATTCAGTATTCTTCCAACCTGCCAGAGCAGACTGGAACGGCTTCCGGAATCTCTGTCAATGCCTTTATTATAGCCATGAAAAGCTCCGACATTTGATAAATCCTGACAAGGAAAAGAATAAGTAAGTATATCCGTATTATCCGGCATCTGATCGCCTTTTACATTGCTTATATCCACAAGGTTATGAGTACGTATAATTGCAGAAAGAATACGTTTCAGAACTTCTTCACTGTAACTATGCAATGTGGCATAAGTCATCGGTTCCTTACCATTATTGCTAAGGGTATAGTTTTTTAATTTTTCCAGTATCTGCTCTTTAGTCAGCATTTCAACTTCCGGCAGATTTGTATAACTTTCATGAATGGCATCATAGGCTATAAATGCGTGAATGTCCCATTCGCAGGTTGCCTGTACCGTTATATCTATTCCAATATTTTTTAATGCACGAGCCTGGCTGCCGATTCCGCTGAAAAGTTCAACAATATTGTAATTTTTCTTCATATCAGATTTTTATCCCAAGTGATTCAAGTTTGTCCTTTATTTCAAAAATTGATCTGGCCATTGCCATTGTTCTTGCCGGCACCTTGCCGGATGAAGAACAAGGAATGTTCCCTTTTAATGCAAAATCAACAGCCTGTTTCAGATAATTCTGCTCTACATAACCGAGAGCAGAATGCTTATTGGCTTCGTCAAGAAGTTTACGCCAATAATCACTGCCCAGCCTGACTATTTCCATCACGTAATTCAGTTCATCCGTATCTTTCTGATCTTTCTGAGAAGACACTTCCTGTTCGTGCACGATGCTTTCCGGCATCAACTCATCAATAAAATTCACAGATGGCTTATATGATACATTGTCACGAAAATCTGCCCATGTTTCCGCCTTTTTACAATATTCAGTAACGATTACGCCATGGCTGTCGCATATAAAATCATTCGTCATTTTTGTTACAATTTCGATTTCACGCATAAATGCAGGGGATACTGCTTGTCTGTTCCATATGCCTTCCCAGTCTAATGAATATCCTGCTGGCATACTATGAATAATTTTTGCAATCGTATACGGAACGATGTCAAGTTTATAGCCTCCGGCTTTATACCAGAATCCTGTCTGCCGCTTTGCACTGTCTTTATGTGATTCAAGATAGTTATCAACTGTTCTGTAAATGATTGCTGCACAAATACATTTTCTGAAATAAAACTCATTGAAACAACCCTTATTTGCCTTATAATCCTGTGATACTATCGTATTGAACTCTTTGATAACAAAGTTCTTTCCTTTTGCAACAATATTCGGCTGTTCTTTCATGGTTGTCAGATACATACCAAGTTGCTCTTTAGTAATAAGCTGATCTTTCGGGAATTTTGCGCGAAATCTTTTACGGTCAATTTCACTTTTCAGTTTGAATTGTTCCTGCTCATATCTTTTTCTGGAGCGTTCATAATACCAGCCGGTAGGAACAGAATAGTGGACAGATGGAGCGAATATCTTTTTTGACATTTTCTCCATCCATATATGGAATGGATCATTGGAAAACAGATCCGCCGCAGTTACTTTATTCTGACTGTTGGCATATTTTGCAATGTTCTGCACCATCTGATCATAGAAACGTACCCCGTCCTCATTTTCAGTTTCACGGTCATCAATAACGGTAAGCTTCATGGGCACAAAGATCCCTGTCAATTCCGCATTGGTTTTTTTAAGAACAGCCTCAGCCAATGAAGCTGTTGTCTGTCCTCCATTGATAATCTGTAAATCGACTATCTTGGTTATAAACAATTGCCCATCTTTTTCTTCTGTCTCAACATCAGCCGCCGTGGTAGCTATTCCATTATTATATGTAAAAAATTTATCCGGCTCGTTATTTATCGTCCTTCTTATACCGCTGTTTACGCTTTTTGAGCCGCTTGTCCCCAGAAACGCCCGGACATTTCCCTCAAGAACTTTACTGCCGTGTTCTATATAAATTTCAGAAAGGAGTTTCCCCGGAATAATTGCAATATAAGCTTCATATCCAAGATTGTCACCAATGTTACCTTTGATACACGGTATACCATCACAGTCAAAATCTTTTCGGAAATCAATAACAATCGGATCACTGCTGAACGATTTTTCCTTTTCGTAAAAACGTTCGAGATTCCACAGATTGATTTCCAAAGGCTTTCCATTAAAATCAGATTTCTTAATCTTTTTCGTGCTTTTTACGGTTTTACTGCTACCCTTGTTTTTTCTTATTTTTGTTTCAAGGAGATTGCGATTCAGAAGATCAGTAGATAATTCCTTGTTCGTAAGGATGAACATCCTGATTTTCAGAATCTGTTGCGGATCATCACCAATAGCATTCATTCTATATCTGATAAGTCTTGCAACTTTAAGAACATCATCCGAATCATCAAAATAGTTTTCTATTTTACCATTGCACACTTCGTCAAGGAAATAATACATTCTCCAATAAAGCTCATCAACTCTTCCTGCCGTTAGATTTTCCGTATCATAAGCATCCTGAAAATCACTTATAAACAGTTCAAGACTATGATCGGTCTCATCAAAACTATAACCGTCGATCCGCATAATTCTCTGTCCCGAACAACGTTTATCTCCGAATCCAAGTTTCTGCGAATTCTGAATTTCATCATAATCTTCAAGCATCCCAAGCGTACACGATAAAAATTCATCCTGTGTATCAGATCCATTGACGGCAGAATCAGTTCTTAATGTATCGAGAAATTCTTTTTTATAATCCTGATAATTATCCATTATATTCCCCTTATTTATCTGTTCTGAAATTCATTATATCCGAAAGTGAAATATCATAATTTGCCTTTGAAATTGCAATCGGAACATTTTTATGGGTCAGCTTCGGAAAATCATATCCGACCATATATCTTACAAAATTACTTACTTCGTAGACAAATTCATCATAATAATTATTGTACTCATATCCCTGCAGGGCAACTTTCGCAAGGAAGTCATCACTTTCATCCCCGGACATAAACATCTGCCTTGTTTCAAGGATAAGCTTATTAAGAGATATACCATTATAAGCAGGGCTCATCTTTTCAAGGGAATAAACGATAAGCTGACCATCTTTATCGCTGTCAAGTTGTTCAAGGGATGAAATTCTTACAGAAGAATTCCCACGGCTGATTGTTTTTACTTCATACCATTTGTCTGAACATGAAAAATCTTTATGTGTCAGTTCCTGTCCGCTCCAGCTTTTCAAGGCTGATGACAAACCAATTTCATCAGCAAGAGGTCCTCTGAGAAACAAAATTTCTCCAATAAGCCCCATTATTTCGGGTTCAGTCAGAAAAGTGTTCTTTGACAAAACGAACATCTTCTTCCACTGAAAAAATCTGTCGGTAATTGCCTTGTATCCGTCTTTTTCGTTTTTCAGAGCTCTGGTCTGTTCTACGATATCCTCACAGAATTTATAGAACAAGCCACTCATATCATCATCTTTCAAAGAAAATCGTATGGTATTATACTGCGGCTTTGTATACTGTGATACGTCTATTGCCGATGTCCCGGTAACTTTTACAGGTCTGAACACAGAACGTAATTCAATGGATTTCCGTCCCTTCTCATCCAGTCCGATATGCAGATCAAGAATATGAGAATTATCTACGCGGGAAAAATATTCAGGACGACTGAATGTATCAAACTGAGATTTTATGTCCATCATTCCTCTTCTCCTATGTCCATCTCTTCTTTTTCAAACCAATTATATATTTTATTAGCCCTGTATCTTGTTGCACTCAGAACGGACGCATCGTCATTTCTGGGCAGACCAAGAGCAAAACCAACGACAGGCACATTTCCAAGTTTCTCTTTTAATTCATCAAACTGTTTCTTCTGCGTACCGTCATCACCTGAAACATCTATAAAATATACGATCAGAAGGGGTTTTCTGTCCTTTACAAATCTGAACCATGTTTCTGAAGAATAATTATCTTTTGAAAACTTTTCCTTTCTTGTCAGTTCATAATTTTTAATAAATGCAGACTTAGCATCTGAAACTATTTCTTCTGCTGTCTTTCCATTAAAATCGACTATTCCGGCAAGTCCATCATTCGGACCACCGAGTTTTCCTCTTCGTCCAAGACTTAACCTGTCGGTATCTCTGTCGATGACACAATGTTTCCTCTGAACCTGATAAATCCGTCTGCCTGCAATATCAACGACAGGCGCATTCTCTGAAGAATTGCCATCCATAAAAGCAACGTCAAATTTTTCAATTGACGGATCCGTAGTATTCCGAAGAAATTCTGCAATCTGCGCTGTATCGAAATCCGAACTGAATCTTGATATTTTCAATTTCCTGATAAGTTCTAATATACGATTTTTCGGGATATTCTGTAAAACATATCTTCCTTTACCGACACTCGGATTCTGCCTCTCAAATTTTATACCACTATTCAGCGCATCAGAAACCAGTTTTGTCACCTCATTGAAGTTATTAATGTGCGCAGAGGCGTTAAAGCACAGATAGGGAGTTTCAACAATACCGCCAAAATAACTTGAAAATTCATACTCATCTGTTGAATTTCTCATTTTATTGTAGGCTGTTATGCGCAGATCTGCCGAGTTGTTTCTTACACGGATACCAAAATCCCTTGGCTTCTGTCCCAATTCACGCATAAGGCTCATATCATCTTTGAGTTTATCCGTTGCTTCAGCAATTTCAGCATACCAGTCTGCAGAGGCTTTATGTGTCCATATGCGGAATAAATCTTCATAATTTTTTCTGTACCCGAACCATCTGCCCATCTGCATCAGAACATCATATGTACTTGTGTTTCTGTAAAAATAGCTGATTATCAACCCTTCAAGAGTCAATCCTCTGGACAAGGCAAGCCCGCCTATAGCTATAACTCTCAAAGAATCATTTTTAGGATACTCAAGTTTTTCTGATGTTTTTGAACTGTTTACTACTTTAATCTGTATATTTTCTATTGCGCTGAACATCGCACCGGCGACTTCTTCCCAGGAAAATTCTGTATTGGCATAGTACTCACTCCAGATTCTGTGGATATGAGCAAGTACCGGGTCTTTCAGAGAATCATCGTCTGCAGAAAGATTGAATTTGATTGCTCTGTATGCTTTTCTGTGTATTTCTTCAACCTCACTTTTTATATACTTCTGCACGGCAACAAACCGGGAAATATTGATAAGCATCGACCGATGTTCATTATAATCTCCACGCAGATCACGTATTGCATTGACAATGTAGAAAGCATAAATCGCATCAGTAAGGCTTCCGGGTAATTCTCCATTCCATTCTTTTTTGTGTTTGAAATAGAAAGGAAAACCATCTTCTTCCTCTCTTCCCGCATCTTTTATATAAGTAAGCTGATTATGATACTCTCCATCTTTTGCAAAAATCCTGTTCGGGCCGATATAATTGCTGGGTGTAGGCAAGGCAACTATAAAATCCTCAGGGAAAAGATCCTGCGTTTCCATCTTTTCCGTCGTTTCGGGATCTATAAAGACATTTGCAAAAGGCGTGGCAGTAAATCCGACATAGTTTGAAACCGTAAATACGCTTGCAAGTTCTCTTATCAGTTTATTGATCTTGGTAGGATCCTCTTTACTTGCACTTGTATTTATCGATGCATTGTCTGCCTCATCATCGATCATAAGCATTGGCATGTCTATCTTTTTAGTCACAGGATTCGCATTAAGTTCCACAAGCCATTTTGTCAGTTTCTGCAGTGTAGTCGTATTTTTCTTTATTACAAAAACAATTGCATCGGTTATACCGGCAAGAGATATTACAGTTTTATCATTATCACCGACAAAATCCCTGACTCTGGAAGTCATAGATATTGCCCGTATAGGTTGATTGTCAAGACCTACGCCAACCCTTCTTCCATCTTTTGATTCAGATGACATATCGATACCGATAAAGCCTTCCTCAACACGTTCCTGCGTCTGCTTTCTCAAAGACTCAATAGTACCCGTCAGTAGAATAAAAACTTTATATCCGGCATCCGCCGCCTTACATAAAAAGCCAATGTAGGTAGATGTCTTACCCGACTGTACATCGCCGATAATCAGCCCACGTTTCATAACAGGCGTTGCGTAATGTGCTTTGGGATCGAGTATGTAATTCATCAGTTTCTGGTCAAGCGTATCTTCTCCAAGCGTACTTACAACATTCGGGCTGAAATGCTTCTCATCAATCAGATAGTTTTTATATCTTGTCCAGAATTTAGAATCTATCTCTGCCTTTCGATCGGTATACCAATTATCCTGATCATAATCGGCAAGAATACTTTGTCCCGGCGTTGTAAATATCTGGTATTTATATTGCATATTGCGTTTCAGAGCAGCCAGTTCCTCAGAACTACATTCTACACCAGACACATTTATGGCTTTCTGAATATATTCATCGACAGCATTTTCGTCAAGATTATTTTCTGCTTTATCCAACGATATAAATATATCTGCCATACGGGCAACATCCGCTATTTTTCCGATGTCCATATCACTCTTCCTCCATCAGTATCTGTTTTAATTCCAGGTATTTATTGAACGGTTCTGATTGCATGAGTTTATCAATGATTACCATTTTGTCCGCATTTCCCGTTTTATGCGCCAGTCTTATGAGTACCCGTGCTTTATCTGCTATTTCTGCCTTTCTCTCTTCGTCGATTTCTTCATTGACTTTATTCTGAGACTTGTCTATATAAATCTGCTGGTATGGAACGGCATTTTCAATCTCATCAAGAATCATATCTATGCAATTCCATACTTCATCATCAACTTTGTCTTTTATCAGATCAAAAATTCTTGAATTACGGTTAATATGGTATGTAATAGTACCCCGATCATCATTTCTGTCCCAGATATAATCTATTTTATCGTCAACTTTAGCTATTCTTCCACGGTATGTCTGTTTTCTTACAGCAACATCCATTGCATCATCCACCGCACGAGTCAACCGTTGCTTAATAGACGCAGGAATTTTTGCACTTTGCTTTTTTATGTCTATACCCCAGATAGAATCAAGCGTATTAGGAATATCAACTTTTATGCGCGCATATTTTGTCAGTTCATCCCGACCTCTTCCAAACCAGGTTCCCCAGACAATCAGCCGTTCATTCCTGTAAATGTAAAATCCTTGTTTTGTCCTGTAGTTTTCAACTCCACCGGATATTTTTTTATCTTCCGGAGTCAGATCTTTCTGAAAAGGAAGCACATATGGTTGTACTGTAACCATTCGTTCTATTCCTTCTTTATCCTTAACCGGAATCGTAAAAGCTTTCCGTATTGTGGTTTTCGGATGATTTTCCAGAAACGGGTCATAGCCTGTCAGCTGATAGTTATTAATCTTAATGGTTAACTTGTTTGCACCCTGTCTGTTAAGAAATCTATGAAATATCAGAGACAGATACTCTGCCGTGCTCTCCTGATAGTTCATCAGTTCCCCATATTCATTTCCGGACGATTCTCTCAGAATATCAAAATTTTCCCATAGAACAACCGTGCCGGAATCATAAGCATCAAGAAAACTGACACATTTTACAGATCTGATTTCTTCTTCCGGGCAGTCAATCATTACCCAGTCCTGTTCTTTTTCGACGACATCAAGATCCCATATATAAGCTGATAAAATACCGTCTTTCTTGCTTACTACCGTAAGCTTCCGACACTGCGATAACGACGCCGCTTTCAACCCAAGCCCGAATCTTCCCAGGTCATCTTCACTTCGTCTTCCTCTTTTTAATGCGCTGCCATACTTCATTGCATCAAAAAGCTCATCTTTTGTCATACCTGTACCGTTATCGCAGACAGCAATAAAAATATCAGTCGGATCTATGGGAAATTTCACTTCAATCTGCGTAGCCTGTACGCTTATACTGTTATCAATAATATCCGCAATCGCCGCTTCAAAAGTATAACCCATTGAACGCATTGATGACATTAACACATCTGCGGTAGGTTTGTTTTCCTTAAAATTTTTCTCATTGTATTTCATCATACATCCCCAAAATATTAATTACTTATAAATTTTCCCGTACTTCTTCCTGATGTATAATTAACGAATATTATTAATCTTCTGGAATTATAATAGAGTGTTCCTTACAGATCTTTTCAAAAGCACGAAGTGTACGGTAACTTGGATTCGACTTTCCGTTCTCAAGCCTGTTGACCGTTGTGAAGTTTACGTCCAGCATTTTTCCTAAATCCGTCTGACTGATATGCAATTTGTTCCTGACGAATTTCAATTGATTCTTGAATTCCATTTTTACCTCTGTTTCGACTTGTAAGTATTTTCTATGCTATTATTATACACTAAACGCCATATAAATTCAACAGTTTAATTGCTCTGAACTCCATTTTTTCAAAAATCTAAGAGGACCCGAAAGTTATAAAAAATAGCGTTCGGATTTCCGATCGCTATTTATACGCTTTCAAATGTTCAAATTTTTATAAAATCTTTAACAACACCGCGATATAGTTATTTTTCAAAACATAACTTCTTCTCGTTTTGGGAAGTGTATTGCAGAAAACAGCATTTTTTCAACATAAATTTTCTCAACGGATAGGCGAAACCAATAGATATTTTGCCTCTTTGTTAAAGGCGTACAGTTCGACATCGCGCGATTCATTCCCGCCATTAGTGAATAATACGAACAAGAAGGATATCTTTGAGTTCGTATTTTTCATTTAGAGTTTTTTCAGTAATTTATCCATTATCTTTTTTAAACTAAGCAAAACACCTTGTTTTTTACAAGGTATTATTTAGTATCAATATTAACAATATCATATTTTAAATATTATATTGAAAAATTTATAGCATTATGATATAATAAAACAAATAAATTTAGGAGAAACTTATTTGTCAAATAAAAATAATTCATTGGGAGCTTATAAGCTGTTACTAATAACTCTAATTACCTCTCTATCCATTACAGGTATTAGTTATTTGGATAGTAAAATTTGGAATATTGTTATGATAGTAATTGGAATGCTTGCTTACTCAATTGTTGGCATATTATTTTCTTTGGGTTTACTTCATGGAAAAAATGCAGGCAAAGAAGCATATGCTTTTGTTTTTATTATCTTGTTGATTTTAGGCTATTGTGTTTATAGTGGAATAGTTGCAATTCAAAATTGGATTAAAATATGGCCACTATATGTGAAAATCGTAGTGCCAAGCTTGCTTTTTTCAGCGGTAATTATTGTTACAATATTCTACTTACTAAAAAAGCATAAGAAAAATAATAAAAATGACGAGGTAAATACTTATTAATTAAAGGTATAGAACATATACGTTTCTTTTTTGTTTATGTATTGCATTGCGATACAACAAAAGAAAACCGAGCGTGTTTTGCCCGGTTTTTGATTTCAAATTCGTCCCGCCTATGCCGTTTGCGATAGGTTTTTGAACCTGCGATACAGCAGGGTGGGTACTTGCTACCGACGAGTTTCGGTTTTCCTCTGTGCCGTCAGGCAAGGCGTAACACCAGTCGTCGAACGCGCAATCCCTTTTTATAAGTGTGGCCCAAAACGTTATCGCAGTTATCGAACATCGCAGGACTAAATATATTTTATCATACTTCCCCGCCGAATGCAACAGGCGGAGCTATTTTTTATATTTTTGGTAAAAAAAGTTAAAAATAAACCAAAAAGACCGTCAAAGCGCTTTATCTCTGGAAATTTTTGTGTTATAATACATCTGTTTCAAACGATGCTGGTATGGCTCAGTCGGTAGAGCAGCTGATTCGTAATCAGCAGGTCGGCGGTTCAAGTCCGCCTACCAGCTCCATACAAAGATAAAACAAACCGAGAAACCTCGGTTTGTTTTATCTTGTTCAAGAGATTAAATTTAAACTCAATCGATAAATGCCCTTAGTGCTTTCTATTGAGTGTTTCAATAATTCGGTTTTTCTATGCTGTTTTACATTTAATTTTTATCTTTATTCCCACAAGAATTTTTCAATGTTGACAATTAGGAAGGTCTTGCTTTGATACAAGGCGGAAACTTTTTCAACCTATCAAGGTTTTAATAAAGTCTATATTTGTTTTATCGACAACAAAACTTTTTGCAGTTTTAGTTATATAACCATCTATAAAATGCAATTTTATATCTTCATCGCTATTCCAGACCTCAATAGGGATATCTATTTTATCTTTTAAATCTATTTCTTTTTCATTGTATAACAAACAAAAGCACAGCGTTTTCGAAATAGGATATATCATTAAATTTGGAAAATCAGCCTCGTCAATTTCTAATTGATTTTCAGAAACCCTATATCTTAATGTTGAATACGTATTGTGTAGCAAGAAATGAATATTCGACTTGTTTTCAATAATAACAGGACGATAATATCTTATAGTTTTAACAACCGTAGGATCATCATTTGTCGTTTTTCTGATTATTTTATCATATAAAGTGATTCTAAAATCGTCAATATTACTATTAAATATTTTTTCAAACGAATAATTTTCATATTTTGAATTAAACATTTTATTATAATTAACGCCATACATCAATTTCGCAAAAGTTTCGAGTTGACCAACCATTTCTTTTGCCTTTTCCAACTGTATGTCATTTCTTCTCCACATCACTACAAAAAAACGAATAAGTAATTGATAGTTAGCTTTAGAAAACGATACGGATTCGTAATTTTTAATAACTGATTCAGAAATACCTTGAAAAAGTTTAGCAACCCTTGATTCGTATTTATTTGCTAAATACTGTTCTGTTTTAGGTGAGTTAAAATCTTTTAACGCATATGCATCGTTAATATTTTCAATAAGAAGTTGTTTTGTCACCTTATCATAAATCATAATTTTTTGATATTTTTTATCTTCTGTGGGATTAATTGCAAAACCTCGTAAAACAAATCTTGGAATTATATGATCTCTCGACACAAGCCACCTCCATCATAAAAATAATTCGCAACTTACTTATATACGTTTATTTACTAAAACTCTGTCTCTGCAGATTTTTTAACTAAAAATTCTATATGGCCGTTTCCAGTAATAATTGATCATTTACATCAAATTATTTGAGGATAAAGTCATATTCAACATATGTAAAACCATTTATTAATTAGTAAAAATCTTCGATTTGATATCACATTTTTTTATGATGAACCGGCTCGTCGGTTTTTGCATCAGACCAGATGGTCCACTAATAGTTTTTTT
>ULRD01024997.1_pt1 | contig 12736 bp, 13 predicted proteins | sample 1955181 | NCBI WGS metagenome assembly ULRD01 (sample SAMEA4835675, study PRJEB28245) | human gut metagenome | biome: gut microbiome; material: fecal sample | place: Denmark | collected 2008
CTTCAATTTCTGCTTTGACGGAATTGAACAAGGCTGTACGGTTGCCGTTTCAACGATTGGAATAAAAAATGAAAAGTCTCATTTTATGCTTGGCTATAATGAAATGCGCAGGCGGATACGACCGAAGAAAATAATTTGTTACGGCAAGCCTTTTGAGGATATGAAAGGCGATATAATCGAAATAGATTATGCCGAAACAAACAATCTCAAACACTATGAACCTATATACGTGACAAAAGTTACCGGATATGTTTTGCCTCGCGAAAAGGGCGGCGGTTCAGCAGGCGGAATCGGAGCAGGCAACCCGAAGCCGACTTTTGACGAGAACAGAGATATGCCGAAATTTCCGGGATACAAAAACAAATCCCCCGGAAAGGGTTTTGAATGGAGGGGCAGCTCGTCTCCGGAAGATAATAAAGGTAATTGGTATAATCGAGAAACCGGAGAAAGCTATCACTGGGATGTGAACCATAGTGAAGGAAAAGAACCTCATTGGGATTACAAACATCCGGAAGGGTGGAAAAGAGGATATAGGATTTTTGAAGATGGAAGTTGGGAACAAAAATTTTTTGAAGGAGCTTTTTATTATGGATAACAACTGGATAGAGGAATGTTACAGTACATATTATAAGCAATATTTTAAAGGAATGAAGTATAAAAAATCAGCATGGATTGATTACGGAGATCAAGAGAGCCATGAACACTGCCTTTTTTGTGCAAAGCGAATCAGTTGCGGCGATGCTGTTGATAACGATCAACAGGCATATGAATCATCAGATGAGCGAGCATGGCTTTGCTCAGATTGTTTTGAAAAACTTCTTTCCTATCATAAAATAGCACTTATTCCGAACAACGTCACGATGGTTGAAACGGGATTGAATGAGGGAAAGACCGTAACTTTTTCATTAAACAATGAAAGATATATTTTGAAAAAAACAGACGAAAAAATCTGTGTTTCTCACAACGGAAATAAAAGCTTTTATTCAAGCTTTTCTGAGATGAAGAGCAATCAGAAATTTTACAACAAAATTCTCGATGAAGTAATTGATGAAATTTTTATGTCTATAACATAAAAAGACACCGACAGGAATCAAATTGAAATCCTGTCGGTGATTTTTATTTTTCAATATAGCGTTCCATACATTTGCGAATTTCCTTGAACGCTTTCATTGCGTTGAAAGGCAAAATCTGTTTGCTCGAAATTTTATACGCCTTTGCTTCGCCGTTCTCGGAAACGGCAATTCGCACAGTCGTTATTTCCTCATCACTGACAAGTACGGGATTTTCCGTCCTGGCAGACCATCGCAGCATTCTGTATCGGTCAACGATTCTTGCAAGCTCATCAAAAATTTCAATGCCGATGTCATAATATTTCTCACGGTCAAAGGTCATTTGATTAACAACATTTGACACGGCGAGCTCAGCCGTTTTATCGCCTGTTTTGGACGCCCTGAGAGAGTAAGCCCCGCCCTCAATTCCGCCGCTGACGGTGTATTCGCATTTAATAATATCACCCTTGCGCTCTGTTCTGAATTCTGCCATGATTTTCACTCCCGTTCATTATATTTTATCTCATTTTTATTTTATCAAAACGGGAAATAAAACGCAATATATATTGAAAAATTCAATATAAAAAAATAAGCTCCGCAATTTGTGAACTATAACGAAAAGGACTGCGCAAAAATGCAACAGCCCTTTTGTTATGCTCCTATTCCTCTGCCTTTGAAGCCTGTAATGTCTTTTATGACCTCGCCTGCGATTATCAATCCCACTACCGACGGAACGAAAGCAGTGCTTCCGGGAACCTGTCTGCGCTGTATGCATTTTCTCGCTGTTCCCGGAGGGCAGATGCAATGCTGACGGCAGCTTGTTGCCATATCGTCGATTGGCGTTATCGGCAGCTCCTTTGAATAAACCACCTTGAGCTTTTTGATTTTTCTTTTCTTCAGTTCGGTTCGCATTACCTTTGCCAAGGGACAGACAGAGGTTTTAAAAATATCCGCGACCTCAAATGCCGTCGGGTCAACCTTGTTGCCTGCTCCCATTGAGGAAATTATCGGCGTCTTTGTCTTGTTAGCGTTTTCAACAAGCGCAAGCTTGCCTGTGACCGTGTCAATGGCGTCAACGATATAGTCATACTGTGAAAAGTCGAATTGATCGGCAGTCTCCGGTGTGTAAAAAATTCTGTGCTTGTTCACGATTGCTTCGGGATTTATCTCGGCAATTCTTTCTTCGGCAACGTCAACCTTGTACTTGCCTACGGTTTTGTGTGTCGCAAGAAGCTGGCGGTTGATGTTTGTCAGGCAAACCTTGTCGTCGTCGATTAAATCAAGAGTGCCGACTCCTGAGCGTGCAAGTGCCTCGGCTGTGAAGCTGCCTACTCCGCCGATTCCGAAAATCGCAACACGGGAATTCTTCAGCTTTTCCATTGCCTCGTGTCCGTATATAAGCTCTGTTCTTGAAAACTGATTAAGCATAATTATTCCTCGATCTTTTTGACATTTCCGATGTCCGTTACAATTTTATATCCTGCCGACTCAACACGTCTTTCGAGACAGCCTCGGCACTGAGCCGCTTCCTCACCCGTGCAAATTTTATTCTCATAGAGTGAATATAATTTTCGTACCGAAACAGGGGAAAGGTTCGGCATAACGACATTTGCGCCTGCCTTCAGCCCAAGCTCACGACCCTGCGGATGAATTGTTCCGAGTGCTGTCGTTGACGGAATGAGTGCATAGGGGAACATAAGCCTGAGAATTGAAACAAGTCTTAGTGTGAGCAGAACATTTCCGCTTTTAAACTCGGCAAACGGCGTGTCCGCATGGGTAATATACGGGCCTATACCAATCATGTCGGGCTTAAGCTTCTGCAAAAAGCGCAAATCACAAATAAGATTTGAAATCGTTTGATACGGCGAACCGACCATGAAACCCGATCCGACCTGATAGCCGATTTCCTTTAAATCAAAAAGACAACGCTTTCGGCTTTCAAGACTCATTGAGCCGGGGTGAAGCTTGCCGTAATGCTCGTCATCTGCGGTTTCATGGCGAAGCAGATATCTGTCTGCGCCTGCATCGAAAAATGCCTGATAGCTTTTTCTCGATTTTTCTCCGATTGAAAGCGTGACTGCACAATTGGGATAGCGGCGCTTTATCTCGGAGATAATATCGCAAATCATTTCGTCCGTATAGTACGGATCCTCTCCTCCCTGCATAACAAAGGTGCGGAAGCCGAGCCGATATCCCTCGTCGCAGCAGAGAAGAATTTCTTCTTTTGTCAGCCGATAGCGTTCGGCTTTTTTGTTATCACGTCTGATACCGCAATAGTAGCAGTTGTTGCGGCAATAGTTGGTGAATTCGATAAGACCTCGGATATAAACCTTATCGCCGTAATTCTCTCTGCGGCGGATATCTGCAGCATGGGCGAGCGGCTCATTAAAGCTGTCGCTTTCAAGCAATGTTTTTAACTCCTCATCAGATAAATCGCCCGTGTTAAAGAGCTTATCAACCAAATCATTCATATCGTCACCGCCTTTTTGAAAGAATTAACCTATTAAAATGATAGACTTTTTATATTATATAAAAGTATGAGTTAAAAGTCAATATTTAAGAATATAAATATTCATATATGAATAAAATCATATCAAACGAAAAAAATAATAAAAAACTATTGACAAAACAGATGAACAGTACTATAATAATTAAGCGCCTTGAGAGAGGAGCAAAAAAATATCGCGGAGTGGAGCAGTCGGTAGCTCGTCGGGCTCATAACCCGAAGGTCGTTGGTTCAAGTCCAGCCTCCGCAACCATAAAGGAGTAGGTCAAGAGACCTGCTCTTTTTTTTTGTGCGGCGCAAGGCGTGCTACAGTCAAAGATTTTTTGCAAAGCATTACCGACAGTCGGGTTGCATAATATTATATTATACATTATTATACGTTCTTTACTGAAATCGGTTGAAGGAATTTAATGTTTACAAACGGCGGTTCGGAACGGTGCAAATAGGAAATAAATTTTCAAAAAGTCGATTTTATGATTCAAAAGCAAAAAAATGTTAAAATAATGACGATTTCAGGCTTTGTTAGCCTTGACTAATTCGCAATTATAGATTAAACTATCTCTGTATTATTTTGCGAATCAATAATTGAAAGGATTTGAGTTCATGAAAAAATTTATCGCAATTCTTCTTTGCGTAGCTACAATGTTCTGCCTTTTCGCAGGCTGCGGCTCCAAGGGAGACGACAAGACAGATGAAAAAGTATGGAAGATTTCTACCGACACAGTTTTCAGACCGTTTGAGTACACGGACGCTACCGGCAAGCTTGTCGGTATTGACGTTGAGATCCTTGCCGCTATCGCTGAGGATCAGGGCTTCAAGTACGAGCTTAACAGCGTTGGCTGGGACGCATCTATCGCAGCATGTCAGTCAGGTCAGGCGGACGCCATGATCGCAGGTGCTTCTATCACAGAGAAGCGTAAGAGCGAGGGCTGGATTTTCTCAGACGGATATTATCACTGCACACAGACAATGACCGTTGCCGCTGATTCCACAATCAAGGGCTTCGAGGATCTCAAGGGCAAGCAGGTTGCGGTTAAGACAGGTACAATGGGTGCCGACTATGCAAAAAGCCTCAAGGATAAGTATGGCTTCACAATCGCTTCATTCAAGGATTCTCCGACAATGTATCAGGCAGTTATCGGCGGCCAGGCAGTTGCTTGCTTCGAGGATACACCGATCATGGTCGACTCCATCAAGAACGGCAAGCTTGCGCTCAAGGTTCTTGAGAACACAGCCAGTGAGGGTAATGATTACGGTCTTGCTATCTTCAATTCCGCTAATCAGGAATTCCTTGATATGTTCAACGCAGGTCTTAAGAACATTAAGGCAAACGGCAAGTACGACGAAATCATCAACAAGTACAATGGCTAATTTTAAAAAATGAGCGGTGGGGCGTCTGCAAAGATGCCCTGCTGTTTGTCAGAAGGAGTCCGCTAAATGGCAGATATAATTTCGGTTTACGGCAAGCTGCTGCTTGAGGCAATGGGACAGACGCTTATCATGGCTTTCTACAGCTTGATTTTTGCAAGCATCATCGGTCTCATCTTCGGTATGCTCAGCGTGCTTAAAAGTAAGGTATGCAACGTCATCGCACAGATATTTGTCGATATTATCCGTGGCGTTCCGATGATAGTTCTTGCATTCTTCGTTTTCTTCGGTATACCTTACGCTTTGAAAAACTTTTTACACAGTACCTTTACATTTACCGCATTGCAGGCAGGTATAATCTGTCTTTCGCTCAACTGCGGCGCATATATGTCGGAAATCATCCGTGCCGGAATTCAGTCCGTTGATATCGGACAGATGGAGGCGGCAAGAAGCCTCGGGATTCCATATTGGAAAGCAATGCAGAAGGTCGTTCTTCCGCAGGCTATCCGCACAATGATACCGAGCATCATCAACCAGTTTATCATCACGCTCAAGGATACTTCGATTCTTTCCGTTATCGGTTTCCCCGAGCTTGTAAATGCTGCCCAGAATGTTATTGCGATCAACTTTAAGTCGTTCCAGGTATGGTTCCTTGTTGGTCTGATGTACCTTATCGTTATCACGATACTTTCCAAGGTTGCAAAGGCTCTTGAGAGGAGGATGAACCGTGGCCGTAAATAAAAACAACGTTAAAATTCACGTTTCTCACCTTAAAAAGAACTTCGGTCATTTGGAGGTTATCAAGGATATCTCGACTGATATATACGAGGGCGAGGTTGTCGTTATCCTCGGACCGTCGGGCAGCGGCAAGTCAACTTTTCTTCGCTGCATAAACCGTCTTGAGGAGCCGACAGGCGGCGAGATCATTGTTGACGGTCAGGCGATTACGGATAAAAAAGCCGACCTCAACAAGATTCGTGAGAACATCGGAATGGTGTTCCAACACTTCAATCTTTTCAACAACCTCAACGTCATTCAGAATCTTATGCTTGCTCCCGTTCAGCTTAAAAAGGCTTCAAAGGAAAAAGCAAAAGAGGAAGCAATGGCAATGCTTAAAAAGGTCGGACTTGAGGACAAGGCGGAGTCTTATCCGCATCAGCTCTCCGGCGGACAGAAGCAGAGAGTTGCAATCGCACGTTCTCTTTGCATGAATCCCGATATCATGCTCTTTGACGAGCCGACATCGGCGCTTGACCCCGAAATGGTCGGCGAGGTTCTCCAGGTTATGAAGGATCTTGCGGCAGAGGGAATGACAATGGCAATCGTTACCCATGAGATAGGCTTTGCCCGTGAGGTTGCCGACCGAGTGCTTTTCATTGACGACGGCTATATTATCGAAGAAGGCACGCCGCAGGAGGTTATCCTCAATCCGAAAGAGCCGAGGGCAATCGACTTTTTCAATAAGGTTCTTTAATAATCAAAATAAACAATAAAAGCTATAATTCATAGTTGCCCCTTCAAACAAATGAGGTCACATGAATTATAGCTTTATTTTTTTGATCAATTCATTTTATTTATACTTTTTTCCTCTCTCATACGGTCTTTGCTCATCGGTCAGCTCCAAGATGTAATCAACCGATGTATCATAGAAAATCGCAAGCTTAATCAAGGTGTTCAGCGGAATCTGGCGTTGGCCGTTTTCATACTGCGAATACGTGTTTTGCAGTATATTCAATCTCTGCGCAAGGTCACGTTGCTTTATATCATTGTCTTCTCTCAATTCTTTCAATCTCATAGAATCACTCCATGAAATTATTATACTTTTCTCAAAATGAGATATTGACAGTTATCACATTTTGTGATATTATTTTTAAAAATAAAAATAAAGGGGATTCTAAAATGAAAGAATTGGCGAAAAAAATAGCGGCCTTCATTGTTTGCACAGTCGTGATTGTGCAGGTAATGAGCATAAGTTCCTTTGCCTCCGGCGAGGATAGAGAACCGAACGACAAAATTACGCAAGCAAACAGCGTTTCGTTAAACACAACGATTTACGGAACGACAAGCGGTGGATGGGATATGGATTATTATAAATTCACATTGAATTCTCCCGGATATATTTCGGTATTATTCTATCACGATGACGGTAACAACGGTCACCATATTGATCTGTATGATTACGACGGGACAACCGATAGGGTAATATGGAACTATGACGTATATGAAACATCATTAAAGAAAGAAACCCTTAGATGCGGTTTGGCTGCCGGAACATATTATATATCAGTTTCCGGCAACAATAAGCTCGGAGTATCCCAAAACACATATAACTTCAGAATTAATTATACAAAAGCAAGTAATTGGGAATCAGAGGAAAACGGAAAAATTTATCGAGCAGACAGCATTTCCGTTGATACCACCTTTTACGGCTCTACAATGGGCAACAATCAAGATTTTGATTATTATAAATTCACATTAAGCAAAAGCGGATATATAAGCATTTTATTCAATCACAATCTCCTTGCTTCAAACGGTGTAATCCTCTCGAATTCCGAAGGAAAAAGGTTGCTCAATTTTGATGTTTATCAAAACGTCTCAACAAAGACCTCCCAGAGAATTTACTTGACAAGCGATACATATTATCTCTTAATAGCCGGATATGACAACGAATACAGCTTCAAAGTTCAGTATGCCTCGGAAAATACACAGCAAACAACGCAAAAGCCTACACAAAAAACAACAAAAAAGACAACGGATAACAGGACAACAACGAAAAATAATTATACAAGGTTCAGCACGACTGCCAAGCCCAACGGCAGCACATCGAAGTCGGTTTTATCAACCGCACGCAATGAGGAAATTACATCGGTAACCTACAAGCCGTTCGAGGAAGACGTTACAGTCAACGAAAGAGAAATGTCGGTAAGCGGAGATTTCAGGTATTACATCGAAAACAACATCGTAATAATCAACAATTATTTCGGCAATCAAAGCTATGTTGAAATCCCGGAAGAAATCGGCGGATTGGCGGTCGGTTGCATAGCTGGCAATGCATTTGAAAACACGGGCGTCAGCAAAATAAAGGTTCCGAGCTCCGTTACACAGTTCGGTGAAAATGCCTTTGGTGAAAGTGATCACGATGTAAAAATTATATGTGAGCAAGGCTCTGCGGCGCAGGACTATGCACAACGAAACGGATTGGATATCGAGCTTACCGTATCGAACAATATCAATATAGACAATTCCGAAAAGTCCGACAACAGTGAGAATAGCAACAGCAAAGTATTAATCATCGTTTTTGGCAGTGCGTGTTTGGCAGTTTTGCTGGGAATACTTGCATTTATGATAATTAAACACAATAAAGAAAAACACATTTAATAAAAATCCGGAGCTCATGCAGAACTCCGGATTTTTTTTACATATAATGATATTTCTTGCGCTTTGCGAAGAGGAATGTGAGCGAGAGGATAAACGCGAAAAACTCCGCAACCGTGATTGCCCACCATATACCGTCCACGCCGAGAAATATCGGAAGTATAAGAACCGACGAGGTTTGAAAAATCAGCGTTCGCATGAAAGATATTGCTGCGGAAACCGCACCGTTGTTGAGAGCTGTGAAAAACGATGAGGTGAAAATATTGAAGCCTGCCAGCAGGAATGAATAGGCGAACAATCTGAATGCGTGACGGGTCAATTCATAAAGCTCTTTATCATAGCCGACGAAAAGCTTCGCCAGCGGCGATGAAAGCGCAATCGCCAGTATTGTTAAAACAACGCCCGAAACGGCGCTGAGAAATGAGCTTTTTCTGAGCATATTTTTCAGCTCATTGTGGTTCCGGGCTCCGAAATGGTAGCCCGTTATCGGCGCACAGCCGATCGCATATCCGATATAAATGGCAACGAAAATGAACTGAACATACATCAGCACGCCGTAAGCGGAAACGCCGTCCTCACCAACATATTTCATCAACTGGAAGTTGTAAATCATGCTGACAACGGATGAGGAAATATTGCTCATAAGCTCCGAGGAGCCGTTGCCGCAGGCGTTGAGAATAGGTTTTATTTCCAACTTCGTTTTTGTCAGGCGTAATAAGCTCGAATTTTTCCTCAAGAAATAAATCAACGGGAAAATCCCGCCAACGCATTGGCTCAGACCCGTTGCGATTGCCGCACCTGCAACGCCCCATTTGAAAACAATTATAAATATCGCATCAAGCGCCATGTTCGCAATGCCAGCCAGCACCGTTGCGAGAAGTCCGAGCTTAGGCTTTTCGGCGGCGATGAGAAAGCTTTGGAAAACGTTCTGAAGCATGAATGCGACGGTAAAGCCTGTTACGATTCTGCCGTAAAGAACACAATCAGCCATCATCTCCTCGGTTGCGCCGAGAAACTTCGCTACCCACGGCATTGAAATAACGCCGATGACAGAGAGCAAAGCGCCGAGAAGAAGCGTAAAAATAATCATCATTGTGAAAATTTCATTCGCTTTTTCCTTCTTGCCCTCGCCGAGAACCTTTGAGACAAGCGCTGTTCCGCCCGTGCCTATCATGAAGCCGATGCCTCCGAGTATCATTACAAACGGCATAACGAGATTGATTGAGGCAAAGGCGGTTTTGCCTGCAAAGTTTGAGACAAAAAGCCCGTCAACAACTCCGTAAATAGAAGTGAAAACCATCATTATTATTGACGGAAATACAAATCTTAAAAGCTTGGAATAAGTAAAGTGATCCGAAAGTTTTATCTTCATGCCTGCTTATCCTTAAACCACTGCTTTGCATATTCGGCAATGAAGGGCGTAATCTCCTTTATATTCATATTTGTTGTGTTAACACAAAGGTCATAGCCGCGCTTGTCACCCCAGTCGGTGGAGGAAATCATGTTGTAGCTTGAGGCTCTGCCCTTGTCTATCTGTTTGATTTTCTTCTCTATTTCTTTGTCCGTGAGCTTGCTGCCGTCACCTGCACGCTTGCGGCATCTTGCGATTTTTGACTGCATATCGGCATAAACAAAGATACGGAACGGATCGTATTTTTCAAGCAAAACATCTGCGGCTCTGCCGACGATTATGCAATCGCCCTTTTCGGCAAGCTCATTGATGATGTTGTGCTGAGCGGAAAGCAGTTTAACCGTCGGATCCGGAGCGGAAATGTGAGAAAAAGCACATGCAAAGTGAATCTGAAACGTCGGCTGAATGCCTTTTTCCAAAGAATGTGCTACATAGTTTTCATCAAGGTCGGCTTTCTTGGCAATTTCGGTGATAATCTCGCTGTCGTAATAGGCAATTCCGAGAACGTCGGAAAGTCTTTTGGCAATTTCACGACCGCCGCTTCCGAATTCACGGCTTACTGTAATTATTTTCATATAAATCAATCTCCTTTCGGATTAAATGGCTTTATCCTAAAAATGATGAATACTTCTTGCTCATCGCAAATGAGAATATCTCGTCCTCGGCAACGATGACGTGGTCAACAAGATTGATGCTGACCGTTGAAAAAAGCTTCGCAATCGCTTCGGTCGCGACAATATCCGCCTGAGACGGAGTGGCAAATCCGTTCGGGTGATTGTGAGTGATGATCGCGTTTGTAATGTCAAATCTCAGCGCAAGCTCAACAAGGCTTCTGTTATCGGAAACCGCGGTTGTCGGTGTTCCGTCGGTGACCTTGATACAATGCTTGAGCCTGCCGTGAGCGTCGAGCGAAAGCATATAGACGATCTCTCTTGTTTCTCCGAGATATTTCATTCTTATGAAATCGTAAAGACGTTCAGCCGAGGCAAGATTGACCTTGTTGTTTATCGCATTGTCATGGTATTTTGAGCAAATGTCACGGATGAGCTTTATCATTACGGCGGCATTTTCGCCGATTCCGTTTATCTTTTCAAGCTCCTTTATCGGAGCATCAAGCACGCCGTTGAGATCGTGATATTTTTCAATCAGCTCATGCGCTATCGGATTGGTGTCCTTCAGGGGTATACAATAGAAAAGAAGAAGTTCGAGAATATTGTGATCTGCCATTGCGTCAATGCCTGTTTTGAGATAGGAATCTCTTACCCTTTGACGATGGTCCTTATGTATGTTTTTCTTTTCCGTGGTGAACACCTCTTCTGTGCGTTTTTTCTATATAAAATTTTATAGTAATTAAGTGAATTTGTCAATCGTAAATTGTTGACCTGCAACTCAGTATATGATAAAATATGACATAACGATAAAATAAGCGAGGTTTAGCTATGCCTATTACATTTGATGAAAAAAGAAAGATTTTCAAGCTTGATACGCTTGATTCAACATATGCAATCGGAATCCGTGAGGGATATCTTATTCATCTCTATTACGGAAAGAAAATTCCGGATGATAATCTTTTGGATTTACCGTTCAGAGGATATTTTGCCACTATTTCGCCGAAAAACGTTCATGTTGACGATTATAAGTTTTCTCTTGACGTTCAGCCGATGGAGTATTCCTGTAACGGTTCGGGCGATTACAGACTTGCTGCACTTTCAATAAAGGATTCAATGGGAAGAACAACGACGGATATACGCTATCTTGACCATAAAATCTACGACGGAAAGCCGAAGCTTAAAGGACTTCCGGCAACTTATTGCAATGATGACAGTGAGGCTCAGACGCTTGAGCTTATTACAATTGATAAATTCACGGGCGCAAAGGTAACGCTTTATTACACCGCATTTGCAAACTACAGCGTTGTCACCGAGAGCGTCAAGGTTGAGAATACGGGAAAGGAAACCTTTGAGATTGAAAAGGTTGCAAGCTGCTGTGTAAACTTCCCGTCGATGGATTATAACATGATAAACCTTTCGGGCGTTTGGTCGAGAGAGAGAAGAGTTATAACACGGCACCTTGCTCACGGAATACAGTCTGTTGCCAGCAAAAGAGGTTCGTCAAGCCATAATCACAATCCGTTTGTTGCACTTGTCGATGATAAGGGCGGCGAGGATTTCGGTGATGCTTTCGGTTTTAACCTTGTATACAGCGGTAACTTCTCCGCTGATATTGAGACGGATTATCTTGACTGCACACGCCTTGTAATGGGTATCAACCCTATTGATTTCACATGGGTCGTTGAACCCGGCGATGAGTTCCAAAGCCCTGAGGTCGTAATGGTTTATTCCGACAGCGGCATGGGCAAAATGAGCCGCACATTCCACGATCTTTACAATAACAATCTCATAAGAGGAGAATGGAAAAATAAAAAGCGTCCGCTTCTCATCAACAGCTGGGAGGGATCGGGCTTTGATTTTGACCAGGAGACCCTCGTCCGCTATGCCAAGGAAGCTAAGAAGCTGGGAATCGAACTGCTCGTTATGGACGACGGCTGGTTCGGTCACCGTGACAGCGACAATTCCTCTCTCGGCGATTGGTTTGTCAATGAGAGCAAGCTCAAGGGCGGCCTCACAAAGCTTATCGAAAGAGTAAATGCAGAGGGCATACAGTTCGGCATTTGGTATGAGCCTGAGATGATTTCCGAGGATTCGGAGCTTTATAAGGCTCACCCGGATTGGTGCGTTCATGTTGAGGGCAGAGAGCAGTCGCCTGCCCGTCAGCAGTATGTTATTGATATGACAAGACAGGACGTTCGTGATTGCATATTCAATCAGATGTATGATGTTCTTTCAAAGAACAATATTGCATATCTCAAATGGGACTACAACAGAGCTATTACAGAGCCTGCGTCGGTGATGCTTGATGCGCGTCATTCAAAGGAGTTTTTCCACCGCTTTATTCTCGGCACATATGAGCTTATGGACAGAATAACAAGCGCATTTCCGCATATCCTCTTTGAGAGCTGTGCCGGCG
>ULRD01039066.1_pt1 | contig 12721 bp, 9 predicted proteins | sample 1955181 | NCBI WGS metagenome assembly ULRD01 (sample SAMEA4835675, study PRJEB28245) | human gut metagenome | biome: gut microbiome; material: fecal sample | place: Denmark | collected 2008
TGCCGCAAGCTGCTGCCTGCATTCGTCCAGCTGGATCACTGCTACTCACATCCTTTCGATTTTTCCTTAATAATATTTTTATAGCGCGCTAAGGCTTATTTATCCCTGCCGCAGCACTGCTTATACTTTTTGCCGCTGCCGCAGGGGCAGGGGGCGTTGCGGCTTATCTTTCCCTCTATGCGCTTGGGGCGTGCGGGGGAGTCGCCCCTCGTTTCGACCGGCTTTGCTACCTGCTGCCGCTGAGGAGCGCCGGCGGAGATCACCACATGGTAGAGGTTTCGGACGGTGCGCTCCCTTATGCCCTGCACCATCTCGTCGAACATATCGAAGCCCGCGTTGCGGTAGGCGATGACCGGATCCTTCTGGCCTATGGCCTGCAGGGATATTCCCTGGCGCAGCTGATCCATGGCGTCGATATGATCCATCCAGTGCTCATCTACCGCCCGGAGCAGCACTACGCGCTCAAGCTCCCGCATGTCTGCGTCCACGCCAAGCTGCGCCGCGGCCTGCATAAGGCCGTCTTCCTTGATCCGGTACGCCTTATGGGCAAAGTCCTTTACTGCGGACTGAAGCTTCTCTGCGTCGGTGATTCCGGCTATATCCCTGCCGCAGTCCATTGCGGTTATGTTAAGTATCTCCGTGCGGAGGCCCTCCATATCCCATTCGGAGCTGGGGTGGGAGCCGGGGCAGAACTGGGCGCAGCGGAGGCTTACCGTCTCGTCCACCATCTCCATTATGGAATCGTGTATGTCCTCGCCCATGAGCACCCTGCGGCGCTGGCCGTAGATTATCTCCCTCTGGCGGTTCATTACGTCGTCGTACTGGAGGACGTTCTTGCGGATGTCGAAGTTATAGCTCTCTACCCTCTTCTGCGCCGCTTCGATCTGCTTTGTAAGTATCCCCGCCTCTATGGGGATATCTTCATCGGGGCTTATCTTCTGCATGAGGTCCCGTACCCGCTCGCCGCCGAAACGCTGCATCAGGTCGTCCTCCATGGATACATAGAACCTCGTTGAACCGGGGTCTCCCTGACGGCCGGCGCGGCCGCGGAGCTGGTTGTCTATACGTCGGGATTCATGGCGCTCCGTGCCTATTATATGCAGGCCGCCCACGGCCACCACCTGATCGTGCTCGGCGTCGGTATCTGCCTTGTATCTGGCGTATGCGTCGGCATACCTGCCCCGGGCAGCCAGTATTTCCTCGTCGTCCGTTTCGGCGTGTCCGGTCGCCTCCTCCACCATGCTCTCCTCCATGCCTTCGCGGAGCAGCTCCTGGCGTGCAAGGAAATCCGGGTTGCCGCCCAGCAGTATATCGGTACCTCGGCCGGCCATGTTGGTGGCTATGGTCACGTTGCCGTATTTACCGGCCTGGGCTACTATCTGCGCCTCGCGTGCGTGGAGCTTGGCATTCAGCACCTCATGCTTTATCCCCCTCATGTCCAGCATATGGGAAAGCATTTCGCTCTTTTCGACGGATATGGTTCCAACGAGGATAGGCCTACCGGTCTTGTGGACTTCCACTATCTCGTTCACCACAGCGTTAAACTTGGCCTTCTGGTTGGTATATACGATATCGTTGAGGTCCTTCCTGGCGAGGGGCTTATTTGTGGGTATCTCCACCACGTCAAGGTCGTATATCGCCTGAAACTCCTGCTCCTCCGTCTTGGCGGTGCCGGTCATGCCCGCCAGCTTCCTGAACATGCGGAAATAGTTCTGGAAGGTTATGGTGGCAAGGGTGCGGTTCTCCCGCTCTACCTTTACGCCTTCCTTTGCTTCGAGGGCCTGATGCAGCCCGTCGCTGTACCGCCTGCCCAGCATCAGCCTGCCGGTGAACTCGTCAACTATGAGCACCTTGCCGTCCTGCACTACGTAGTCCTTATCTCGCTCAAAGAGCGCGTGAGCCTTCAGCGCCTGCTGTATGTGGTGGTTCAGCTCGGAATACTCCTGCTTTGATATGTCGTCTATGCCGAAGAACCTCTCGGCCTTCTCCATGCCCCGGGCGGTAAGGGCTACGGTGCGCGCCTTTATGTCCGCCATATAGTCGCCGGACTCAGGCTGCTCCACGCCCATGAGCTGATCGGACTTGCTGAGCTTGACGATATTCTCGCCCCGCTCCAGACGGCATACGAATCTATCCGCCTTCTCGTACATATCCGTGGATTCCTCGCCGTGGCCGGATATGATAAGAGGGGTGCGGGCCTCATCGATCAGTATGGAGTCCACCTCGTCCACTATGGCGTAGTTGAGCTCCCGCTGCACCATCTGGGATTTGTAAACCACCATGTTGTCCCGGAGATAGTCAAAGCCGAACTCGTTGTTGGTGCCGTAGGTGATGTCGCAGGCGTAGGCCTCCCTTCGCTCGTCGTTGTCCTTTTCGTGTATTATGCAGCCCACGGTCATGCCGAGGAACTTATATATCTTGCCCATCCACTGGGCGTCGCGCTCCGCAAGGTAGTCGTTCACGGTGACTATATGCACGCCGTGGCCGGAGAGGGCGTTCAGATAGGCGGGCAGCGTCTCGGTTATGGTCTTGCCCTCGCCCGTCTTCATCTCGGCTATACGGCCCTGATGCAGCACTATGCCGCCCAGAAGCTGTACGTCGTAATGCCGCTGGCCTATGGTGCGCTTTGCGGCCTCGCGGACTACGGCGAATGCCTCCGGCAGCAGGTCATCCTCGGTCTCGCCGTTATTCAGGCGCGCCCTGAATTCATCTGTCTTGGCCCGAAGCTCCTTGTCCGTAAGGGCCTCCATGCTTCCCTCCAGCTCGTTTATCCTTTTTACCATGGGCATGAGCTTTTTAACCTGCGCCTCCGAGGTACTGCCCAGCAGTTTATCCAAGAATCCCATTATTTTCCTCCATAAGCCCGGCAAAAGGGCATTATACTTATGATTATATACTATTGCAGTATAGCATAAACTACGCTTCATTACAAATAAGGCGCAGTCTTTTTGCCATGCTTTTACAGTTTGTTTTATTTTGTTATGCCCCGTTCGGTGATATATTTAATTGAGGACTTCAATATGATCTTTAAGGAGGCGCATATATGTACTACCTTCTTATAATAGCCGGCGGGCTTATGACGATGGACACAATCTGGCTCTCCACCGTATGCAACGGCAACCTCGGCACCGCCCTTCCCGCAATAATGGGCGTGCCGCTGCTGCTCATAGGCCTGTTTAAAAGGTTCTTCATGCCCTGGTTCCGCACCCCTGCGGGACACCTTGTAAAGGTGCTGCTCATAGTCTGCTATTCGGCAGCCGTGGTGTTTTTCTGCTGCATGGGGGCAATGCTGGGCTCTGCCGCCCACAGGAAGGCGGATTACGGCAAGGACGTGCTCATCGTGCTGGGCTGCGCCGTACGCGGAGAGCGGGTATCCCTCACCCTCAAGCTCAGGCTGGACGCCGCGCTTGAGTATCTGGAGCACAGCCCAAATACCGCGGTGATAGTATCCGGCGGCAAGGGTGACGGCGAAAATATAAGCGAGGCGGAGGCCATGAAGCGATACCTGGTATCCCACGGCGTAGACGAAGGCCGCATAATAACGGAGGATAAGTCCACCAGCACATGGGAAAACTTCAAATTCTCCAAGGCGATACTCGACGAGCGCTTCCCCGGCGCTTCCGCCGCCTTTGTCACCACCAACTTTCACGTTTACCGGGCGGGGAGGGTAGCCATAATGAACGGCATTGAAGCTGAGGGCTACGGCGCAAAGGACGTATGGTACACCAAGCTAAACAACTACATGCGGGAAAGCATAGCGGTAGCCGTATACAGGCTCCGGGGGCTCCTCATATAGCCGAAGCAAAAAATGCCGTTCACAACGGCATTTTTTATTTGACTTTTACCCTGCGTGAATATAGACTAAATCATTATGGCTTTGCTGTTTTTGCAATAAATTTTTATTATATAGCGGGGAATTATTATGGACAATCTGACTGAAAGCTTCGGCGAGCTGGTGTTCAGCGACCGCGCCATGTCGGAGCGCATGAGCGGCGAGGCTTACGCCGCCCTCAAGGACGCTATCCGCTCCGGAGAACCACTGGACATAAACGTGGCAAACGCAGTGGCAGACGCAATGAAGGCATGGGCGCTGGAAAAGGGCGCCACCCACTACACCCACTGGTTCCAGCCGCTGACAGGCGTGACCGCGGAGAAGCACGAGGGCTTCATTGGCTGCGGCCGGGATGGCAGTGCCATCATAGAGTTTTCCGGCAAGGAGCTCATAATGAGCGAGCCTGACGCCTCAAGTTTCCCCTCAGGCGGCCTCAGGCCCACCTTTGAGGCCAGAGGCTACACCGCATGGGATCCCACCAGCCACGCATTCATAAAGGACGCCACGCTGTGCATACCCACTCTGTTCTTCTCTTACGGCGGAGACGCTCTGGATAAAAAGACCCCTTTGCTGCGCTCCATGGACCTCATCAACCGGGAATGCCTTCGCATACTCAAGCTGTTCGGCCACGAGGATGTGAAGAAGGTCATATCCACCTCCGGCGCAGAGCAGGAGTATTTCCTTGTGGAAAAGTCCCTTTACGACCAGAGGCCGGATCTCGTCCTCTGCTCCCGCACCCTCTTTGGGGCAAAATCCCCGAAGGGGCAGGAGATGGACGATCACTATTATGGCGCCATATCCCCCCGGGTAAGCTATTTCATGCGGGATCTTGACACCGAGCTTTGGCAGCTGGGCGTATTCGCCAAGACGGAGCACAAGGAAGTGGCTCCCGGCCAGTACGAGCTGGCGCCGGTATTTGCAGACTCCAACACCGCTACGGACCACAACCAGCTGGTGATGGAAATAATGAAAAAGACCGCACTCCGCCACGGCATGGTATGCCTGCTGCACGAGAAGCCCTTCGCCGGGCTCAACGGCTCCGGAAAGCACAACAACTGGTCGCTCTCCACGGATACCGGCATGAACCTGCTGGCCCCCGGCAAATCCCCCAAGGATAATCTGCAGTTTTTGCTTTTCCTTGCGGCCATAATAAAGGCTGTCGACGAGCATCAGGATCTCCTGCGCGTTTGCTGCGCTGCCGCCAGCAACGACTGCCGCCTGGGAGGCTTTGAAGCGCCCCCCGCAATAGTCTCCATGTTCCTCGGGGACACCCTCTACGACCTGCTCACCTCAATAGAGCACAAGGAGGAATACGAGGAGGGCGGCGACAGGATACTTGAAAGCGGCGTATGCACGGTGCCGAGGCTCCGCATAGACACCACCGACCGCAACCGCACCTCCCCCTTCGCCTTCACCGGCAACAAGTTCGAGTTTCGAATGCTGGGCAGCAGCCAGAGCATAGCCGACGCCAACACCGTCATAAACACCATAGTGGCGGAGGCCCTGTCGGAATTCGCCGAGCGCCTCGAAAGGGCAGAGGACTTCCGCCGTGAAGCCTTCAGAATAATACGCCACACCATGCGGGATCACAAGCGCATACTGTACAACGGCAACAACTACAGCGAAGAATGGATAAAGGAAGCGGAAAGCCGCGGCCTTGCCCATCTGCCCACCACTGTGGACGCCATGCACTGCTTCATAAGCGAAAAGAACATCTCCCTTTTCACCAGATGGGGCATATATACCGAGCGTGAAATGCGCTCAAGGTACGATATATCCCTCGAGAACTACGCAAAGCTCATACGCATCGAGGCCAGCACCATGCTCAGCATGGCACAGCGCAGCATACTCCCCGCCGTAATAGGCTACGAGAGCAAAATCGCCGAGGCCGTATCGGCAAAGGATAGGCTCGGCGTACCCAACGATGCGGAATATGCGCTTTTGAAGGGCCTCTCCGCAGGCGTCAACGCTCTGCACAAGCGCATAGGCGGCCTGTTCGACACGATAGCCGCGATGCCAAAGGATAACTCCGAGGCCGCCGAATACTGCCGCGACAAGCTGCTGCCCGCCATGGGCTCGCTCCGGGAGGCGGCAGACGCTCTGGAGACCATCACCGCCAAGGAATACTGGCCCTTCCCCGGCTACGAGGATCTGCTGTTCAATCTCTGATCGCAGCGGATATTACAGTGTCCTTCCATGTGTTTTTTCGCTGGAAGAACACTGTTTTTCTTTGGCGCACATGTGATTTTTTTAACGGCAAAAGCTTAATTATTTTGTATGCACCGCGTCGATTTGTTATTTTATAATGTTGACATTCGGGACTATGAGAATTATTATAAGGGCAGGCGGAGGAAGATGTCCGCCAGTCTTATCGCGCTCATTTTAGAATATAAGTTTCCCTGCCGTTTGCAGGGCAAATAAGCAATATTTATAAATCGTGGAGGTAACAATTTAATGAACGCTTACATCGAGTCCGTAATCGAAAAGTGCAAAAAGCGCGACGGTAACGAGAAAGAATTCATTCAGACCGTAGAAGAAGTTCTGCGTTCTCTTGAGACCGTTATCGAGCAGCACCCCGAATACGAGAAGGCAGCCCTTCTTGAGCGCCTCGTAGAGCCCGAGCGCACTATCGAGTTCCGCGTTGTTTGGGTAGACGATGCCGGTAAGGTAAACGTAAACCGCGGCTACCGCGTACAGTTCAACAGCGCCATCGGCCCCTACAAGGGCGGCCTGCGCTTCGCTTCCCACGTAAATCTTTCCGTTATGAAGTTCCTCGGCTTCGAGCAGACCTTCAAGAACAGCCTGACCTCTCTGCCCATGGGCGGCGGTAAGGGCGGTTCCGATTTCGATCCCAACGGCAAGAGCGATGCAGAAATCATGCGTTTCTGCCAGGCCTTCATGACCGAGCTCTATCGCCACATCGGTCCCAGCGTTGACGTTCCCGCCGGCGATATCGGCGTAGGCGGCCGCGAGATAGGCTATCTGTTCGGCCAGTATAAGCGCATTCGCGGCGCTTACGAGAACGGCGTCCTCACCGGCAAGGGCCTCAGCTACGGCGGCTCCCTGATCCGTCCCGAGGCTACCGGCTTCGGCGCTATCTACTATGTATGCGAAGTCCTCAAGCATGAGCATGACACCATCGAGGGCAAGACCATCATAATGTCCGGCTTCGGCAACGTTGCATGGGGCATCGCCACCAAGGCCTCCCAGCTGGGCGCAAAGGTCGTTACCCTTTCCGGCCCCGACGGCTACTGCTACGATCCCGACGGCATCTGCACCCAGGAAAAGCTGGACTATATGCTGGAGATGCGCGCCTCCGGCCGCAACAGGGCTCAGGACTATGCTGACAAGTTCGGCGTAAAGTTCGTCCCCGGCAAGAAGTCCTGGGAGGTCAAGGGCGACATCTGCATGCCCGCCGCATATCAGAACGAGATCGGTATGCCCGAAGCTGAGCAGATCCTTGCCAACGGCACCAAGTACTACATCGAAGTTGCCAATATGCCCACCACCAACGAAGCTCTGTTCTTCCTTATGGGCAAGGGTCTCGTAGTAGCTCCCTCCAAGGCCGTCAACGCCGGCGGCGTAGCCACCTCCGGTCTGGAAATGAGCCAGAACTCCGAGCGTCTCGCCTGGAAGGCCGAGGAAGTTGATTCCCAGCTCCATCACATCATGACCAACATTCATGCCGCCTCCGCCAAGGCAGCTGAAGAGTGCGGTCTGGGCTACAACCTGGTAGCAGGCGCCAACATCGCCGGCTTCAAGAAGGTTGCAGACGCCATGATGGCTCAGGGCCTTGTCTGATTTAAAGCTTAGCTTTTCGGAGAAGCGGGTTCCCCGCTTCTCCGATTTTTTTACGCATTTCACCTTCAGGAGGATTTATGGACAGCTGCTACGTTACACCAAAGGAAGACATGCTTAAGGGGGCGTACATCATAGCCGACCCACACAAGGGCTTACGCGACGGGGCGCTGCTTTTTGACGCTGCCCAGGAGGAGCTTGCCAGGAAGGCCGCCATGTACCTCGCCGTCCAAGGGATCGCCCTGCGGCTCATAAGGGTGGACGACTTTGAGCGGTTCATGGCTCAGGAGCAGGAGTATAGGAACAGGCTGTTAGGGGGCTTCCCGGCCGCCGTCATCAAAAATGTGAGCTGGGCGGAAGCGCTTGGCATAAATGCAGCCCGGGGCGAAACGCCCGCCGAGCTTGCCAGCGCCGTAAAAGAGGCTATATTGAAGTAGAAGGGCCAAAAGCCCTGTTCAATCTTTTTTAATACCTACTTTACCGATTGTACACTTAATCTGCATTTTCTCGCCACATTTTGCTGGTAATATAACAATCACAGAAGGAAAGAACTTGCAGATAGTAACTCCATCCATAAAGATTTCTCCCCCTAAAAACAAAAAGCCGGCTTAGTCCACCGGCTTTTTGTTTTTTGATTTTCTGTTTTGTACACGGTTTGTTAATAGTTACTTTACCGATCGTACATGAATTCTGCATTTTTCCGCCGCAATCTTCGTGTATTATAATAATCGCAGAAGGGAAACCGCTGCAAGATAATAACTCCATCCATAAGATTTCTCCCCCTAAAGCAAAAAGCCGGCTTAGTCCACCGGCTTTTTGCTTTATTTATTTTTCGTACAGCGGCAGCACCTTATCCGGCGCTATGCCCACTTCCTTGGGGGCGCTATACGGCTCGCGCCTTTGCAGCTTTACCCAGAGGAGCATTTTTTTATCCCCTTGGCACGCGAACGTGAAGGGCTGCGTCAGCTCGAAGGGGTCCTCTATTGGCTTCCCGCAGACTATAGCATACCTGTTATGGCGTTCCTCCTCAAGTATGTCGTGCGCCCGCACGCCGACGGCGCAAAGCCCGTCATGCAGCTGGGCGGCGGCAGTAAGGGTAACGCCCCAGTCTACGGCATAAAGCTGGTGCTCTCCCCGTTTCTCCGCCTTTGATATGTTTTTGCAGCCGGTAAGGCTTGCGGCGGCTACGGTATGGGGATCCTCGAAAAGCTCCTTTGTCAGGCACGGAGGGGTCGTACTTCCTTTATCCATCACAGCGATACTCCGGCAAAGTCTGTAAGCCTCGTCCCTGCTGTGTGTCACCAACAGGACGGGGCCGCCGTAGCTTTTGAGCAGCTCCCGCATCTCCGCCTGAAGCCTCTCCCGAAGGTATGTATCCAACGCGGAAAACGGCTCGTCCAGCATCAGAAGCCTTGGCTTGTTCACCAGTATCCTGCCCAGCGCCGCCCGCTGCTGCTGGCCGCCTGAAAGCTGGTATGGCCTGTGCTTTTCCAGCCCCTGAAGGCCCATCATGGCTATCATATCGTCCGCCTCTTTTACCCGCTGAGCTTTATCAGGCTGGTTCCTGAGGCCGCAGAGTATGTTCTGCCTGAGAGTCATATTTGGAAACAGGGCGTAATTTTGAAAAAGATAACCCACCCTGCGCTGCTGGGGATGAAGGTCTATGCGCTTTCTGCTGTCGTAGAGTACCACGCCGTCCAGCTCTATATGCCCGCTGTCCGGCCGTTCTATGCCTGCGATGCACTTAAGCGTCATGCTCTTGCCGCAGCCGGAGGAGCCCAGTATGCCCGTGACTCCCTCCCCCGCTTCCAGCTGTGCGGAAAGGCTGAAGGAACCAAGCCGCTTTTTTATGTCGACTATAAGGCTCATGCTCTGCCTCCCTTGGTTCTGCGCTCCAGCATGTTGACTATGAGCAGCACCACGGCGGATATGCCGAGGTTCACCATAACCCAGAAGAAGGCCCCCGCCTCGTCATTCGTCCGCCACAGCTGGTAAACCGTGGTGGATATGGTGGCGGTGCGGCCGGGGGTGTAGCCTATGAGCATGCTTGTTGCGCCATATTCGCCCAGCGCCCGTGCAAAGGCCAGCACCGTGCCCGCCAGTATGCCCTGGCGGCAGTAGGGCATCCTTATGCGCCAGAATATGTATGTGTTCGAGAGGCCGAGGGTCTGAGCGGAATACGCCAGGGTATCGTCAAAGCTCTCGAAGGCTCCGCGGGCAGTGCGGTACATGAGCGGGAACGCCACAACCGCAGCAGCCAGCACGCCGCCATACCACGTCATTACGAACTTGATGCCGTACTGGGCGAGAAATATGCCCAGGGGGCGCTTGGCGCCAAAGACCAGAAGTATGAAATAACCTACTACCGTAGGCGGCAGCACCATTGGCAGAGTCAGTGTGACATCCAGTATGCCCTTTACGGCGCGTGGCAGCCTCGCCACATAATAAGCTGCAAAAATGCCCGCAAAAAACACCAGCACGCAGCTTATTGCGGCTATTCTAAGAGAATTGTAAAGCGGATACCAATCCATAGCTTACGCCACGGAAGCGAAGCCTACGGCCTCGAATACCTTCATGGCTTCATCGGTCTGGAGGTATGCCAGGAACTCCTTGGCAGCCTCCTGATTCTTGCTCACGTTCAGCACGGCGGCGGGATAGATGACCTGGCCGCACATTTCCTTTGTGGCATAATCCACGGGAGTGAGCCCTGCGCTGAAGGCATCGGTGCAGTATACAACGCCGCAGTCGACGGAAGCTTCAGTTACCTGAGTAGTGACTTCCTTTACGTTGGTGCCGTAGGTGATAACGCCGTCCTTGGCCAGCTTCTCTTCGTCAAGGCCGTAGAAAGCGAGTATCTTTTGGGTGTACTGGCCAACGGGAACATCGCTGTTGCCCATAGCCATAAGAACGGAGCCCGCCTTAAGCTTTTCCGCCAGATCGTCAAAGCTCTTGATGTCCTTGGGGTTGCCCTCGGGTACGCACAGAGTGACCCTGTTCTCAAGCAGGTTTATGCGGGTGCCCTCAAGCACGAAGTCCAGCTTGTCGGTGTTCACTTCGGGATCGGCAGTAATATCCAGCTGATTCATCTGCTTCTGGCCTGCGGAAATGAACAGGTCGCACTCGGCGCCTTCCTGTATCTGGGTCTTCAGGGTACCGGAGGAATCGAAGTTATAAGTCAGCGTCACGTTGGGCGCCACGGTCTTATACATCTCTGCGATCTGGTTCATGGTCTCCGTCATGGAAGCGGCGGCGAATACAATCAGTTCCACGGGCTCTGCCTCAGGAACGGTCTCTTCGGGCGCGGCCGTCTCCTCGGCTGCGTGGGCGGGTTCATCGGCTGCGGGGGCGGCGCAGGCCGCAAAGCTGAGTACCATCACGGCAGCAATCAATAATGCAAAAAGCTTCCTCATCTCTCATTTCTCCTTTTTTATCAAGTATATACAAAACGCCTTCGCGTCCGTATCATGCGCCCTTACCGAAGCCGCAGTTGGGATAGTGGCAGACCTTGCAGTTGAGGCAGAGGCCGCCGTTGCCGAGGCCGCTGAGCAGCTCCGCTGTTACCGGCTCATCCGCGAGAAGATAGGGCAGCACTATGTCAAATATGGTGCGTTTGGCGTACATAACACAGCCCGGAAGGCCGCATACCGGTATTCCGTTTTCATTGTATGAAAGCAGGAACATTGCTCCGGGCAGCACCGGCGCGCCGTATGTAACAACACGTCCGCCGCTGTTGCGTATGGCGAGAGGCGTCCGGTCGTCCGGGTCCACGCTCATACCCCCGGTGCATATGACCATCTCTGCCCCATCCGCTATCATCTGCTTTATGGCGGCGGTAATAGCCCTGTCGTCATCGCCCGGTGTGGAGTGGGCTATCATGTGGCAACCGTATTCCCCCATTTTTTCATCTATAACCGGAGTGAACGTGTCCTGTATTATGCCCTTCAGCACCTCGCTGCCGGTAGTCACCACGCCGTATTTCTTGGGCTTTATGGGCAGAAGGCGGAGTATGGGCTTGTCGCCCGCCGCGGCTTTCGCCTGCTCCATTGCCTGCTTTTCTATTACGAGTGGTATTATTCTGGTGCCGCAGAGCTTATCTCCCGCCTTTACCGGAAAGCCTGAGGAGCGTGTGGCTATCATCATTCGGCCTAAGGAATTCACCTCCCTGAGCTTTTGGAGATCCGCTATGAACAGCCCGTCTATATCCGCTATCAGCTCTATCTTGCCCTCTTTGGGCTCCGTGGGGTGCATATTTTCCCCCATACATATATCCCGGAGTATCTCCGCCGCGTCGTTTTCATGCAGGGTATTTTCGTCGCTCTCCCATACGTAGAGGTGCTCCTTGCCTACGCTGAGCAGCACGGGGATATCTTCTTGTCGGACTATGTGTCCCTTGCGGAACACCGCGTCCTTTGTAACTCCTTTTATTATCTGGGTTATGTCGTGGCACAGCACACAGCCCACGGCGTTCTCTGTTCTGACAAGCTTCATGTGTTTCTTCCTCTGACATCGTGTTTTCGTTATTCTCACATATAAATAACGCATAATCAAATTATACACCAAGCGTTTGGGATTTGCAAGTATATCGGTTGTATTCGACGATGGGCCGTGCTACAATTGAATATAATAATAATCTCCGGGGTGCCTGAATGACAGACAGTTTTGGCCGCAATATCAACTATCTTCGCGTATCCTTGACGGACAGGTGCAACCTGCGCTGCCGCTACTGCATGCCGGAAAAGGGCATTGACAAAAAATCCCACAGGGATATCCTCAGCCTCGAGGATATATATGAGATAATCCGGACCGCCGTAGAAATGGGCTTCAGCAAGGTACGCCTTACAGGGGGCGAGCCTCTGGTGCGGAAGGGCGTAATCGAACTTTGCCGCAGCATAAGCGGGCTTTCCGGAGTGAAGGATTTTGCCATGACCACCAACGGCCTGCTGCTGCCGGAGATGGCAAGGGAGCTTAAGGCCGCAGGATTGATGCGGTTGAACATAAGCCTCGACACTCTGGATCCCGATAAGTATCATCAAATAACCAGGATAGGCATCCTTGACGACGCCCTCGCCGGCATAGCCGCCGCGGAGGAGG
>ULRD01033192.1_pt1 | contig 12695 bp, 8 predicted proteins | sample 1955181 | NCBI WGS metagenome assembly ULRD01 (sample SAMEA4835675, study PRJEB28245) | human gut metagenome | biome: gut microbiome; material: fecal sample | place: Denmark | collected 2008
GTGTTCAGTCACGCCGGGCAGATTCGTCAGTACAACATCACCAAGAAAGAGTGGGTGTTGAACGGCGACACCGTAATCTATGCGGATTGGAACAGTATCAAGGATACGCTGGATTACGATTTTGCCACTGAAAAACAGTTCTCCTATGAGGGTTTGTCCATAGATGCGGCGGTGAAGCATCTGGCGAAATTCGCCTCCGACATTTGGCAAATCCATCCCCTCGGTGAAGGAAACACCCGTGCCACCGCCGTCTTTATGATCAAATATATGAAAACTTTCGGCTTCCGTGTAAACAACGACGCCTTTGAAAAGAAGTCGTGGTACTTCCGCAACGCCTTGGTCCGAGCAAACTACACGAATCTGCAAAAGGGCGTTCACGCCACCACAAAATTCTTGGAAATGTTTTTCAGCAATCTTCTTTTAGGCACGGATTACGAGCTGAAGAATCGTTATATGCACATTGATTATGTGGAGGAAAGCCATCCCCAAAGTATCAATTCCAAAGTTCCAAAGTATCAATTTGATACTTTGGACTGCTCACTGGAAGAACTGGCGGTTTTGGAACTGGTCGCACAAAACCCGGCAATCAAGCAGCAAGAGCTAGTGAACGCAACGGGAAGGTCTATCGCAACTGTAAAGCGGATTATGAAGTCGCTGCAAGATAAAACTATATCCGCCGAGAAAACGGCAAGAGATACGGAAAATGGGAATTGCTGGTTTGATTTTAATTATATAGTTATATAGAAATTGTGAGGTAAACAGCTATGAAGGTTAAAACAGCATATAAAACTTTTGATGAACAATTAGCTGCGGCTGACAAATCAGCAAAAGTGCTTTTTCCGACAGCACGCCGTTCTCGACACAGCTGTCGATGTCGATGGCGCAGATGTCCCCGAAGACGCCGATGCCGATTCCGTCATAAGCGGCCCTGTGCCTGACGGCGATGGCGTAATCCGTGAAGGTGACCTTGTTAGAAGAATCAGCACAGAGGCCGTTCGTTTGATACGGCACCTTCGTCCTGCTCCCGTCTCGCTCCTCATATTTCCAGAGGCAGAAAGCACCTCGTTCTTTTAATTCCTGTGGCAGCTTTTCGTACATATCTGTAATCATCCTTTCCGGAGGGCTTCATTCTGTCCTCAATACCCACTGGAGGAGAAACGTCCAAGTGGTCCGTTTTTTTGGAGAAAAAATCTCTTCTCACTTCTCACCGGTCACGAGAAACCGTTTTGGTCTAAGGTTTTTGAAGAAAAATTTCGTTCCCTCATCTGGTAGCCTCGGCGGAGGGGTAAAACTGACGGTTTCCGAAAAATTCTTCTCTCCACTACCCACTGGAGTGTTTTGCCGGTTTTGAACGAAAGATTTTGAAAAATCCTTCCCTCAGTACCCACTGGACAGAAACTGCCGTTTTGGTCTAAAGAATCGGAAACTTTTTTTCTCCCACTACCCACTGGAGGGAAATGGGCTGTTTGGCCAAAAAGTTCTGAAACATTTTTCTCCTCAATACCCCCTTGACAGTTCGGGACGTTTTGAACGAAAGAAAATAAAAAAACCTCCGAGAAAATCCCGGAGGTCCAAAGTTCAAAATATATTTATTGATTTTTTCACATAAGTGTGATATACTGAATAAGTTAATTGAGATAAGGAGTCTGATGATATGGCCGTGAGTTATAAACCTCTAATGCATATGATGATCGAGCGGGATATTTCCAATGCGGAGCTGATGCGCCGTGCGAACATTTCCGCAAATATAATCACGAAGATCAAGAACGGGCAATACATCGCCTTGGATAAGGTAGAGAGCATTTGCCACGCTATGGGCTGCTCCCCCAACGATATGATGGAGTTTATACCCGATAACCCGGAAGGAGAAAAAAAGGATGATTAACATACGGAAACTGGAAGCGGAACTGTGGGAATCCGCCGATCTCCTTCGTGCAGGGTCAAAGTTGACGTCGAATCAATACTGTATGCCCGTGCTAGGGCTTATTTTCCTGCGCTATGCGTACAGCCGCTTTAAAAAGGTAGAGGCCGAGATACTGAAGGACCGTCCCTCACGAGGTGGACGCGTGATGCCCGTCGAGGCCAGCGACTTTTCCGCAAAGAGTGCGCTGTTTCTGCCGAAAGAGGCGCAGTACGAGTATCTTGTCAATCTGCCGGAGAATATCGCGGCGGCAGGACTTGCCAATAAAGCCGGACATCCGATGAACAGCCTCGGTGAAGTGGTAAATAACGCTATGGCTTTGATCGAGGATCAGAGCGAACAGCTCACAGGCGTTTTGCCGAAAAGCTATACCGACTTCTCCGACGAACTGCTGGCGGAGCTTCTTCGTATTTTCAATAACAGCGCACTTGATGACGTCGGCGGCGATATCGTTGGACGCATCTATGAATACTTCCTCAATAAATTTGCTAAAAACATCGCCTCTGATGACGGTGTGTTCTTCACGCCGAAATCCCTCGTAAAAATGATTGTAAACATCATTGAACCGAAACAGGGTGTTCTTCTTGATTGCGCGTGCGGCAGCGGCGGTATGTTTGTGCAGAGCGGTGATTTCGTGAATGCCGCCGGGATGAACGCCAACAGTACCATGACTTTCTACGGACAGGAGAAAGTGGAATATAATGCACAGCTCTGCCTTATGAACATGGCGGTGCACGGTCTGACGGGTGTTATCAAATCTGGAGACGAGGCAAATACCTTCTATCATGACGCACATAACCTGAACGGCTGCTGCGATTACATCATGGCGAATCCTCCGTTTAATGTGGATAAGGTCAAAGCCGAATCATGCGAAAACGCCGGACGCCTTCCGTTCGGTCTGCCGAGCGTAAACAAGAACAAAGAGGTCGGCAATGCCAACTATCTCTGGATCTCCTATTTCTATTCTTATCTGAACGAGCATGGCCGCGCCGGTTTCGTTATGGCATCCTCCGCTACCGACAGTCAGGGCAAAGATAAGGATATCCGTGAAAAGCTCATCAAGACCGGTCACGTTGACGTGATGATCTCCGTCGGTAATAATTTCTTCTATACGAAATCGCTGCCTTGCTCCCTGTGGTTTTTCGATAAAGCGAAGGGCGAAGCAATCCGAGATAAGGTTCTGTTCATTGATGCCCGTAATTACTATACTGTTGTAGACCGCACGCTGAATGAATGGAGCGAATGGCAGCTTAAGAATCTGAACGCCATCGTATGGCTTTATCGCGGTGAGACCGACAAGTATACGGCTCTGCTGCAGGAATACCACCACTATCTGCACGATGAAGCCGAGGCCGCTGAAAATGACGATTTGAAAGATGCTGTATATCAGGAATCCTTTGTCGATATCGTTTCTGCGCTGAAGGAAAAGCTCTCCGCGCTCCGCAAGACGGCAAAAGCCGAAGTGGAAGCTGCCGGGAAGCGTGACAAAAAGAGCGTGCAGCAGCAGTATGGCGATAGAATTGCCTATATTGAAAGTATGCTGACCGTTGCCAAGGAAGCGCACTGGCTCTACGAGAAGTTCGGTGACGGTGTTTATACCGATGTCCTTGGCCTGTGCAAACTGGCAACGATTGCCGAAATCGAAGAAAAGGGCTGGTCACTCACACCCGGAGCGTATGTAGGTGTCGCTCCCGTGGAGGATGACGGTGTTGATTTTGCCGAGCGTATGGCGGAGATCCACAGGGAACTTCTGTCCCTTCAGGCTGAATCCAACGATCTAATGGATACCATATCGCAGAACATGAAGGAGATGGGGCTATGAAGACGGTTACCCTTCGGGAAATAACTCTAAATATAACTGACGGAAAGCACGGTGATTGTGAGCCGGCTGAGAATTCAGGGTATTATTTTGTTAGCTGCAAAGATGTTAATAATGGTACGATTGACTATGCTAATGCAAGACAAATATCAGAAAGGGCTTTTCTCGAAACACATAAAAGGACTCAACTTGAGCCAAATGATATCTTAATAACAAATAGTGGGACAATCGGTAGAATGGCTTTAGTAAAGGACATCCCCGAAACATATAGAACAACTTTCCAAAAGAGCGTCGCTATCGTAAAACCAGACATCTCGGTTGTCCTGCCAACATATTTGTACTATAAATTGCAAAACTGTGTGACGGATTTTGTTAATTGCTCAAACGGCTCCGCGCAGAAAAACCTTCTTCTTGGAACCATGAGAAAGTTCCAAATTGATCTTCACGAGGATTTTGCAGAGCAAGAACGTTTGTCTTCTATTCTTGCTGCCTACGACAACCTCATCGAAAACAACCAGAAGCAAATCAAACTACTTGAAGAGGCTGCTCGGCGGCTGTACAAGGAGTGGTTTGTCGACCTCCGCTTCCCCGGATATGAGGATACGCCTATCGTTGACGGTGTGCCGGAGGGGTGGAAGAAGTGCTTGTTGGGAGATATCAATTGCTCTCTTGAATCTGGATCGCGGCCAAAGGGAGGAATTGATGCTTCTCTTGTTGACGGTGTACCAAGTATCGGTGCTGAAAATGTAATTGGGTTGGGCTGTTATAATTATTCCTCCGAGAAACTTATTACAAAAGATTTCTTTTCAAAAATGAAAAGAGGAAAACTCTGTGATAAAGACATACTAATTTATAAGGACGGCGCATACATTGGGCGGACGAGCCTATTTCAAGATGGTTTTCCGCATCTGGAGGCTGCTGTTAATGAACATGTTTTTTTGCTTCATGCAGCAGATGAACACATACAATATTATCTGTTCTTTACGCTTTATCAGCAGGAATACTATCAAAAGATGCAGAAGCTCAACAAGAATGCAGCTCAGCCGGGCATAAATTCGAAAGCAATGATGTCGTTACCCGTGTTGTTGCCAACTGAAGATATTCTTGATGGGTTTGATTCCTTCGCAACGCCATTAATGCATAAAATCTTTAATTTAGCAAAGCAAAATAGGCGATTGGAACTGGCCCGTGATCGTTTGCTTCCAAAGCTGATGAGTGGTGAAATCGAGGTGTAGGAGGTGCTCGTATGAGCTACGATTACTCTGAAAACATTCTTGTGCAGGAAAGTGCCGGAAACCTTCTTCGGGACGAGCTTGGCTGGGATGTGAAATTTGCATATAACACGGAGGTGCTGGGCGATAACGGCACTTTCGGCAGGAAGTCGTACAAGGAGATTTTGCTTGTACGGTATTTCCGTGCTGCTCTGAAAAAGCTAAATCCTTGGATCACCGAGGCACAGATACTTGAAGCGCAGGTCACACTCGAAAAACGCCTGTCCACAGCCTCGCTCCTTCAGGTTAACGAAGAAAAGTATTTCCTGATCCGCGATGGCATTCCCATGACGGTTAAGCGGCCGGACGGCAAAACGGAAATGAAAAAAGCTGCCGTGATCGATTTCCTTCACCCAGAGAACAACTATTTCCTTGCGGTCAAAGAACTGAAGATACACGGCGATCTCTATCGCCGCCGTACAGACATCGTCGGCTTTGTGAACGGTCTGCCACTTCTTTTCGTGGAATTAAAGAAAAACACCGTAGACGTTCAGAACGCCTACGATGACAACTATACCGATTATCAGGATACGATACCGCATCTGTTCTATTACAACGCCTTCCTTATACTGTCTAACGGCACCGAGGCCAAGGTCGGCACGCTGGGCAGCAAATATGAATTCTTCCATGAATGGAAGCGTCTTGACGAAAAAGAGCAAGGCAGCGTAGCTTTGGAAACGATGCTGCGCGGCATCTGCAAAAAAGAGAATTTCCTTGATCTGCTGGAGAACTTCATTCTTTATGACCACTCCGGCGGCAATACGATAAAAATCCTTGCCCGTAACCACCAGTATCTCGGTGTAAATGAAGCGGTCAAGGCATACGAGGCACGGAAGCTCAACGACGGCAAGCTGGGCGTGTTCTGGCATACACAAGGTTCCGGCAAGAGCTATTCCATGGTTTTTCTCGCCCAGAAGATCCGCCGCAAGTTTGCAGGGTCTCCCACAATCGTTGTTCTTACCGACCGAGATGAACTGAACAAGCAGATCAGCGACACTTTTGAAAACTGCGGTCTGCTCGGTAAAACGAAAGCCTCACAGTTTATCGCCACAAGCGGCGGTGACCTCGTCACGAAGCTGAAAGGCAATCCGAGCTTCATATTCACGCTGATACAGAAATTCAACAGGCCGGACGAACAGCCGATTTACCCGGATCACGATATTATCATTATGTCGGATGAAGCGCACCGCAGTCAGTACGGTATCTTTGCCGACAACATGATGAAGCTGCTCCCGACAGCGGCTCGTATTGGCTTTACCGGCACTCCGCTCCTGTCCAGCGACAATATCACGGCGCGTACATTCGGCGGCTATATCTCTGTTTACGATTTCAAACGGGCAGTGGAGGATGGTGCCACTGTTCCGCTGTATTATGAGAATCGCGGTGAAAAGATACTTGACCTTCATAATCCGGAGATCACCGACCGCATCCTTGACGCCATCGAAAACGCTGATATCGACGTCGATCAACAGGATAAGCTTGAAGCGGAATTTGCAAAGGAAATCCATCTGATGACGGCGGAGCCTCGCCTGAAATCCATAGCGAAAGATTTTGTCGGTCACTATTCCGACCTGTGGACCAGCGGCAAGGCGATGTTCGTGTGCCTCAATAAGGTCACGTGCATCCGTATGTATAATTTCGTTCAGGAATACTGGAAAGAAGAGATCAAAGCTCTGAAAGCGAAAATCAAAACAGCCACTCAGCAAGAAGCGCAGGAACTGGAGCGCAAGCTGAAATGGATGGAAGAAACGGAAATGGCCGTTGTGATCAGTCAGGAGCAGAACGAGATTCAGACCTTCAAAAAATGGGATCTGGATATCAAATATCACAGGGCGAAAATGGAAAAGCGTGAGCTGGACAAGGAGTTCAAAGATGCGTCCAATCCGCTCCGGGTGGTATTCGTCTGCGCCATGTGGCTCACCGGCTTTGACGTGAAGTGCCTGTCCTGCCTGTATCTCGATAAGCCCTTGAAGGCGCATACGCTCATGCAGACCATCGCCCGTGCCAACCGCGTGAACGAAGGCAAGAGTAACGGTTTAATTATCGATTATATCGGCATCGTGAAAGCCCTCCGCAAGGCTCTGGCCGACTATACCGCAAACATAAACACGCCCGGAGGCGATCCGACCGTTGATAAGGACGAGCTGATAGCCCGTATTCTCGATACGATTGAAAAAGCGAAAGCCTTCCTCCGGGAACGCGATTTTGATCTTGCCGATCTTGTGGCTGCAGTTGACTTTACGAAGCTGGCTCTGCTTCAGACCGCCGCCAACGCAGTATGCGGCACTATTGAAGATAAGAAGTCCTTCTCCACATACGCCTCGGAATTGATTCGTTTGATGAAATACACGGATCGTGACGATATTACCGGGCAGACCCGGAAGGAGTATGAAGCCATCGCCGCGATTTACGGGGAGCTTCAAAAAAAGCGCCGTCACGTTGATACTACCGATCTGATGGTGGAAATCAATTCTATCATCAGCGAGTATGTGGAAATAGATGACGCTCCGATGATGGTAAAAGAGGAGCCGCGCCGGTTTGACATCAGCGAAATCGACTTTGATCTGCTCCGTCGGGAATTTGCGAAGGTGAAGAAAAAGAACCTTGTGATGAAGGATTTGGAGGAAATCATCCAGCAGAAGCTCGACCGTCTGCTTTTCAACAATCCGGACCGTATTGATTATTATGAGCGGTATCAACAGATCATCACGGATTATAACAGTGAGCAGGATCGTGCCACCATCGAAAAGACTTTTATGGATCTTATGGATCTGGCCAACAGCCTCGATAAAGAGGAACAGCGGTATGTACGTGAGGGCTTTGAGAATGACGAGGAGCTTTCTCTGTACGATATGCTTTTCCGGGACGATCTCTCCAAAGCGGATATCAAGAAAATCAAGGAAGTGGCCGCAAGTCTTCTGAAAAAGATCAAGGCGAAGATTGCTGTGCTTGACCACTGGACCGATAAGCAGGAAACGAAAGCAGCCGTGGATAATTTGATCCGCGATACGCTCTGGGCTGAGCTACCGGAGTGCTACGATGAGATCAGCATTTCCGAATACCGTCAGCGCATTTACGAATATGTTTACACACGGTATAGGGTGGCAGCATAAAGGAGGCATCTAACGAATGGGGAAAATAACTCATGATTTGCTTCCAAAGCAAAGGTCACGCAAGCACAATCTGAAAGTTGAGATAGATATATATCCTTATGCTACAGAGTTGTATGAAGAACTCGAACATATTGGAATCATCAACCGTGTAAAGGAAATCCCTCAGCTTGGTGTCATTAAGGTGGCAAAAAGATTAGCAAAAACGCGATATGACTATATTATGCTTCAATTGTACCTTCATCAGATGATAAAGAATCATCTGCAGGGACATTTGAGATTGACCTATAACAATTATGTCGCGGCAAAAGAGTTCCGTAAAGATTACAAGTACATAAAGAAAGATAAGCCATCGATTGGTGATATCCTTCAGCTGCTTACAATTGTTTATAACATCGGGCATTTTTATAATACGTTCACAGCATCGCGAGCTGTCACCATGTTAGCATCAGAGGATAGCGCTTTTTTTGATATGGTCGTTGGTGCATCTACAAGCGAACACTTTCAAGAAGCAGCGAAGAGCATCCTAAACAGCAAGAATTATCAACGATTGCATTTGCTGAATTCAATTTTGATTTTGGAGAGGTGCGACCAAGCAAAGCAATCGGTGTCCTTAGCTATGGAAATACTATACGCGTACATTAATGAGTCCACGTTGCCGGAAGATAGCAAATTAAAATATGCCTTTGCAATTTTTCGGAATGTGAGAACTGTATCTTATATGGCGTATGATTTGCAAATTGCAGAGACCCCACTCACAATAGATCTTTGCAATGAAAAAGCAATGATACTATTATTGCAAGAACTGTTATCGGAGTATAACAACAATCAATCGTCTCACCATTTGGTTCAATCTACCACGAAGCTCCTTGATGACACTGTTTATAATGAGAATTCTAATGCCATTTGCTACTACAAAATATCCCGAAAAATGGTTTCACTAATAACAAAAGATCCGAGTTATACGAGTACAAACTATTATGCCGATCTGTTTGCTGATAAAAGGAGCATTTTGAACCGGACACACGCGCATAAGCGGGATTATGCTCAATCTCAGATACTTAAGCTCACTTTTTCAGGAGATCAACGCTTTTTATCCGAGGCGTTGCTTGCGGATTTAGAGAAAATCAACAACACTCGTGTGGGATACTATGACAGGCATTCTGGGGAGCAAACCATTCTGGTTTCAATTAAAAAGAACTGCGATTCCGCAACGAAAAGATATGCTGCATTTAAAACTATGAAGTGTGCAGTAAACTATCTTCGAAGAATACCTGACATTAGTTCAACAGATGTAAGGTTTATTCTTTGTGTAAAGTTTTTCTTGTTCTATCTGCTTGACGAAAACCCTGTTGTGATTAAGCCGACAATAGATAGGGAAAAATGTGTTATATGTACACGCGGCAAAAATACTCGTGTAAAGGAGATAAAATCACTAATAAACAACTCTACCGGTACAGAAGACGAGAAGCACGAAGCTGAATTCCTGTTGAGTCAGCTTGTTAGTGATCCTATAAACGATACCAGTATCACCATACCAGCAAGTATTCTTGTTTATCAAAAGGATGCTGTGGGAAGAAAGCTATGTGAATTTGATGGCATGATTATTCATCTTATGAGAAAAACAGAGCAAGTATTTTTCTTGGAAGCCAAAAATCGTAACGAGAAGCCTGCCCTTGGAAAGAATTGCCTACGAGAAAAGCTTGATAAGTTTCCAATACAATACAATTTAGATGACATACACATCGTAGCCTGTGATGCTTATTTGAAATATACTGTTCAATAAGTGTTTCTGCCAAACAATAATCCGAAAAACTGCGTACATCGCTCTGCAAAATCACCTCGACTGGCGAAATTGAGCAGTGGTTCTGCTTAAATTGAGCAATAGGACGCCCGGATTGAGCAGTCCCACCACTTAGGTTGAATATGGACAGAACAAATCTGTCAAGGCATCATAAATATGGTCGGAGTTATATGTCTTGCAGGCACTTCCGCTTACATATGGATTCCTTACCGCCAATGACCATGGTGTAGTCATCGTGGACAATAACCCGTTTTAATTTCAGACCATTTTTGAATATCAAAAGAATGGCAATTTTCATATCCTTCACATATATGAGGCATCGGTATAAAGGAAACTTCAGTATCGTCGTTCAAATCATTTTTAGGATTTATGACACAAATGGAAGAAATTCTCGCCCACGCCCATCCATCTGGCAACTCAAATGGTATTTCATCCTCAATACATTTCACGCTGCCGTCAGCGAACTTCTCATAATGCAAATTATCCTCACAGGCGCAATGAAGAATCAAAGGCGTTGCCTACAACGCAAAATCTACATCAAGATGTTGCAAAACAATACAATACTTTGTCCCGGCACTATTTCAAATGTAGCCATACCTCCGCAGTATACCGGCTCAAAAAGGATCACTTCCCTGTGAAGCTTTTCCGGAGTCAGCGTTTTTCGCCCTCTTTTGCCGCCTTCTCAATGCTGCGAATGGTCTGCAAATATTCCTCCTCCACGGGAGAAAGATTCTGCGCCTGATATTTCCTGTATTCCGCCTTTGCCTTCTCCATCGCCTGCGTGTGGCTGACGGTTCCCCCGTCGGTGAGCAGGGCCTCTCCGGTGGAGGCAAGGATGCGGTCCAGATTCTCCACATAATCACTCATGTACATGGGTCGGCGGCGCATCGCCTGAATCTCCGCAAAGTCAAAGTATCCGGAAACGAGATTGTTCAGTATCTTCAGTGCGTCCGCGGAGAGATAGTTCTTTGCGATGGCAATATCCTTCGCCGTGGGAAAATCCCCGGAAAATGCGGTAAGCCCCATAAATGGCTTTTCGGCATCGGCTCGCTCAAAAATCACCTCTGCGGCGGTATGGCCATGGGCGGCATAGTGCAGCTTGTTCTGCACCATTTTGAAAAAAGCCACCGACTCGGCGCTTTTGGGGTCATAGTCCACGCTGGTAGCGTAGAGGTCGAGGACCTGACGGTACATCACCTTTTCGGAGGAACGAATGTCCCGGATGCGGTCAAGAAGTTCCTTCCAATATCTGCCGCCGCCGAGATTCTTCAGGCGCTCATCGTCCATGGCGAAGCCCTTGATCATGTACTCCTTCAAGCGCTCGGTAGCCCAGCGGCGGAACTGCGTTGCAATGGAGGACTTGATGCGATAGCCCAGGGAGATAATCATGTCCAGATTATAATAAAGTCTTTCGCGCTCCACATTACGATTTCCCTCACGGCGAACTTGTCGGAATTTCCGACAGGTTGAACTTTCGTCCAGCTCTCCTTCGGAATAGATGTTTTTGATGTGCTCAACCACATTTGCATGGGACGATTGGAAAAGCTCCTCCATCTGCGCTTGTGTCAGCCAGACAGTTTCATCCTGAAACCGGACATCAATTTTTGTCTCGCCGCTTTCAGACTGGTAAATGACGATATCGCCATTGTTTTCATCGTTGAGGAAAGTACTGCTCATTTTTGTTCCCTCCTGGCTTTTCGGTGGCTTCAGCAAATGCTCGGCTTGCTGCTATAATAGTATCACAAAATCGGCGTCTTTTCAACAAACGCCAAGGGAATGATGCCGCTGTGCCTCTTTTTGAGAAAGCAAGGCAAAATGTCCGCATCAATCTCTCCATTTCTGCGCCTCCCAAAGCATATCGATATGCCGGCGGGATTTGCGGTTGGTGTTGTTGTAATCGTCCGAGCAGAGCCAGTCGATGAGATAGCATTTGGGGATCATGTACTTCTGCAGCAACGCCAGCGCCTTCAGCTTCCCCACGCGAATCCATTGGCAGACGGTGCGGCGGTTATAGCCTGTAAAGTCCACGGCTGCGGCCACATCCATCACATCCGGAAGCGCGGCCAGCTTGCTCTCATAGTAGCCCCGGAGCTTCTTCTCGTCCTTGGCGCACGGCGGATGGATGCGAATTTTATAGGGCCGAACCATTTCGCTTCCGTATTTGTACCAGTTCTTCGGCGCTATGTATTTTTCCGGGTTGACCTCACGGTCGTTCATAAAAGCGATCACATCGCTCTTTTTGATAGCGTAGCAGCGGGTTTTCTTACTGGTGCAGGTGTGAGGAATCAGGTTGAATTGGAGAAGATAGAGCGCCGTCTGCTTGCTGATGTGGCAGGCGATCCGCATCTGCTCCTTGTTCATAATCTCTGGATATTTTTTGAATTCCTTGGCGTCGTATTTCATAACGAAGACTCCTTTCTGTGTTTCGGTCCGAAAGGGCGCTTCGTATAATCTGTTTTGAGTCGGTTTTTCTTGCATTTAATCCGGGGAGGCTGTCCGCAAAGCCATACCGGACAAGGGTTTTCTTCTTGCGTATTTTCTTGCCAGCGCGCGAAAAAATCGATCGGTTTGGGGAACTTTCCATTTCAATTTGAACTTTGGTTTTTTCTGATATGGAGCTGGTCAATACCGGTCGGCGCGTCCGAAATTCGTTGCAGCACAAGGGTTTCGCCGTTTCCAAAACTGCCGCCAGCGACCACAGCAGACACGAAAGTGCCAAGTGCGAACAAGACTCGAAATCGGAATCGCTTCGTGGAACGCTCCACCCGAA
>ULRD01055818.1_pt1 | contig 12662 bp, 9 predicted proteins | sample 1955181 | NCBI WGS metagenome assembly ULRD01 (sample SAMEA4835675, study PRJEB28245) | human gut metagenome | biome: gut microbiome; material: fecal sample | place: Denmark | collected 2008
AACTAAATACTAAAAGTAGGGTGCGGCTCCCTCTCTTAGTACGGTTTAATTATAACAACTGAATGTTACACTTTTGTGAACAAAATGTAAACAGTACCGTATTTGGTCATATTTTTTGCATTTTGGTACTATTTTGCTGCAAATTGTGCCTTCAGCAATGTTTTTTAGAAGTAACGTCGAAAAAGTGCGGCTTAAAACCGTATCGCGTTCTGCTAAATACAGCCGTACTTGCAATAAGATGTAAACTTTTAGGCGTTAGGCTCCTCTTATGCCTACATAGTGCCGGGGCAAAAAAGGAATAAGCCCGCTCGCGCTAAGGCTTTATTTTCTGCTTTCTGCGCGGTTCAAAGATGCGTTGGATTGGGTTTTTTCGGCGGAGAACGGGTTTTTGGAAAAAATTTCAAAAAATCACGCGAAACCTATTGACGGTCAAGCGAACCTGTGATATAATCTAATCACCGTAGTAAAGAGGCGAACGACCTTGATTAAAAGGTCTTAGGCGCCGAAACGCCGTGTCCTCTGCGCGGAATACCGCTTTGGGTTTTAAAAGAGCTTTAAAAGCTTTAATAAACCGCGGCGGTCGGTGCTTTCTGCAATGACTTGCAGTTTGCGGTTTTGCACCGAAAAATTTTGCGGCTCACGCCGTTTATAAGGAGAGAACAAATATGCAGACACAGGCGCCGCCGTCCCCGGCTCAAAAGCAGGCTTTTGACGATATTGCGGCAACAATAAGGCTCACGGGCGGGCTTACCCTTTCACAGCTTGCCGAAATTTCGGGTCTTGAGACTTCAACTATCCAGAACTGGGTCAAGCGCGGTTGGGTCGAAGCTCCCAAAAACCGCCGTTACGGCGAAACATCCGCGGCGCGCACGCTTATAATCGCAATGCTTCGCGGTGCGATGCAGCTTTCGGGCATTGTTGATTTGATGTCATACGTCAACGGCAGAGTTGACGACCGCGCCGACGACGCCATTCCCGACGCTATGCTTTACAACATACTTTGCTCAATAACGTCGCGCCTTGAAAATATTCACACGTTTGATATTGAAAATATCGACAAAATGATTGCCGAGGAAACAAAAGATTATAAAGAGCCGTTTTCGGGAGGCAAAGAAAAACTTTTTAACACGCTTAAAGTGATGACGCTCGCCTACTTTTCTTCCGAGCTTAAGTCACGCGCAGAAAAATTATTTAATTTAATTTTAAAGGAGAACAAGTAAATGTTTAAACAAAAAATAAGAACAGTCGGCTCGGACGGCAAGCCTGTCGTGCACAAAATTGTAATTCCCGCTGTTGTTGCGGTTGTCGCAGTGATTTTGCTTGCGGCTTCAATAACCATTGTCCCCACGGGTCACACAGGCGTTGTTGTTACTCTCGGCAAGGTCGGCGGAAACGTCCTTACGGAGGGCTTTCACTTGAAAGCGCCGTTTGTGCAGAACGTTGTTAAGGTCAACAACCAAATTCAAAAGGCTGATATTGAAGGCGCAGAGTCCGTTTCAAAAGACTTGCAGGCAATTTCGAGCACCGTTGTTGTCAACTATAAGGTTGCTAACAACTCCTCTGCCGAAATTTATAAAAACATAGGCAGCGATTATGAGTCAATTATGCTTTTGCCCGCTGTGAACGAAAGCTTAAAGGCCGTTATTTCGCGCTATACCGCAGAAGAGCTTGTTACGCTCCGCTCGCAGGTTGCGCTTGAAATTCAGGATACGCTCACCGAGAAAATGGAACCTTACGGTATTGTTATTGAGAAATTTAACATAGTCAACTTCTCATTCTCGGAGGAATTTGCGAAGGCGATTGAGGCAAAAGAGGTTGCCGCACAGAACCTTTTAAAGGCAAAGACCGAGCAGGAACAGGTGCTTGTTGAAGCAAATGCACAGGCTGAAAAGAAGGTTATTGCCGCCGAAGCGGAAGCAAAGGCAATTCTTGCAAAAGCCGAAGCCCAGGCGAAGGCTAACGAAACGCTTTCAAAGTCGCTTAACGGCAACGTTATTAAATACTATACCGTTGACAAGTGGGACGGCAAAATGCCCAAAGCCACGGGAGGGAATGCTCTTATAGACTTCTCAGCAGAAGAAGAGTAACCGGAAAGGGGCAGTAAAAAAGTCCGGACCGCACCAAAAGTTAAAGATAAGTAAAAAGTGCCGCTATGTTTCCCGTGAAACATAGCGGCGCAGTGTTTTTGGCACGGTATAAAATGTGTTTCCCGTGAAACACAAAAAGATTAAACAATGTTTCCCGTGAAACATAATGAACGGGAACAATAAAAAGGGCGATGTGTTTCACGGGAAACATATCGCCTTTTGTATTAAAGTATATCGGAATCTTTAATCAGGTTTTAACAGAATTGAAAAGACGCTCTGTTTCCTTCTTTAACGGCGCGTTCTCTTCGGAAGAAAGCGTTGGGTCGGATGAAAGAATAAATTTAGCAGTCTTTTGGGCTTCGTAAAGTATGCGCGTATCGTTCATAAGGCTTGCAATGTGCATATCGGGCAGGCCGTGCTGGCGGTTTCCGAAAAAGTCACCCGGCCCGCGAAGCTCCAGGTCGCGCTTTGCAATTAAAAAGCCGTCGCCTGTTTCGCAAAGAATTTTAAGTCGCTCAAGCGCTTCTTCGTTTTGTGCGTCCGAAAGAAGAATACACGTACTCTCGGCGCTTCCTCTGCCTATTCTGCCGCGCAGCTGATGAAGCTGTGAAAGCCCGAAACGCTCAGCGTTTTCAATAAGCATAACGGTAGCGTTCGGAACATCTACGCCGACTTCTATTACAACGGTTGAAATAAGGCACTGAATTTCGCCCGAATAAAACCGCCGCATAACCTCGTCTTTTTCTTTCGGTTTCATCGAGCCGTATAAAAGCCCGAGCCGATAGTCTGAAAAGTGCGTTGCTTTAAGCCAATCGTAATATTCGGTTGCAGGAATAAGGTCTGACGGTACATCGCCCTCAGACACGAGCGGACAAACAATGTAGCACTGCCTGCCTGCATCCATATTCTTTTTTAAAAAGTTGAATATCCTGTTGTGATAAGAAGAATTGACTTTATAAGTTTTTATGGGCTTTCTGCCTTTCGGCAATTCGTCAAGCACCGAAACGTCAAGGTCGCCGTAAATAATCATGGCAAGCGTGCGCGGTATCGGCGTTGCCGACATAACAAGAACATTCGGCGCGTTGCCTTTTGAAGCAAGCGCGGCGCGCTGTTCAACGCCGAAACGGTGCTGTTCGTCGGTTATGACAAGCAAAAGATTTTTAAATTCAACGCCGTTTTGAAGAAGCGCGTGCGTACCGACGCAAACGTCGCATTCGCCGTTTTTTAACGCTTCATATACTTCGCGTTTGGCTTTAGGCGTCATGGAGCCTGTAAGAAGCCTTACATTAAGAGACTCTTTAAAAAATGATTTCAGCGTATTGTAATGCTGATTGGCAAGCACTTCGGTGGGCGCCATCAAAACGCTTTGAGCGCCGTTTTTTGCCGTTGTATAAATAAGCGCGGCGGCAACCGCCGTTTTGCCCGAGCCGACGTCGCCCTGCAAAAGCCTGTTCATGGCTTTGCCCGAGCGCATATCAAAAAGAGCTTCACTTACGGCGCGCCTTTGGGCGGCGGTTGGTTCAAACGGCAGAGTTTTATAAAACTCTTCGTCATAAGCCGTATCTATTTTTTCGGTGCGAATGTTGCTGCCGAGGTTTTTCTCTGAAAGAAGTCCGAGCTGTAACAAAAGAAGCTCTTCAAAAATAAGCCTCCGCCTTGCAAGCGCAAGAGTCTTTTCGCTTTCGGGAAAGTGAATGTTTAAAAGCGCGTCATAAAGGGGCATTAGGCGGTATTTTTCAATAAGCCATTCGGGCAGAATTTCTTTAATATTGCCGTCGATTTCACGCAAAGCAGTCTCAACAAAACGCTCAAGGGTTTTAGACGGCATTTTTGAAGAAGCCTTGTAAATAGGCCTTATGCGTTGTTTTTCGGGCTTTTCTACCCGCGGCGCAAGCATTGAAACTTCGCCGTTTTTATCGCGCGAGAGCTTTCCGAAAAACAGGTATTCGCTGCCCTCTTTTAAAGTGTCACTTATATATTTGTTGTTAAAAAACACAAGCGGAACATAACCGCTTCCGTCCGCAATAACGGTTTTAGAAAGCAGCCTGCCTCCGCTTATTTTAATATCGTGCACGCGGCCTAAAACCTCTGCCGAAAAGCAAAGATTTTCACCGACGGGTGCGTCTTTTATTTTTGTAATTTTGCTCCAATCCTCGTAGGCACGCGGATAAAAGCGTAAAAGCGAGCCGACGGAGAAAATGCCGAGCTTTGAAAGCTCTTTTGAACGCGCTTCCCCTACGCCCTTCAAATATTTTACTCTTGTGTCGTATTCAACCATAGTAAAATTCTATCAGTCGACAACTACGCCTTTTTTAAGAATGATATTTGCATAAAGCGCAGATTCGCTTGTTGCGATAACGGCATAAGCTTCTTTTGTTCTGTCATAAAAAGCAAATCTTTCAATTTCGCTCATGGGTGCAGAGCTGCCCGAAGCGTCGATAATATCCCTGTATTCTTTCCAGATAACGGGCGTGGGGTCGCCCTTTGTGGTTGCCATAAGCATAACGGGGCTTTCAACGTATGTATCAAGCGGCATAAGCTTTAAAATAGCCTCCAAAAGCTCGGGCACGTTGTGCCCGTCGCATCTTATAAGGCGCTTTGCGTTAGAAGCCGCCGGAAAGTTGCCGTCGCCTATAACGATTTCGTCGCCGTGACCCATTTCGTCAAGTATTTTTAAAAGCTCCGGTGAGATGATGTTGGGTATGCCTTTAAGCATAAAAATTCCTCCGTAAAATCAATTATTTTTTTAATTGGCGAATATCCGAGCCTGTAAAGCTCACGATTTCAAAGGCGTTGAGTCTTGAAGCGACCTTTTGCCCGTAGCGCTCTTCAAGCTGAGAAAGCGAAAGCCCCGTGCAAATAATCATAGGCCGCCCGATAAGCTGGGATTCGTTTATAAGTTCGTAAACAGCCGCCTTTGAAAACGGCGTTTCGTACTCGGAGCCGAGGTCGTCGATTATTAAAAGCTCGCCGTCTGAAAGCTCATCCGAAAGAGAGCCGTCGTCCCTGCCGAAATGCTCGTCCTGCATACGTTTTAAAAGCTTCCAAGCGGTGTAATATAAGCAGTTGTGACCTTTTTCTGTAAGCTCATTCATAACGGCGAGGGCAAGGTGAGTTTTGCCAAGCCCCGTAGAGCCGCAGAAAAGAAGACTCCCCGACGTGCGTGAAAAGCTGTCGGCAAAATTCTTTATGAGAGCCACCGCCGCGCGCATATACTCACGCGGGGAATAGCCGAGCGCCGGGTCTTTTTTGTCGCTGTAAAAAGAAAGGTCAAACGTGTCGAATGTTGAAGAAGCAAGCAAAGGACTGCACGAAAGCTCGCTTGAAGCAATCTTTTTTAAAAGGCGCAAATGGCATTCGCAAAGCTTGCCGTCAAAAATGCCCGTGTCTTTACAAAGCGGGCAGCTGTAGTGCGGCTCAAGATAATCCTCAGGAAAGCCCGCACTTTTAACAAGCAGACGGCGCTTTTCCTGCGCGGCAAGATTTTTTGCCGCAAGAGCCGAAATATCGGGGTTTTGACCCGAACCTACGCTTCTTACGGCGGCAAGCGCCGCGTCGCGTATTTCGTTTTCAAGCTCCTTTAACTCGGGGTGTTCCGAAATAAAATTCCGCCGTCTTAACGCGGCAAGCTTTTCGGCATTTTCGCGGCGTTTTTTAAGCTCGGCTTCGGCCTTTGAATAAACGGCTTCGGTAAATTTCACGTCCTGTCACCCTCTTCTTTCATTTTTTTAAGCATTTGAAGCACACCGGATTTTCCGATGCTTTCGGTGTCGTAAGATTTTTTATATTCCTCGGGAATTGATTTTTTTTGTTTTTCTTTAACGTCCTCGGGCGATTTTATGCCGGCTTTAAACCATTTTCTAAGAGCCTTGTCGGCAGAAGAAAAGCTTTTGCCCTCGTTTTTTAATGCCAGCAAAATCATTTCGGAAGAAAATTCCATCGTGACAGCCCACTCGCGAAGATAGTCGGCGGTTTTGCCGGCAGGGCTTTTCGGCAAAAGCCCCAAATACGCGCGAACGTCGCTGTATACGGAGTTTATCACCGATAGGTCTTTTAGCTCGCGCGTTACATCGTCCATAGATGATATTCCTTTTTTAGCCCACGCTTCGCCGCGGCGCTTAACAGCGTCAGGCGTCGGCAGACCGCTGTCTTTTTGATATTGCAAAAGCGTGATAATCATTTCGGGCGAAAAGCCGTAGTAGTCATATAAAAGCACGATAACAGCCTGCATTCTGTAGCCGTATGTGCCGAGAATAAGCTGTGCTTCGGCGTTTGTTGCGGCAAGCATTTCGTCCTGCGAAAGGCGGCGCGCAACCTCGCTTTGGGTCGGCAGTTTAACGACTGCGGGTTTTGCGGGCTTGGCTTTTTCTGCGGGAACAGAAACGGAAATATCCGCTGTTTTGAGATTTGAAACAGCTTCTTTTGCCTTTTCTTCGTTCTCTTCGCCGTCTTTTTTAATAACGCCGCGCTCCTCCCAAAAAAGAAGGCAGTCTTCTGCGTCCTGCTTTGAAAGCCCCGTGCAAAGAGCCACCTGCTCTGCGTTTTTAACGCCCTCGGGATTGCGGAAAATGAAAAGAAGAACCTTAAAGCTTGCCGCAGAGGCAAGCTTTAAATTTTTGTCGATTATTTCTGTCGGAACGGCAACCGCGCCGCCCGCATATGTGCAAACTATTTTATACATAATCAGTTGGGAAATTTAACGACCACGCCGACAGAGTTCCCGCCGCCGTATTCCGAAATATTCTGAAGGTCAACGTCCGTTGAAACGGAGCGGCCCGCTATTACATAGCCGCCGTCAGCGCCGAGGCAAACCGCAGAAGCCGCGTCATCCTTTGCACCGCCGAAGGAGCGCGCCCACAAAAGCTCGCAGCGCTTGTTAAAGCCCGCTATAACAATATCGTCGCCGCCGCGCGTCGTAACGCCTTTAAGGTCGCGCGTTGAAGAGTTTGTGTAGCCCGCTGCGACTATTGTGCCGTCGGGCATTTCAACAAGGTCCTCAAAGCGCTCGGTGTTCTGTCCCCTGAAAGCGGAAGAACCGATAACCTCAAGCGCGGTGTTATACTTGATGATATATGCGTCGTATTCGCCCCTTGCGGAAAGGTCGCCCGAGAAGAAGCTTGAATTGTCCGAAGAATCTGCGGAATTTGAACGGCCCGAAATGAACAGACTGCCGTCGGAGGACGCCATAATTGCGTTGAAGCTTTCAACGCCGCTGCCGGCAACGGGTGAAACGGAAACATATTTGCCGTCGGAAGAGAATTTAACAATGCCTGCGTCGGATTTTCCTTTAGAAGTGAAAAGCTCGCCCGAATAAAAGCTGCCGACTGCATAAATATTGCCGTCCTTGCCGATTGCAACATCGTTTAAAATGTCCTGATTTCCGCCTATAAAGTTTTTGAAAACAAGCTCGCCTGAGCTTGAATATTTTGCTATCGAGGCGCGCGACTGAAGCTCTGCCCCGCCGAAGCCCTTTGCGTCGCGGTCGTTTGTGCCGACAGAGCCGACTGCGACAACGCCGCCGTCCGAAGTAACCGCAATGCCGTTGAACATATCAACGGTGCTCGTTCCGAATTTCTTTATCCAAAGCCTTTCGCCGTCAGAAGAGAATTTTGCAACGAATGCGTCATAAAAGCCGTAGCCGTTTGTGCCCTCGACGTTTTTGCCGTAGCCCGCGGCATAGAAAGAGCCGTCCGAAGCGGGCGCAAGAGAAGTCACGACAAACACGCCGTTTGTGTTGCCCACAGCCTTTTCCCACACAATTTTGCCTGTAACGTCTGTCTTTGCAAGCACGGTGTAGGGCGTGACAAGCGCCGAGTCTTTAAACTGTGAAAAGTTGCCGTCTAAAGAGTTTGTGACGTTTGCCGTTATATATGACTTGTCAGAAGTGAGAATAACGTCCGAAACATAGTCAACCTGCGTGCCGCCGCGCGTGTATTTCCACTCGGTTTTGGCAGGCTCAATGTCAGCCGTCGGGCCGACGGTTATGTCGATAATCGTTGTTATAACATTGCCGCTTTCGTCAACGCCCGTGTTGCCCTTGCCGTCGGTCACGACAATAGCCGTCGAGCCTATAACCTCGCCCGGTGCGCGCGACTCTTCGGGGCGGACTACCATTGTTTCGTAAGACGTGTTGCCGTTTTCGTCGGTAACGGGAACGGTAATTACCATATCGCGGTATTTGACGGTTGTAACGGGGTTGCCGTCTTTATCGAGAACAGGGTTGCCGTCTTTGTCAAAAACGGTTACGATTTCGGTTTCGGGAATGACCGTGACGGGCGTGCCGTCGGGGTTTGTAATCTCAACGCCGTTTTCGTCGGTAACGCGGACGGGCTTCGGCTTGCCTTTTGAAGTGACAAGTACCGCCGTAACCACTGCCGCGACAACAAGAATAACCGCCACGGGTATGATGATGTAAAGCAGCTTTTTATGCTTGTTGCCATCGTTTTTATTATTTTCCTTTACGGCGTTTTCGCCGATATTTTTATTGTTTTCCAAAGGAGCACCTCCGATGTATTTATGTATTTATAGACAGTAAATTTGCAAATACTTATACATTATAAACTATAATATCACAAACCGCACGATTTTTCAATCTCAAAATCTGGCTCGACTTAAATTTCGCAAAAGTATATAAAAATGGATACCTGCAATTATGTAATATATATAATTTTTGCATTTTACTCAAAAAAACCATTGAAAAGCGTTAGTTTATATGCTATTATGACAAGGTACAGTAATTATCAGGCTCATAAGAAATTGAAATTACAAATATATACAGCCGCAAAAACGGCTTTAGGAGGAATCAGTTTGAAAGCGTACACTACGGAAAACATTAGAAACGTTGCCATCGCCGGCCACGGAGGAAGGGGTAAAACAACTCTTGCAGAAGCGATGCTTTACCTTTCAGGCTCATCCGACAGACTCGGCAGAGTAGCCGACGGCAATACTGTTCTTGACTTTGACGCGGAAGAAAAAAGAAGAAAAGTTTCGGTATCATCCGCTATGGCATATATTGAGTGGAACAATAAAAAGGTTAACATAATCGACTCTCCCGGCCTTTTTGACTTTGAGGGCGGCAGAAGCGAAGCTTTAAGAGCATGCGAAACCGCTGTTGTTGTTCTTGCCGCGGGCGGCGGAGTAGACGTCGGTGCGGAAAAGGCTCTCAGAGCAGCAGGCAGAAGAGGACTTTCAAAGTTTATCGCAGTTACAAAGTGCGACGCGGAAAACGCAGATTTTTATAAAACGCTTGACGCGCTTAAAGAGCAGTACGGCACGGCAATCTGCCCCGTTGTTGTCCCCTTTATGCAGGACGGCAAGGTTGACTGCTATGTAAACTTCCTTCAGGGCAAGGCGTTTAAATATCAGAACGGCAAGGCGACTGAGGTTCCCGTACCCGAGGACGCTGTAATATCCGGCATTCACGAGGCATTTACAGAGGCAGTTGCAACGGCGGACGACGACCTTATGATGAAATTCTTCGACGGCGAAGCATTTACGCATGACGAAATAGTTTCGGGTCTTTCAAAGGGCGTTCTTGACGGAACGGTTGTTCCCGTTTACGCTTGCTCGGGCTATAACCTTGACGCTGTTGACCTTGTTCTTAACGGAATTACAAAGCTTGCTCCCGCACCCAAGGGCGAAGAAGGCCTTGAGTGCAAGGCGGACGCTCCGCTTGCGGCTATCTGCTTTAAGACGGTTGCCGACCCCTTCGTAGGCAAGATGTCGTTCTTTAAGGTTGTTTCGGGCAAAATCACACCCGACACGGCGGCTTATAACGCAAGAACCGAAGAAGTTGAAAAAATGGGCAAGCTTATTACCGTCAGGGGCGCAAAACAGGAGGATATTTCCTGCATCACCGCCGGCGATATAGGCGTTGTTACAAAACTTTCGGGCTTTAAAACGGGCGACACCATGTGCGACCCCAAAAACCCCGTAACCCTTAAAGGCGTTGACTTCCCGCTTCCCTGCTATGCAATGGCTGTTAACGTTGTTAAAAAGGGCGAAGAGGATAAAGTCGCTTCGGGTCTTACAAGACTTGCCGAAGAGGACGGCGCTCTTAAATTCTATACAAACAAAGAAACAAAAGAGCAGATTATCGAGGGTCTCGGCGAACAGCACCTTGACACGGTTGTTACAAGACTTAAAAATAAATTCGGCGTTGAAGTTGCCCTTACGGTACCGAAGGTAGCCTACAGAGAGACTATCCGCAAATCCGTCGATAAACAGGGACGCCACAAAAAGCAGTCGGGCGGCCACGGCCAGTTCGGCGACGTTTGGATTCGCTTTGAGCCTTATATGGGCGACGAGGACTTTGTTTTCACTTCAGACGAGGTTGTCGGCGGCGCTGTTCCGAAGAACTTTTTCCCCGCTGTTGAAAAAGGCTTAAGAGAGTGCATTGCACAGGGTCTTATCGCGGGCTATCCCATGGTCGGCATCAAGGCGGCGCTTCACGACGGTTCTTATCACCCGGTTGACTCTTCCGAAATGGCGTTCAAGACTGCCGCAAGAATAGCCTTTAAGGCGGCTATCCCCGAGGCTGCTCCCACAATTCTTGAGCCTATCGTTACGCTTAAAGCATATATCCCCGACAACGACCTCGGCGACATTATGGGCGACGTTACAAAGCGCCGCGGCAGAGTGCTCGGAATGGGCCCCGCCGAAGAGCCGAAAATGCAGGAGCTTATAGCGGAAGTTCCGAAAGCCGAAATGGGCGATTTCGCCATTACGCTTCGTTCCGTAACAGCCGGCAGAGGCCACTTCACAACCGAGTTTGCCCGCTATGAGGACGCTCCGCAGAACATCGCCGAAAAGGTTATCGCAGAAGCGAAGCTTGAGGACGACGAGGACTGAGTTAGCTGTTAGCCTTAGTGACGGCGACTTGCGTATTGTCATTTTTACATTGTTATAAACCGAACCCTGTGAACGGATATGTTTTCCGTTTGCAGGGTTTTTGGTTGTTCCGCATATTCCGCATATTCCGCATATTATAATCTCGTGAATGGGCTTTGTCCGTTCATAGGGTTTGTTTGTACCGCGTAAAATATAACTCCGCGAACGGATTTTTGTCAGAATGCGGGGGTTTGTCTTTAAAAGTATTTGATTGTTTACAGATTTATTTCGGTACGGTAATTTTCCTGTCAACAAACACGCAATGTAGGTTTTTTTATGCAAAAAATCTGCGTTTTCCGCGCGGATTCCCCCATATTTCCCGTAGGGGCGGTTGTTGCCGCCCGCCAAAATGCGTAGCATTTTCCTTGATTTTTCCGAGTTTACGCGGAATACAATCGCGGCTTCGCCGCGCGCTGACGGCTAAAGCTAATAGCTAACAGCCGACCTTGACAAATCCGCTTTTACGTTATAGAATGTGAAAGTCGGAAAAAAGCGCCGTGTAGACTTTTTTCGGCATTATTCGGCTCGTTACCGAATGTGTTCGCAGATAATCGGGGCAAAATTTTGCCCAACGATTTTCAACCGCAAATAAACCGCCGTTTAATATTGGGCACAAATACAAACGTCTGCTCTTTAAGTGTTTGCGCTCTCTAGTATGGGCGGAAGCTGTAAACGGTTTTGCCGCAAATGCGGCATTTTTGTATGTTAAAACGGGGACGCCGTGTCGGGCGCAAAAGTGCCTTCCCCAAAAAGATGCCGATTAATTATTTCAGGACAATCGGCACCGAAAAAAGCGTGTTCGGTTTTTCTTTAAAGAAAAATTAAAGACCTCTCAGATTCGTTGTGCACCGCGCTTTTTATCGGGTTTTATCACAAAAATCAATTCAAACAAAAAACCGTTTATCAGTCAGGGCGAAGCCCGAATTATAGGTAACAGTTATGGAAAAAACAGAGAAAAAAACAAAAGCGCCCAAAGACGGGCGCAAAAAAATCGCCCTTATAAGGCGGTTTTTAAAAGGTTGCCGTGCGCTTTTTGCGGTCAGTATTCTGTCCTCGGGCGTTGCGGCGCTTGCGGATATGATAAACCCGCAGATAATACGCGCCGCTGTTGACAATGCTATCGGCGGCAACGAGCCTACGTTTTCAGAGCCTGTAATGAAGCTTGTTGAAAGCGTGGGCGGCTTTTCGTACCTCGGAAAGCATCTTTGGATTATGGCGCTTGCCATTGTGACAGTTGCGGGCGTAAAGGTCGTTTCGCAGTATATTTTCAGGGTGAGCAACACCGCGGCGTCCGAAAAGCTTGTAAAAAATATGCGCGACGAGCTGTTCTATCACATAGAACGCCTCCCCTTTTCGTGGCATATGAAAAACCGCACAGGCGACATAATTCAGCGCTGTACGTCCGACATCGAAACGATGAAAAACTTCGTCAGCGAACAGCTTACGTCGATAGTAAGAATTGTGATTCTTTTAATTCTTTCGGTTGCGTTTATGCTGTCAATGAACCCGCTTCTTACCGTCGTTGCGCTTATTCCCATGCCGTTTATAACGCTTTATTCGCTTTCGTTTCACAAAAAAATCGGCGACGGATTTGAGCAGTGCGACGAAAAAGAAGGCAAGCTTTCTGCGATGGCGCAAGAAAATCTTACGGGCGTGCGCGTTGTAAGAGCCTTTGGCAGAGAGCGC